>Ga0105045_10003462_pt1 | contig 13547 bp, 13 predicted proteins | sample MAT02_FD_78089 | JGI IMG/M metagenome (GOLD analysis project Ga0105045, IMG submission 78089) | Freshwater microbial communities from Lake Fryxell liftoff mats and glacier meltwater in Antarctica - MAT-02 (megahit assembly) | ecosystem: Environmental > Aquatic > Freshwater > Ice > Liftoff...
AGGATTGCTTTAATAGTGTAGAAGCGAATCACTTGAAATTAATTTAAACCTATAAAAAATGAAGAAAAATAATAAGGTTAAATCACCTGAAAATTGTGAGACCATTCATCAGGAGTTTCAAACATCTAAAAAAAATCAAAACAGGAAGGTGCAAATGCAAGCTTTCCTAAGGAATATGAATAAGGTCGCAGTATGGATATCCGTATGAAACCACAACCCTTGGTTAAGTCGAAAAAAACCAGGGTAAAAAAGTAAAGAATGATCGGGTTGGGTGAAACTAGTTGCAGAATATCATTTGCTTTGGCGGACGTGTGGATACAGATACTTTGCCAGGGGAAGCTGGTAAACGTTTTTCTGCAAGCAACATTTAGTGGTGCTGAAAGAAATAATCGAAGGCTGGTGAAAGTGGCCGCTATTGAAAGAAGCAAAAAGAAAAGATGACAATAAATTCCGTTCGTTTCATGCTCTGATGAAGACGCTGAAATAGTGAAAGTTGAAGCGCATGAAAACTTTATTGCCGAAGAGGAGAATGCGGCAAGTACGGTAAATTTAAAAGTATATTTTTGGGTTACAACAGAAGATTCTAGACGTTGCACTTTACAAAATCTGTTTTAGGGTAATAAAAAAAGTAAATACAAAGCTGGAAGAAAATGGGTTTAATCTTCCAGCTAATATTACCGAGCTTAAATTTTACGATGCATCAAAGACCATATCAGTCAGGTCTAAGAGGATGAAAGTGAACAAAACAGTAAAAATCAATTTTGTAGTCGCTGGTATCTTAATGGTTTTGTAAACGCCCAAGGGTTGCATCAGGTGAGCTTTTCAATTTTCCCAATGCGTCTTTTAACGCAGCATGAATTGTACCGCCAAAGGTGGTAACTGCAATTGGCTGCATTCCTTCAAGGCGTGCTTCCAGCATACATCGCTTATCATTAATACCGCTTTTGTAGCTGTTCTCGTCGATTAAATGAACTTCTACTCTGGTTATATAACATCAAATCTTTTAGGCCATCAGCAATTGTACTTTCTACAAAATTGCTGAGTTCTTCAGTTCCGGTAATGTTGCTATCTGAGTTTATCCGGATGTTCATGACATTTTTTTTAATTGTTATTTTCAAATGGGTGATACCATTCATTTTTTTTGGCGCTCATTTCTTCGTTTACCAATGTTATTATTATTTGGTAGAACTTTCATTTGAAATATAGCTAAGTATTTTAAAGTGGCATTATTTTCATTTTTATTAATAGCGAAACACGCTGGCTACACCTGTCTGTGTAGGCATTTTTTCAGACGGAATAACCATTACTTTTCCGCCCATCTTTGTTACCAGTTCGCCTAAGTCATCCAACAGATCATCTATTCCCGGGTCGTCTAATTGGCCTTTTTCAATATTGCCTGTCTCGCTTATAATTTTACCCGCTATTTGTAGGTTGGCTTCTATCATGAGTGTATCTACCCGGCTGCCAGCCGCCGCTAAAGCTATTTCACTTATATTGTCGCTACCCATACCTTTTGATTTTGACTGCTGGTATTCATCGCAAGCTTTGTCGATCATACTAATATAATAGGGTTCCATAACTTTCCAGGCACGTTTCACTAGTTCATCCATTTCTAAAGACTTAGGATTTACATCAATTCCATCGGGGAGCAATGAAATTATGCTGCTTACCTTTTGAAACAGATTGTGGTGCTCAGGTAATGCAGCCAGTATAAGCGGTAAACCGGATTGTTTGGAATAGTGATCGTTGATGGTTTTTGATACAAAGCGAAAGAATCTTTCGGCATCAATATCCACCTCATCTGCTTTGCCACCTTGCCCATGGTGCATGTCCCTACTCGAACCGCCAACGCCGCCATAGGATGCAACCGTGGAATGCTTGTCGGTTAGTTCGTCGCCCAATGCCTCTTTTATGTTTTTTGGAATGCCAGGGGCAAGGTCTAATTTAGTCAATGAATGCCTGTTGCCTTCGTAAATTTGATAATCATGAAGGCTTAAACCCAACACATTGTATCGCTCTACCGACTGTAAATATTTCCGAAGCGGTTTTGTATGAAAGCTGTCAGCAACCACGGTTAATTCTTCTATGATCACTGGCAAGCCGATGGTTTTGAATGTGCCGGCTGCACCAAGCACAGCCAGTCCATCTAAAGTATGCCTCCAAAACTCATCATCATCTGCAAGTTCTACAAATGGCTGTAGCCGTTCCATAACTTCTGATGCTGGATGCTGTTGTAGCAGCGATTGTTCCAACTCTTTTACGAGGTTTTTAAAAAGGATTGGATCCCGCAAATTGTCTGGGTGAGTGCGGTGAGTGGGCATATACAGTGATATGCAGGTTCCTTCATTTACACTTAGTAATGCTGGCATCATATCATTGGTCAGTAAATTCATATTAGTTTGATTTAAAAGACGTTAAAAAATTTTAGACAGATATTTATTCATAATTAATTTGCTGTGTGAAACCAGTGACCTATAAAGCGACACAATTTCCCGTCTGATCAGCCAGTGCCTGATTGATGCCGACCATTTCCCTGCTCGGGTTAATAACCTTTTCTCCTCTTTTTCATGTGTTAATGGCAGTATGGGTCAATCAATTTCAGCAACCCTGTTATCGTAAGGTGCTGTATTACTTTGTATGCCCATTTTGCCAGGTAACTGATGACTTATAAACCGGCCATAATAGTTTTGGAGATTAGCCTCGTATGCTGTGTTTAAATGTTTTGAAGCATCGTATTCCGGGCTGTTTTTAACCTGATCAACCGAGGCGTTTACTATCACCTCAGATGTTGCCCAATTAATTTCTTTTATCAAGTCAGGCGATATAATTACCTTTTTTCCGGGAAACCAATTTCCTGTGTCAACTACCATATAATACATTGTCCAGTTACTATCATCTACTATAAAATCCTCCACATCGCCGATCGTATCATCTGAAGCCTTGATGGTGTACCCCTTCACGCTTTTAGTGCTTCGTAAATGAGGGTCGCCATTTGCTGGATTGTTGGGTACATCTTCACTATTTTTTGCTGCTTCCTCCATTGGCACCGACGACATGGGCATCATCATTCCGGTAGTGCCAATCCCCCCGGCCCAAAGGCCACCACCCCAATAATTTGTCCAGGAATAATGCGCATACAAGTCCATTTCATGCTGCCGTGTAACTGGTTGTGCTGTATCTATATCGGGACTTTTTTCTATCTGTTCTTTACTGAGGTTAACAGGAAACGTCTCATTTTCCCAATCACAATTTAAAAGTGCTTCTGGTGTTATGAGAACCTTACGGTTTGAAAGCCAGTTACCTGTTTCAATTACAAGATAGCGTATCTTCCAGGTGATATCGTCAAAGTAAAAATCGGTTACTTTTCCAATTTCGCCATCGGTGGCACCCATTGTAAAACCCAGTAGATTTTTAATAGTTCGTTTCATAATTTAATTTTTAAAGTGTGGGGCCTAAAGGGCGACGTTTAAATTCCTGGCGATTATAAAATTGATTTTCTGAAACGCTTTCTTCTTTAAAGCGATTAGCAGGGAGGTAATGATCCATGGCCATACCTGCTGTTTCTTTTCTATTTTAATTTCTGTCATAATGAGCGTTTTTAGTTGATATATTTTATGAGGTCTGATGACAAGATTTAAAGTTTGATAAAACGATTAGTACTTAATGCTGCCTGCAAGACGGGATAACGATCAAGCTAACTGACTTAAGGTTCATGCAACTTTTTTTAAAAGAACTTTTAACCATTCAGAAAGCAAGCTGCCTCAAGCAATTGTATTTTTAATAGTTCACTTCGTTATTATTTACTTAGATTTTTAATTTATTCATTGTACTTATTAAAACATTTCAGTTCGTTAATTTGGCGTTTTACTAAGAATCTGGCTACATGTGTTTCTGTAAATATCCCCAAAGCTTATGAAGGTTATCCTTCTGCAGCTATGCTAAAATGAAATGCAACTGATTAATAACATTAAGAATCGTACCAGTAAAAGCAATTGCTGAGGATCAACACTTTAAGTAAAATCAAAGAAACTGTGAGTAATTATGTACCCATAAACCGGGTTGCCAGATAAATGGTTATCCCCGCTTGTTTTTGGTTATTCGCATTAACCAGCCTGGCAGATGCCAGCACCCGTTTCGTTATTTAATTATGTTTGTAAATAAGTGTAGGATTTCCATCATTTACTAGGTTTTTATTAAAACATATTCTCTAGCAATCGATCAATCGGAATTGCAATTTTTAAACCCGGTCTGTGTCATTCAATGATCGAAATCAGGAGCCAGATCTGATAGCAATTGGATTTGGTTTGCACCCATTAAATGATCTGAATAAGTAAGTAAACTGAATGCATTTATCATTTCCTTTTAGACAATGTCTGCATTATAATTATCTACTATTGCTTTGCTAATTTTAAATTGGCGTACTATTTATTTTACTACACGAATTGTAAAACTCGCATTGGTACATTAGTTAATTCTTAATTCGTATAATAAGTGCCTAAAATTCGTGTTATCAAATAATGGTTCTTTCACAAGTCGGTATCCGGGTACAAATAAAAATGTGTAAAGAAATACCCATACAGGGAATATAATTGGATACTTAAAGTTTGTAAAACTCCTGTTAACTCATTAAATGTTGGTCATGTTTTTGCAATAGGCGATATAGGTAATTGTCTATTTATGGTGTTGTGTTCTAAATTTTTTTAATCTCATATTAACGATAATTAGTGTGCATTTAGTTGCTCAATGATTTCGGCTACTGTGTTTCAAAACTTCATTTTTCCTCTTTTAAAGACAATCATTTACAAAAGATTCATTAAAATTTTTTTAAGATATATGGACGATATCCATTCATTAAATACAAACCCGCTTTTCGGGGCAGCGCCTATTTCATACAATTCTATATCGGACATTGGTAACCAATCGGCAGATCTGATAGTCTATGCAATCCCAGTCATGGCGTTTTTTACTTTGGCGGAAATGATCCATTCATGGGCAACCCATAAAAGACGGTATAATGCTATCGAAGCATTTGGATCTTTAATAGTGGGACTGGGAAATGTTGGAGTGAATTTACTGGCGAAGGCATTTCTAATTCTTGGTGCAGTCTTTATTTACAACTTCATTCCATGGCGGATGAGCTTCAATTGGTGGACAATAATTCCTTGTATCCTGATTTATGATTTTTGTAGTTACTGGGCTCATCGGGTTTCTCACAACAACAGGTTCTTTTGGGCAACGCATGTAGTGCATCATACAGCGGAACATTATAATCTTACGGTTTCTTTCAGGTTGAGCTGGGTTCAGCATCTTAAAGTTATTTTTTTTATACCAATAGTTTTACTAGGCTTTCATCCAATCATATTTTTTATTGTAAATCAGATAATGGTGTTATTCCAGTTCTGGCAGCATACAGAGTATATCAAAAAACTTCCTGCACCAATCGAATGGGCCATTATTACCCCATCTAACCATCGGGTTCACCACGGGTCTGATGAAAAATATATAGACAAAAACTTTGGTGTCCTTTTTACATTCTGGGACAGATTGTTTGGTACCTACGCAACGGAAGATGCTGTACCGACTTATGGAATCACAAGTAAAATCAAGCTTTCTTCAAACCCGTTTTATTTAAATTTTCATGAATTCTCCAGTATTATCAGGGACGTTCGCCAGGCAAAAAGTTTTAAGGAGAAATTATTTTTGGTGTTTGGAAGTCCGGCTGAAGTTGAAGCATTTAAGCGGAAGGGATCTGCTGCAAAGAAGGTGCAATCAAGTAGTCCGCCATTGCCCCTGCATGTAATTGAGAGTGGAATATTAGCCGAAAAAGCATCGTTGTGAATTACCTTAAACTATTTTCTAAAAAAGAATTGAAAAATAATTAAGGCATATAATGAAGACAAACTCAAAAAAGAGCAAAAAGTGATTGGCTATGCAAGACAATTCTACAGATGTATTGAATTACCAGAAAAAGGTTTGGATCAAAGACGGAATTTATGCTTTAATTGTTATTATTGTCTTACTGTTTAAAGCAACTTTTTCTGTTTTTCTGCTGATATTAGCAGGTGCTTTAACAGCGATATTCTTTCAGGGCTTAAGCGGTTTAATTTGCCGGAAAACAAAATGGAACCATCGTTTACATCCCGAATAAAAATCAATCATATTCATTATTTCCTTTACGTCCTTTTCTGATAATTTTGCTGAGCCGTAAAAGTGTAATAATGGCTTGTCTTTTAATAAGAATGTACACGGCGGATGCGTAAACTGTATTACTCCATTATATTTAGCGGCAAACTTTAGCAGTTGGTCTTTATCAAATCCCTGATATCAATTAGATGAGCCGGTATAAATAATCTGGGGATCAATTCCGGGCGGTTCGAAAGAAGCTGGCTCTTCTGTTGTGCAAATGCGTTGAAGCGTGTGGAAGGTATTTTTTTGAATACGTTCGATGATAGTACCGCATTTTACTGATTGGGTTACATAGTGAAGAAAATAAATTAAAACTAAAAGATCAACAACTGTAAGTAACAGCAATTTATAGATGCTTAGTGCAGGTACGTAAATGCCTGAAGTGATATCCCGGTTTCAGAAAAATCAAGCTCCGGTATGAGTACCGACAATAATAAGAACCCGATAGAAATAAGGGCTGGATAAAAGGCTATACTGCTTGTTATTTTATTAAAACTCTTGCGCAGCCATTCGTAAAATTTGTTCATATAAATTGTTCTTAGTAAAAATGAGGGTTCTTTGTGCCTCACACATTTAATATCAAATCATTAATATTGTTTTGGAAATTAACGGTAAGTTCCGGTTTTTTTTTGTTTAAACAGTGTGTATTTTACAACAATTTACCTTATTGGTCTGGAAGTTTTTTAAGCTAACGTATGATTAAAATTCTTCTGTTGAATTTTTTCGTTCTTTGCTGAACGGTCTCTATAATAAGCCGCAGGATGACCTTCCTCGGTTTTTGTTGGTCAACCGACTGGTTTGCCTGTATGCCATACAAACCGGTTAATAAATTTATTGGTGATGATGTTTGCCTTAGCTCATTTATATTTGAGAACAACCCTTTTTATTTTTCAATCAAACGTTTTATATTTTCAATGACACAGCGCCTGCTTCCAGTAACTTTATAAAATAATGAGCAGTAAAAAAAGTGAACTTCTTTCAGTAACAGATCCAAAAGGCACCGATGCAGACATGTTGGATAAATTGCAACGGAAAACTTTTGATTATTTTTTAAATGAAGTTGATCCTGTAACAGGACTAATTGCCGATAAAACCGAACCTGGTTTTCCATCGAGCATTGCTGTTACCGGCATGGCAATTACTGCATATATAGTTGGGGTTGAAAAAAAATTACTTTCCCGAAAAAATGCGATTGAAAGAATACTTAAAATTTTGAGATTCTTTTATGATAGCCAGCAGGGGCGGCAGCCGAATGCTACCGGCTATAAAGGATTTTATTATCATTTTTTAAAAATGAATAATGGGGAAAGAGAATGGAATTGTGAGATATCAACCATCGATACATCCTTGTTTATTGCAGGCGCTTTGTGTGCGGCTGCCTATTTTAAAAATACAAATAGAGAGGAAACAGAAATTAGAGAATTGGCGGATAAATTGTATCGCCGGATAGACTGGCAATGGGCATTGAATAAGGGAGAAACTATTTGCCACGGATGGAAACCAAATTCAGGTTTTCTACGCTGCCGGTGGGATGAGCATTATAGTGAAGCGATGATCATGTATGTATTGGCCTTGGGTTCTCCAACCTTTCCAATTCAACCAGCGGGGTATCAAAAATGGACCAATACTTTTGATGTAACAAAAGTGTATGATACCGATTACTTATATGCCGGCCCATTATTCATACACCAGTTCTCTCACATGTGGATTGATTTTCGCGGAATACAAGATGTTTTTAATAAAAAGGCGGGCTTTGATTATTTTGAAAACAGCAGGCGTGCAACTTATATTCACCGGCAATATGCCATTGAAAATAAATTGCAGTTTGAAAGTTATGGAGCATATTGCTGGGGCTTAACGGCAAGCGATGGTCCCGGGAAAAAGAAATTAAAAATTGGTGGTAAGCAAAGAGTGTTTTACAATTATGTTGCACGTGGTGTTCCTTATGGTCCCGATGACGGCACTGTTTCCCCCTCGGCTGTAGTGGCCTCACTGCCATTTGCTCCTGAAATAGTAATTGAAACCATTCGCAATGCAGTCGAAAAATTTAATTTAAAACCATTCAGCCAACATGGATTTGATGCCAGTATCAATCCAACTTTTCCAGCGAAGACAGCAAATGTTCATGGCTGGGTTTCTCCATGGCGATTTGGATTGAACCAGGGGCCCGTTGTTATAATGATTGAAAACTATCATACTGAATTAATATGGAATACGATGAAACAATGCCCTTATTTAATTGAGGGTCTCCGGCTGGCAGGTTTCAGAGAAGGATGGTTGGATAAAACAAGATAGGACTTATTGGCCTTTCGGCCTGTTTATGAAGTCACCAGTTAACCCCACACCGGACACACGTAATAGAGTAGCCACAACAGTCGTGTGATGTCTTTACACTATTTTCCCAGCATGCGAACGGTTACCGCTATCTGCACTCCGGGTGACAACTACTTCATTTTTATTTGCTACTGAATATTGTTGACTCGTTTTAATTTACCATGGTTTTGCATCAAACCGTAATGCAGGTTTTTACAAATCGTTTCAGCAGTCCACCGCTGCGGATACAACACAAAGCAACCCAATCCCGGCAAATTGAGTGAAAAGCCTGTCAGATAAAATAATGCGAAAAATGAGGTTGTAAAAACTCGCTTTTTTTAAATATTTTTTCGAAATATCTTTAAAAACAAACTTATAGATACGATTTGGAAATTTAAGTTTAATCGAAAAATGCGTTTATTAACGATTTGGCACCAACGCTAAAAACAGACCAGCATGCAAAAAATAAAACCCATCATAGATACACTCACCAATCTTTTATCGGTTATGAAAAGTGTGATTTATGTAACTTATTTATAAAATTATGTAACTCTTTCGTGTTTAAGTTGCATAACCTTGTGTAATATGAGAAGCGAGGATACGTCAGAACTGGAAATTTCATTGTTATTAGAAGCTATTTACCAGAAATATGGTTATGATTTCAGGGAGTATTCCAAAGCCCACATCAATCGCAGGATTATGAACAGGCTGAGACTATCTGGATTAGAAGATATTTCTCAAATTCAATCAAAAGTTCTAAAGGATGAATCATTTGCTCATGGTTTGCTTCAGGACCTATCGATAACGGTGACTGAAATGTTTCGTGATCAGGATTTTTACAAGTCATTACGCGAAAATGTAATCCCTGTTTTAAAAACCTACCCCTTTATAAAAATATGGCATGCCGGATGTGCAACTGGTGAAGAAGCTTATTCAATGGCAATCATTATGCAGGAAGAAGGATTGTATGAAAGAACAACAATTTACGCTACCGATTTTAATCAACATGCTTTAAACAGAGCAAGAGAAGGAATTTTTTCGAATGCATTGATGAAGGAATATACTATCAATTATCAATTATCTGGAGGCAAAAAATCTTTTTCAGATTATTATATCTCCAATTATGATAATGTTATCATGAATCAATTGTTGAAAAAAAACATTGTTTGGGCGAATCATAATTTGGTTACCGATAGTGTATTTGCAGAGGTACACCTGGTATTATGCAGAAATGTGCTGATTTATTTTAATAACAGTTTGCAAAATAAGGTCCAAAAACTTTTTTACGATAGTCTTATTAATGGAGGTATTTTATGTTTGGGTTCCAAAGAAGGTTTGCGGTTTACCGACTTTTATGAAAAATATATGGAGTTGGATAAAAAGCAACGAATATTTAAAAAGAAATATTGAAAAATGCAATACGAGGCAATTGTAATAGGGGTATCCTCAGGTGGGATGAATGCGTTGAAATTCATATTTTCAACATTGCCTGCCGGTTTCAGCATACCAATTATTATTGTGCAGCATATCGGTGCACGTTCCGATAACGAATGGATAAAACTGCTAAACGAAAAAAGCAATCTTACTATAAAAGAAGCAGATGAAAAAGAAAAAATTGCCTGCCCTACTGAACAGTCGTTCGGGCGGGAAACCGGAAAAGTTTATATCGCCCCGGCTAATTATCATTTGCTGATTGAAAAAGATAGAACCTTTTCCCTCACAATTGATGAACTCGTAAATTTTGCAAGACCATCTATTGACGTATTGTTTGAATCGGCTGCCGAAGCGTACAAAAACAAATTGATTGGTATAGTGCTTACAGGTTCTAATAATGACGGGGCAAAAGGTATAAAACGTATAAAAGAGTATGGAGGATTGGCAATTGTTCAAGATCCGGAAACTGCTGAATCTCCTACCATGCCTGCATCAGCTATTGCAGTTATAGAACCAGACTATATTTTATCGCTGGAGAAAATAATTGAGTTGCTGATAAAAATAGACACAAACCAATCCCGATAGCTATCGCATTGGCATCAAGCTAATTTTTTAATTAAATAACTATAACACATATCTGGAAAAGGTTTAAAGGGTTTTCAGTATTAATATTTTTACGCCAGCGGCGTAACCTGTTTGTAGAGAAAAGTACAACATAAACCGCATTTGCCCCAGCGGGGCAGCCTTGCGATTTGAGACATTTCTTAAATTAACAGGCTGCGCCGCTGGCGCAGGGTTTGCATTGATGGATTTGCGAAGCTACAAACAGGTTACGCCGCTGGCGCAAATATAGTTGCACTAATTTTCAATGTTAATTTGATGTAAAAAAGTGAGGGAAAATATCCATAGCTTGACGTTTATGCGATAACTATCGGGACAAACAATAAAATAAATATGACACTAGATAGAAAAATATTAATTGGTTTTATAGCTTGTGCTGTGATACTTTTTGGAGTTGGAATTTTCTCTTATAAAAACAGTGAAAAATTTATCGCTTCCAATACTTTGGTAGATCAAACCAATAAGGTGTTGTATGAATTCAGCCAAATTCTATCCACTATCACGGATGCTGAGTCGAGCAATCGTGGTAATATCATTACAGGCGATGAAGCACATTTAGAAACTTCCACAAATGCCGAAAGAAGTATTAGTGAACATCTTGATAAAGTGAAAGAGTTAGCACAGGATAACACTATCCGGCAAAAAATAACGGAACTTGAAAAGGAAATAGAAATACGTTTCACTCATTTAAAAACCGGTATTGCTCTTCGCAAAATAATTCCGGCAGCTATCGGGATTGAAAAGTCGAGAGAATTTGTAGCTTCTGGAATTGGAAAAGAATCGCAAGATAGAGTACTAGAAATAATCGGTAGCATTCAAAAACTAGAGCTAGCATTACTTGCCGAAAGAAAACAAGCTAGCGAGGAAGATGCCAACAATTTTAATTTAGTTTTTTTCATTTTAATGGCCGTCATTATTCTTGTTCTTATTGTTGTTTACAGCATAGTTACATCAAATTTAAAAATACTAAAACGAGCTGAAGAGGAAACTGCAGGTAAAAATTGGTTGCTTACAGGTAACACAGACCTTAACGGGAAATTAATTGGAGATAAAAGCTTAGATGAGCTGGCCAACAATACCATTAGTTTTTTATGCACGTATCTGAAAGCAAACATAGGAGCCGTTTACCTGTTTAATAAAAAAGAAAATGCACTGATACTAAATGGACGTTATGCCTTTTCTTCGGCTACCGATACCAAAGAAAAATTTATGCTGAATGAAGGATTGATTGGCCAGGCAGCGCAGGAACAAAAACAAATTTCTGTAACAGACATAGCTGAAGAAAATATTCGCATTACCTCCTCTGTTCTAAACGCTAAACCAAAACAGTTACTCATTACTCCATTTTTGTTTGAAGGTAAAACAATGGGTGTAATAGAAATCGGCAGCCTTACTGAATTTAACGATGTAGAAAAAGAATTTATCAATACTTCTATGAACAGTATTGCTATTGCAGTAAATACGGCTTTCAATCAGGAAGCACTGAAAGAGTTTTTAGAAAAGATTCAGTCTCAAAAAGACGAAATGGAAATAACGGCTTTGGAACTCGAACAGCAAATGAATTCTTTAAATCAAGCCTCTATTGTTTCTATGGCAGATGCAAATGGAGATATCATTTATGCGAATGATAATTTTTGTAAAATTTCGAAATATTCGAGAGAAGAATTATTAGGAAATAATCATAGAATGTTGAAATCAGGAAAGCAGCCAGCCGGGTTATTTGTTGGTTTGTGGAAATCAATTAGTGGCGGTAGAACCTGGAAGGGAGAAATATTAAATAAAGCCAAGGACGGAACTTTTTATTGGGTGGATACCACAATAACTCCTTTTAAAGGCGTAGATGGTAAAATAGAAAAATATGTTGCCATCCGATTTGATATTACTAACACTAAAAATCAAATGGAGGAGCTGGCACAACAGTCCGAAGAAAAGGAAAAACGTGCCGCAGAGTTAGGTATCGCCAACAAAGAACTTGCTTTTCAAAACGATGAAAAGGCAAAACGTGCAGCCGAATTAGAAATAATAAACTTGGAGCTTGCTCAGCAAGGTGAAGAATTGCAAACACAACAGGAAGAGCTGAAGCAAATGAATGAAGAGCTTGAAGAACAGGCGCAAAACCTGAAACAGCAGCAAGAAGAATTACAAATGACCAATGAGGAATTAGAGGAACAAACACAATCATTGGAAATAAAAAATATAGAGGTTGAAGCAGCAAAAAAGGACATTGAACAAAAAACAAAACAACTGGAAATAAGCAGCAGGTATAAATCGGAGTTCCTCGCCAACATGTCGCATGAATTACGTACACCGCTTAATAGTTTGCTGATCCTGTCAAAAGATCTATCTGAAAACAGAAATAAAAACCTGGATAGTATTCAGGTAGAGAGTGCAGAAATAATTTATAAAAGCGGTTGTGATTTGCTTGTATTAATTAATGAGGTGCTTGACCTCTCTAAAATTGAAGCAGGGAAAATGGATTTAAATATTGAAGCTGTATCAATTATAAAATTCGCAAATGAACTGAACCGTGAATTTAAATATCATGCTGATCAAAAAGGATTGAAGCTAACAGTAAAATTGGATCAGGAATTACCTGAATTCATTCGTACTGATTTACAACGTTTAAACCAGATATTGAAAAATCTTTTATCAAACGCCATAAAATTTACGGAGAAAGGAAGTGTAAGTATTAATATTGACCGAAACACAGAAAGTACAGTAATTATTTCAATTACTGATTCAGGGATTGGAATTATGGAGGATAAACAACAAGCCATCTTTGAAGCTTTTCAACAAGCCGAAGGCGGAACATCCCTAAAATATGGCGGTACAGGTTTGGGTCTTTCCATTTCACGTGAGCTTGCAAAATTATTAGGTGATGAAATTAAGCTGAGTAATAAAGTAAATTAAGGCGCTGTTTTTTCTCTTATTATCCCATAAGAAATACACGAGGATCGGGAACACAAAAGCACAAGCAATCCGAATAGCTATCG
>Ga0105045_10003463_pt1 | contig 13541 bp, 12 predicted proteins | sample MAT02_FD_78089 | JGI IMG/M metagenome (GOLD analysis project Ga0105045, IMG submission 78089) | Freshwater microbial communities from Lake Fryxell liftoff mats and glacier meltwater in Antarctica - MAT-02 (megahit assembly) | ecosystem: Environmental > Aquatic > Freshwater > Ice > Liftoff...
CCGCCCCAAAGGGCTGTAAGCCCGCCAACCATCAGCCTAGGCCAACGGCCTAGGCAACCAAAAAATACCCCATTTATTCCAACACCCGCATAGGCAACATACCCCCCATTTTCCCCCGAGTACCCGACAGCAAAATTTCCCCATATCGTACATAATCCCCCCAAGGATTTTGCAAAGCCGGTTTTTCGTCGCTGAATTTGGGGAAATAAGCCCATTGCGTCACCAAGTGCGATTTAGTATCCACCCAAACGTGGTATTTATTCTCCGGTGTTACCCCCACATCCGAAAAAGTCATTTGCAGAATATCGGCGTTTTCTCCGGCGTCTGTTTTCCCTTTTCCAAAATATTTCAAGGTCACGCCGCTGTCTTTTAATTTAAACGGCATAACCAGCCAATAAGAATCGTTTATCCACGCTTTTTTGCCCATATCCAAGTATTTTACAAGGGTATCCGGGTGTGTTTGAGCCACCCCGTCGAACAGCACATTTCCGGTACCGGCATGTAAATCCACGGAAATTGTGAGCGGACGATTAAGCCACTGAATTTGGCAAACACCCGCCGCCTTGTCCCATGTCAATTTTCGGCGGTTGAGGAAAGTCCACGCAATACCACAAGTTTCGTCCCAAGCCTTTCGGCCGCCCATGGCGTGCATCACTTGGTTGGCAATTGCGACGGCTTTTGCATCTGATTCTGCGGTATTAAAGCCGGGTGCGGCCGGGTTTTGTCGGGCGAGTTTGCTCGACGTGCAGGCTGTAAATAAAGCCAAGCAAAGGGCAAAAAACAACAACTTTTTCATACTAAACGGGTTTGGTTTGAATCTAAGAATAGGAGAGAAATTTCAGTTTTTTCCCACGTTCGCTTCAAAATGAAGCCACCCACCTATGCTAAATGCGCCCAATTTTCGGACTTTTGCGCTAAGATACCGCCCAAGTGGCACAACCGATGATCAAAAAAGATACGAACTACCGACGAGCCGTTAGAAGTGCCAATCCACAAGGAAAAATGATAAAAAATAAAGAGAAACAGGGCCTTTTTGCTCAGTTTGAATCCCTGCGCAATATTCCGCGCTTCTTTCGCATGATTTGGCAGGTTAGCCCTTCACTTACCCTCTGGAACGTGATGCTCCGTTTGGTACAAGCCGCTGTACCGCTCAGTATGTTGTATGTAGGAAAAGAAATTGTGGACGGCGTAATTGCTCAAATCACGAATCCCGAACCTACCCAATGGCTACTTCCGAGCGTTTTGTGGACTTGGGTGCTGATTGAACTCGGATTGGCGGTACTGTCGAGTTTGCTCAACCGTGCCATTACCCTCACCGATAGTTTGTTGGGCGACTTGGTGAACAACGACTCCTCCATTCAAATCATTCGACATGCTGCTACGCTGGATTTGTTTCAGTTTGAAGACGCCAATTTTTACGACAAACTCGAGCGCGCTCGCACCCAAACTTCCGGCCGAACGGCTCTGATGAGTATGGTGCTTTCGCAGGCACAAGACTTGATTACTGTAATATTTCTGGCGGGTGGTTTGATTGCTTTTAACCCTTGGCTACTGGTTATTTTGGTGGTGGCGGTGATTCCATCCTTTGTTGGTGAAAGCAAATTTAACCAAGAATCCTACTCACTTTCGCGTTCTTGGACCCCCGAACGCCGCGAAATTGACTACTTACGCTACATCGGTGCGAGCAACGAAACCGCTAAAGAAATCAAGATTTTTGGCCTAGAGGATTTTATCTCGGAGCGATTTAAAACCATTTCGGATCGGTATTTTTTGGCCAATCAAAAACTTGCCCTCAAACGAGCGGCTTGGGGCGCGCTTTTCTCCGCGCTTGGCACTTTGTCCTATTATGCTGCCTATGTGTTTGTAATTGGACAAACCATTATGGGGCAAATTACCATCGGTACGCTCACCTTTTTGGCGGGGGCTTTCAGCCGAATGCAGGGCCTGTTGCAAGGTATTGTGAGTCGTTTTTCGCGCATCGCAGAGACGTCCCTGTATTTGCAAGATTTTTTCGATTTTTTGGAACTCAAGCCTTTGGCAGATAATCATGACGGCGGGTTGCCCATTCCAAGGCCCATCCAAAAAGGTTTTGTATTCGAAAATGTAGGCTTCCGATATCCTGAAACGGACGTGTGGGCACTCCGAAACCTCAGTTTTACCCTCCACCCCGGCGAAAAACTGGCTTTGGTAGGCGAAAATGGGGCGGGGAAAACCACCCTCGTCAAGCTTTTGGCCCACTTATACGAACCCTCCGAAGGGCGTATTTTACTCGATGGGGTGGACTTGTGCGACTACAATCCGGAAGACCTGCGTCGCCAAATCGGCGTTATTTTCCAAGATTATGTGCGATTTATGTTTACCGCAGGCGAAAACATCGCGATTGGCAACATTGCAGAAGAAAAAAACTTAGGCCGTATTCAAGATTCAGCCCATAAAAGTTTGGCCGATGATGTTATCGAGCCACTGCCCAAAAAATACGAACAAATGTTGGGAAAGAGATTTGCTGGCGGAGTGGAATTAAGCGGCGGTCAATGGCAAAAAATAGCCCTAGCGCGTGCCTACATGCGCGAAGCACAACTGATTATTCTGGATGAGCCTACCGCCTCTTTGGATGCTCGCGCCGAACATGAGGTGTTTGTCCGCTTCGCAGAATTGATGAAAGGCAAAGCCGCCGTGCTGATTTCGCACCGTTTTTCTACAGTTCGGATGGCCGACCGTATCCTTTTTTTAGAACACGGCCAATTGTTGGAACTTGGCAGCCACGAAGAATTGCTAGCCCAAGGAGGTAAATATGCCGAATTATTCCGCCTGCAGGCCAAGGGTTATGTGTAAGCACTGGTTTGGATGTCTACTTTTGCTCCAATGCGAAAACCCAAATAAGGGCTAAGTTCAAGTTTAAACCATCAATTTATTTTGTCCACCTACTTAAATCCGATTGTACCGGATACTTATGTGTGGAAATGCCTACTTTTCGCCCCGCTATCCGCCCACTATGAATATAAAACCACTACGCGCACTAATTCCCAACCTCCAACGGGTCGAATCCGCCGATACTTTCTGCGATCAGGCCAAAAACATGTACAACCAATACTTGGAGGAGGGCGTTTTTCAAAAACTGCCTGAAGAAGCCCTGTTTATTTACCAAATTCAGTCCATTACAGGCTCCCACCTAGGCTTAGTAGCCCTCAATGAGGTAGAAGATTTTTTGGCCGGAAAGGTCAAAAAACATGAAGAAACCCTCAGCGAGCGCGAAAAACAGCAGATGGAAATGTTTTTCCACTGGGGAGCAATTCTCAAACCCGTGCTGCTCACTTACCCGGTTGTGCCCGCCATTCGGAGCGCTATGCACGGGTTTGTTCAACACCGAAAACCACTTTTTACCGCTAAATTTAAGCAAGGAAGGGTGCATCATCGCATTTGGGCAGTGACCGAGCCAGCGGCCATTGAGGAGTTGCAAATGCTGTTTGCGAAGCATGTGAAATCCACCTATATCGCCGACGGCCACCATCGTACCAGCACGGTTGCTTTGCTGCACAGCCAGGCCGAGTTACACCCTGATTACAATTTTGACCACCTGTTTTGTGCTTTTTTTGCCACCGACCAGTTGGATATTCTCGACTACAACCGCGTGGCCGAAATCCCAGCAAACATCAGTTCTACCCAGTTTATGGCTTATATTTCAAAGTTGTTTAACTTGGAATACCTAGCAGTAGCCCGCCGACCGACCGATAAGCATGAGATTGTGATGTGTTATCGAAAAGAATGGTACTCCCTGCGCTGGCGGCCCGAAATTCTGGAAGGACTAGATGAAGAAAACGTATTGCTGGATGCAGCGCTGCTCAACAATCTGGTGCTCGGCGATTTACTTCAAATTCACGACGTTCGCACCGATGAACGCGTCACGTATGTAGATGGCAGTAAAGGCATGAAAGGCGTGCAGAAAGCGGCCAAAAATCGCCATAAAGTCGGCTTTGCGCTCTATCCAGTTCATTTTGAAGACATGATGTTCTTAGCAGATGCTGGAGAAATACTGCCGCCCAAAAGCACGTATTTTGAGCCTCGACTCAAAAGTGGCATTTTGGTGCAGGATTTGAGACGCCCCAAAATAGGTTGATTGTCAATTTGTTGTGAAGGATTTGTTTTAAGGCAATCGCCCAGCCACATCGAGCATTACCTCTGCCGATCTCAGGCAAATGCTTGGTCACCCGTATCCTGATTCTTCAAATTCCGCCGGGCTTACGATGCGAAACTAATTCTGGAAACTACCTATTTAGCCTCATACAGCACCTTGCCGCCCACCACGGTTTTTAAAACCTTGGCCTGTAGTATTTCCTCGGGCGTGCAATGCAGTAAGTCTTTGGAAAGCACCACAATATCGGCTAGTTTGCCGGGTTTTAGCGAGCCTTTTTCCGATTCTTCAAAGGCTGCCCAAGCGTTCCAAAGGGTGTAAGAAAGCAGGGCCTCTTCCCGGGTCATTTTTTGCTCAGGAAAGAACTCCAGGCCCGAATCCGTTCTGCGCCGCGTCACGGAGGCATACAAACAAGGCAAAGGATCCACAGATTCCACCGGCGCATCGGTGCCATTGGCGAGGTGGGCGTTACTATCCAATAAACTTCTCCATGCGTACGCACCCGTGCGAGCACGCTCGTTCCCAAGTCGTTTGGCCACAAAAGGCGCATCGCTCGTGCAGTGGATGGCCTGCATGGAAGCAATGACGCCAAGTTGGGCAAACCGGGGAATGTCTTGTACATCCAGGTGTTGTGCGTGTTCGACGCGCCAACGCGCGGTGGTATTGCCCGCTAATTCTTTCTCAAAAATATTCAGCACCTCCCGATTGGCGCGGTCGCCAATGGCGTGTACACACAGTTGCAGTCCATACTGCTTGCAAGCCTGAGCCATGCGCGTCACGGTATCGAGTGGCGTGGTGTTTTGGCCCACAAAACCGGGCTTATCCGAATACGGCGCTAGCAGCCAAGCCCCGTACGAACCCAAGGCTCCGTCAAAATAACATTTCACTCCTCTACAGGTAAAGTGTTGGTTACCAAGGCCAATTTGAGGGTAATCGGCTAATTTGGGTATGTCGTGTGCCACTGGCTGACGAGCCATAACCCACAATCGGATGGGCAATTGTCCGGCTTCTGCCAACCGGCGATATTGTGTCAAATCCCAAAAAGGGCTGCCCGCATCTTGAAAAGAGGTAATCCCTTTTTCCAGACAAGCGGCGGCGGCCAAGGCAGTGGTTTTTTCAAAGGCCGCTTTTTTCTCCGTTTCGCTGCGCAAATCTTTCCATGCTTGGAAGGGTTTTTCAATCAATTCCATCGCATTTTCTTCAAAAACGCCCGTCAAATTTCCTTTTACATCCCGCACGATTCTTCCCCCCATCGGGTCGGGCGTTTCGCGGGAAATACCCGCCAGTTCGATGGCAGTTGCATTGGCCATCAAGCCGTGCCCACTCGCGTGGTAGAGCACCACGGGGTGCTTGGCCGATACCGCGCTTAGGTCGTTGTGGTAAGGGTAGCCATTGACGGTGGCACCGGGTGATTCGGACCATTTTTCTTGATGCCAGCCGCGACCTTCAATCCATTCGCCGAGCGGGGTAGTTTTGGCTTTTTCGGCTACCATGCCGGTTATTTCAGCCCAACTATGGGTCTCCATGAGGTTTAAATTTTGGAGACTTTGTCCCAATCCATGAAAGTGTCCATGCCCTTCAATAAAGCCAGGCATCGCAAAATTGCCCTGCAAATCAATGATTTGGGTGTTTTTGTCGGCCAGTTTGCGCATTTCTTCGTCGCTACCCAATGCCAAAATGCGCTCATTCGCAATGGCAATGGCGGTGACGGCGCTTGTGCTGCTGTCGGCTGTAAAAAAGCGGCCATTCAGCAAAATTAGTTGCGCGGTGCTAGCCGTTTTTGGGCTGGGTGTTTGGCCACAAGCGAGCAAAAAAGCGAGGGAAACGAGGAGTAGGAAAGGCTTCATATTTTGTTGAGAGGTTTGAGGTGGTCTAGAACGTGGAGGAGGTTTAGACCGTTTTGGGGGGGTGGAGAAAGTTGAGGCCGTTTAGCGTTGCATTAGAAAGAGAGGGCCATCTTTACTGCCAATTTTGCCCTCAGCCCCCTCAACATGCTCCACTGCCTAGACCCTCTCAACAAAGGCACCTACTTCCGCCCAAAGTCTGCAGGTATTTCGCCCCAATTTTTGGTATCCCATTTTAGGATGGGGTTGGTGACACGGTGCGTGGCCAGCCATTGTTCGGCGCGCTGAATCAAGTCAAAAATGGGCTTATTAAGAGATGTTTGGTCTAGTTTGGTGTTGCATTTGCCTTTTTTTACCCAGCCCTGCGCTGTTTTGGAGTCCGAGTAAATAGGCAAGGTAGGTTTCTCTTGTTTGGCGAGCATAGCCAGCGCGTGCACGATGGCAAGAAATTCGCCAATATTATTGGTGCCTTCGCGCAGCGGCCCTACGTGGAAAAGTTCCCGTTGGTCGGCTGTCCAAACGCCTCGATATTCCATGTTTCCCGGATTGCCAGAGCAAGCGGCATCTACCGATACACTTTCGCGGAGGATACTGGAGGAGGGAGCCGCTTTTCGGGGGCTTGCGGTGCCTGTTTTGGATTGAATATGCTTCCAATAATTGCCTTTAAAGGCCAATTCGGCTTCTGCGGCATCTTCAAAACTTTTGTATTTGGCACCCGCCACCCCATCTACCTGCGCTTTGCAAGCATCCCAAGTAGGGTAAACACCCGGTTTTCGGCCCTCCCACACTACATAGAATTTTTGCTTTTTCAAGCCTTACAATTTTAGAAGATTCACGCTGTAATACAAAGACGCGCCTAACCACGATACCTGCGAATTGCACAGGGCCGGATTGGTGCCGCCGCAAAAACGGGAATACAAGTTGTCAATATTAGAAAGACCGTAGGTTGCGCGGAGGCCAATGAGCCCGCCAAGGTCTTTTTTGCCAAAATTTAGGCGATATTGAAGTCCGAGGTTTAGGCCAAAATCATTCTTTTTCAAGTCGTTGTTAACTTCAAATAACTGATTTTCCTCTACAGGCTCTTGCAAACCCTTCCCGTTCAAGCCCACCAAACGACCGTAATACGGTCCTGCCATCACAGAGAAACGACCGTCTCGACGGAACGTCAACTCGGGCATAACCGAAAATACCAGCCAAAAAGAATTGTAATCTAGGTCTCGCTTGTATGTAAAGAAGAACGGCATAGTGTCCACATTCACCGTGAACGTTGATTTATTACTACCTCGGCGCGCAATAACACCGGCTTCGGCATTGATGGTAATAAAGCCACCGCGCCCTTTGAAGCGGGCTTGCATCCCCAACTCCCAACCCGGCCGCCAGCCAAAATCAGGTGTTCCGCCGGGAGCGTCGAGGTTAAAGTTGCCCGTTCCACGCAAGCTATGGGTGTTGAATCCCGCTCGAATGCGAAACTCTACCGTGCCGGGTGTGAACTCGCGCTCAAAGACATACTCTTTTTTTACGTCGCGTCCGTTGCGCCCTTCGATGGTTTCCAACTGCATTTCGCGGTTGCCGAGCAGTAAGTAGCGAATGGTGTGCGGGTTGTCGTTCGCTGGATTTTCGAATACATAAAACCCATCCTCATCAATTTTGGTGAGGGTAAAAGAAATCGGTTTGGTCACGCCTTGAATACGAGAAGTGGTCGTGTAGATGATGAGTGTATCTACCAATTCGATGCGCAAACGCTCCAATAGCACCGTATCTCCATCTTCGGGTTTAATCCGCACCATTTTCCCCACCAAGGTATTTTCGTTTTCCACCTCCCATATTTGGAGTCGGTCGCCCCGATCAGTGGGCAGAAACCATGTGCCGTCAAGACCGCGGCGCAAGGAACGGAAGGCATATTCGGGGTCTTCTATCTGTGCTTGTAACAGGTTAGTAACCAACAAAAAAGAGAGAAAAAGGAAAAGCGGGCGAATTTGCATGACAAGATATTTTGCACAAAAAAACGGCAAATAAAAGAGGCCGCCTAACATTTTTTGGTTTGAGTGAAAACCATGTTGGCCAAGCCCCTAAAAAAACGCCCATTCGGCCAGCCAAAAAGGGACGCGAATAGGCGTTTTAATCCAAAAAGCATCCCAAAAAATTACTGCAAAGCCCGACTCAGCCGAAGTTCGGACTTCACCTCTGGCTTGAGGCGTTCGGCGGCCTGTACCAGCATATCTTCATCCCTCGGAAACGGGCGCGGCTGGTTGCCAATGCGACTTCTGGAATCGGGGGTCAAGGCCCGCTGATCGCCCCGGAAAGTAGAAGCGTAGTTTTCAAATAACACTTCGGTGCCCACTTCGCAGGTCTCTAATAAATTGCCTGCAGGCAAATCGCGCACTTGCAAAGAACCTGTAATGCGGGCTGCTTTGGATTGGAATACTTCCAGTATATCAGCGCGAATGATGACCATTTTCGGGGTTTTTACGTCATCCCCGAGCGAATCTTTGAGTACATTGCCGCGATTGTCGAGCACATAATCCCAGCCGTCTTGAATTTTTTTCTCGTCGGTGTAGGCGCGCTCTTGCACGCGCTCTGGACTAATATCGAGGTTGTGCACTAGCAAAACAGCAGAATAATCGTAGTGCAAACTCGGCTTTTTTTCAAAAGAATAGTCGCGCCATTGGCTGTCAAGCCCTTGTTTGTCCATCGCCAAAAGCCGCTCGGCAAAGGCTTGTGGCAAAATTTTACCCGACTGGTTTTTAACCTCAAAAACGACATAAGAAGTACCCAAATCACGGGCTTTTGCCATTAAGTTCTCCCTGTTCCGGTAAGTTGGGTAATATTTTTTAATGTCCTCTAACATGCCGTATGCTTCGCGAGCCGCCATTTTATCGCCATTTTCGGCCCTTTCGATGCGCAAGATGGCCGCATCATACAGATACTCGGCTGATTTTTCTCGGCTTTCGCGCTCCATCGCGGCGATTTCTGCGAATTGGAACTTAGCACGGTGGCCATTTTTAGCAGTCAAAGGCATCAGGGGTGCAATCTTGTTCTGCCGGGTGCGAATGTTGAGGTGCAGGTTGTGGATTCGAGGCCAGTGCTCGGGCCGTCCGGCAGCTTTGAGCTGTTGAACGGTGGCCAAGTCACGGGCTTGCGCTTTTCGAAAGGCCAATTCCAATCCTTGTACGTATTCGAGTTTCTTTTTGGGTTTTCCGCGCAATTTGCGCACACATAAATCAATGGCGCTATCGTAATCGCCACTTTCGACATACTTTTGAGCGGTATGGCATGAGGCTGCAACAAAAAGTAACAGGAAGAGAGGAGCGAAGAATCGGGCTGCGGTATTCATAATTTTTCGTTTTAATTATCCTGCAAGTTTCGGAGAAAGCCTGCACAAACAGTCTTAAATCCCGTTACCAAAATCAGAATATTTGTTAAATTCTTGAATGGTTGTCGAACAATCCAAATAGAAATTAAACTCAGATGGAGAAAATAACAGAATCAACCTCCAAATATCGGCATTTGGAGCAAATGAGCGTCGAAGAAATTTTAACCCACATCAACACGGAAGACCAAACGGTGCCACAGGTGGTCGCTCGAGCCATCCCTCAAATCACGGCTTTGGTACAATCCATCGTGCCAAAAATGCGGGAGGGCGGCCGACTTTTTTACATCGGAGCGGGTACGAGTGGCCGTTTGGGGGTGTTAGATGCCTCTGAAATACCGCCCACGTTTGGAGCGCCGCCGGAGTGGGTGGTGGGTATCATCGCGGGCGGAGACCGCGCCCTCCGGAACCCCGTCGAAAATGCCGAAGACAGCGAAACGCAGGCTTGGCTCGACCTGAAAGTGTGGCAAGTTGACCCCCAAGATACCGTGGTGGGCATCGCCGCTTCGGGTACTACGCCCTATGTGGTGGAAGGACTGCGCACTTGTCGGGAAGTGGGCATTAGCACGGGCTGCATCACGTGCAATCCCGGTGCGCCCTTGCTGGCGGTGGCTGATTTTCCGATTTTAGCGGTGGTAGGGCCCGAATTTCTGACGGGCAGCAGCAGAATGAAAGCCGGAACGGCTCAAAAACTGATTTTGAACATGATTTCTACGGCTGTAATGATTCAAATGGGCCGGGTAGAAGACAATAAAATGGTGGATATGCAACTGAGCAACCACAAATTAGTGGACCGAGGGGTGAAAATGATCATGCAAGCCACCGGGATGGAATATGAGGCGGCCAAATATTTACTGTTGCGTTTTGGCAGCGTGCGGGGAGCGTTGCGGGCGTTTGGGGGAGGCTGAGGAAACGTTGAGAATTGTTGAGGGGGTTTAGAATGTTGAGTGTGGTTGAGGTTTTTATATCCACATACTTTAATTCAAATAAATGCTAACTAGTGAATTCCTGCAAGACGCGCTTTACTTCGGCTTGAAATCCTTGCTCATCGTCGCCCAAAAAAGCCACAGATACGGGGAGGACATACACCGGAATGTTATTTTTCCAGAAGAAATCTCGGTGCAATTCTAGGCGCATGGCGTCTTTTTCGGTGGTTAGGATTATTTTATTTCGGCTGTCTAGTCGGCCAAAACGGCGCAGCATATCACTTAGTTCGTCCTCTTTAAAGTAGTGGTGGTCTTCAAATTCGATGGTTTGGGCCGACTTTACGGCGCCTTGCAAGTGTTTTAATAAATAATCGGTGTTGGCAATGGCACTGATAAGCAGCACGTCGGTATCTAGGTCGAGTGGCCGTTGAAGGTCGGGTCGCAGCAAATCGTAGGGTGTATCGTACTGATACCGGGAGAAAAAAACGTGCTGACGAGGGTAAGGGTCAATTTCATGCAGGAGTTGTTGGCGTTGTGCATCCGAAAGGTCTTCGGGGCATTTGGTCACCACAATGATATCGGCGCGACGGTAATTGTAGCGTCCTTCGCGCAATCGGCCCGATGGTAGCAGCCAATCTCGGGTAAAAGGGCGGGAAAATTCGGTCAATAATACATTCAAGCCGGGCGTAACGGCCAAGTGCTGAAAGGCATCATCTAAGAGAACACATTGGGTTTGGGGGCTTCTTTTGACCAATTCGGGCACGCCCAAAGCGCGGCTTTCGCTGACAGATATAGGCACATTTGGGAACTTTCTTTTAAATTGTAGGGGTTCATCGCCCACCATTTCGGCCGTATCTATGGTTGAAACATCCCGAAACCCCATTGTATTTCTTCCATACCCGCGACTGAGCACGGCAACATCCAGAAACTGATCAAGCCAGCGCACGAGGTATTCAATGTGCGGCGATTTGCCTGCGCCCCCCACGGAGAGGTTGCCCACGGAGATAACCGGTAAATCAAAACGCACGCTGCGGAGAACACCTACTTTGTAAAAAAAGTTCCGAATTCCCACGCCTAGGCCATACAGAAGGGCCAAGGGAAGTAGTAAAATGCGAATAACAATATCTTCAGACACGATGGATGCAGTTTGGGTGCAGGAAATGGGCTTACAACCCGCAGAAACTTTGGAAGTTCACGAAGTGAGCCGTAAAGCACGGCAACTTGCGCCTAAAACGTTAAAAAAAAATCTCGGAGTCTTGCGACATCCGAGATTTATGTGGTACCTCCCAGAATCGAACTGGGGACACATGGATTTTCAGTCCATTGCTCTACCATCTGAGCTAAGGTACCAAGCCCTGCTGAAAAGCGGGTGCAAAGATAAGCGCACTTTTCTTAAACAAGTAAGCTACGTTTAAAATTTTTTTCAAAAATCATTCGTGTAACTTTGCGCCATGAATCGGATGCTGCTTTTCGGGTTTGCTTTTTGGGGTGTCTTTGTGCCTGTGTTGGCGCAAAACGCTTCCAATCCTTTTGAGTTGTTGCACCGATTGCCCAAAGAAGTAGCGACGACGGTGGGCGAAGGGGTCTCGGCTGGCCTCAGCAATCCTTTTGATGTGGTGCCGCACCAGCCTCCTGCGCAGGTACTCGTGCTTGAGCGGGCGAGCAGCGAGGTGATTCGGCCCTTCGCGGTGTTGCCGCAGGGCGGCGGATTATCGGGCGGATTACTGGCTGCTTTATTGTTGGCGGCATTTACATTTCTTACATTTTCGGTGGCCAACAACCGTAGTGCTGTAGGAAAAGCTTGGGCAGGATTCCTGAATGACAATGGTTTTACGGTGGCTCAGCGGGAGGCCTCGGGTTTTATTGGTACTACCCCGTACTATCTGTTGTACATCAATTTCTTATTCAATGCGGGGATATTCGTGTTTTTAGTGACACGGGTTTTCCAAAAGGAGACGTACAACAACCTCTATTTTTTACTTTTTTGTTTGTTGGCCTCGGTGGTCGCATTTTTGTCGAAGCATGTAATGATTGCTTTTGTGCGCAACTTGTTTCCGGTGGAGGCTGAAATGCGCAAGTATAATTTCTTAATTATCATCTTTAACTGTGTTTTGGGGCTGTTTTTGGTGCCATTTAACTTGTTAATTGCCTTTTCTACCAAAGGATCGCACCAACTACTACTGGTCTCTTGGATGCTGGGTGTGGTGGCGATTTTTTACGCGTATCGCAGTTTACGGGCTAGTACAATCGGGGTTAAATTTTTGGGGCAAAGTCCATTTCACTTTTTATTGTACCTTTGCGCCGTCGAAATCGCGCCCGTATTCCTCTTGTTAAAGCTAGCCCTGATGCAGGCCGTCTAAAATTTAGGCGTTTTCTGTCTCAATTTTTGCGTTTTGACGCCCAACACACACAGACACTTACTCAAATTTCACACAAAACTCACTCCCGAATGTCTGCAACCGCAACTGCTGCACCTGTTCAGGACTCTAGCCCCTCCAAAGTTCAGAATATCCTCATTTCACAAGGCGAACCCCCTGTTCGCACTGCTTATGATGAACTCGAACGCCGTTTTGAAGTCCACATTGACTTCATCCCTTTTGTAACGGTAGAAGGACTGACTGAAAAAGAATACCGTAAAAATCGGGTGTATCCCAACGATTACACCGCGATTATTTTTACCAGTAAAAATGTAGTGGATCATTTTTTCCGACTCTGCGCCGATATGCGCCTCAAAATGTCGGAAGAAATGAAATACTTCTGTGCTTCCGAGGCGGTAGCCAACTACCTCCAAAAATTCATCAACTTCCGAAAGCGCAAGGTTTTTAACGGAACCAGTTCGGTTTTTGATCTGAAATCCTATATTTTACGCAATAAAGAGGAGAAATACTTCCTACCCTGCGGAGACCAAGGCAACGCCAAAGTGGTCAGTTTTTTCAAAGAAATGAAATTGGAAGTGCAGGAAGCGATGATGTATCGCACGGTTAACAATGATCTTTCGGGCTTAAAAGACATTAAGTACGATATCATTGCTTTCTTTTCTGCCAACGAGATTAAATCTATGTTTGAGCAGTTTCCTGATTTCAAACAGGAAGACCGCCAAATCTGCGTTTTTGGTACCGCAGCCCTTAAAGAAGTCACCACACGCGGCATGAAAGTGAATATTCAGGCCGGCACACCCGAAGCACCGTCTATTGCGGTGGCTTTGGAGACTTATTTGAAGGTAACGAATAAGGGTTAAGGAAAAAGGGTTTACTAGCCCAAATAAAAAAAGA
>Ga0105045_10003464_pt1 | contig 13538 bp, 17 predicted proteins | sample MAT02_FD_78089 | JGI IMG/M metagenome (GOLD analysis project Ga0105045, IMG submission 78089) | Freshwater microbial communities from Lake Fryxell liftoff mats and glacier meltwater in Antarctica - MAT-02 (megahit assembly) | ecosystem: Environmental > Aquatic > Freshwater > Ice > Liftoff...
AGACGGACTCCTGACCAGGGCCGGGGGCGTCAGGGACCACCCCGCGCGGCAGCCGGCGGGCCCGGTCCGGGCGGTCGCCGGCCGGGCTCACCTGCTGGACCGTCGCTTGACCAGCACGATCGCCACCACGAGGGCGACGGCGGCCGCCCCGATCGCGGCGACCCGTTCGTACAGGACGTCGCCGTTCTCGTCGGACACGGCGTTGCGGGCGCGGGTGACCGCCTGGTCCTTCGCGTCGTTGGCGAGGTTGGCGGGCTTGACGCGCTCGGCGAGCTCGTCGAGCGTCCCGGCGAGGTGCGCCCGCCGGGCGACGATCGCCGCCTCGATGGCCTCGGGGCTGGAGGGGAGGGAGTCGTCGGGACCGGAGGAGTCGCTGCTCATGGCGCTCACGGTATCGACGGTGAGGGCCTGGCGCGTCCTCGCGGCACGACGGCGGCCGGGTCGAAGCCGACCGGCAGCTCCAGCCGGTGCCTGGCGAGCAGGCCGGGGTCCTGCAGGATCTCCAGCGTGTGCGCGTCGTGGACGACGCTCCCGGCGTCCAGGACGACGCTGCGCTCGCACAGCTCCAGGGCGAACGGCAGGTCGTGGGTGACCACGACGACCGTGACGGGCAGCGCCGAGAGCACGTCCAGCAGCTCGCGCCGGCTCGCGGGGTCGAGGTTGCTCGACGGCTCGTCGAGCACCAGGACGTCGCAGTGCATCGCCAGGACGGTGGACACGGCCACCCGACGACGCTGGCCGAAGGACAGGTGGTGGGGGGGCCGGTCCCCCAGCGCCCGCATGCCGACGGCGTCGAGGGCCTCGTCGACGCGGGCCTCCAGCTCGGCGCCGCGAAGCCCCAGGTTGGTCGGGCCGAACGCGACGTCGTCCCGGACGGTCGGCATGAACAGCTGGTCGTCCGGGTCCTGGAACACCAGGCCCACCCGGCGACGCACCTCGCCGAGCGTGGCCTTGGACACCTCGACCCCGCCGACGTGCACCGTGCCCACCGCGTTGGACCCGGCGGCCTGGCCGAGGATGCCGTTCAGGTGCAGCAGCAACGTGGTCTTGCCGGCACCGTTGGGGCCGAGGACGGCCACCCGCTCGCCCTGCCGCACGATGAGGTCGACGCCGAAGAGCGCCTGGTGCCCGTCGGGATAGGCGAAGGCCACCCCCCGCAGCTCGAGGGCCGCCGTCGGCCCCGGCGGCGCTGCGTCGGGCCGCTCGAGGTCCTGCGCGTGTCGACTCACGTCGCTCACCCTGCCATCACCAGCCAGGCGGTCCGGTCACCGGCCACCGCAGCGGTGACCGCGACGGACGCGACGACCATCCACGCGAGGCTGACCAGGGCCCACTGCCGCGACGTCGGCACCGGGGCGCTCAGCTGCGGCATGGTGCCGGTGAACCCACGGGACACCATGGCGAGGTGGACCCGTTCCCCGCGCTCGTAGGAGCGGATGAACAGCGCTCCGGCGGCCTTGGCCACGACGGGCACGTGGCCCAGGTGGCGGGCCTCGAAACCACGGGCCGCGCGGGCCAGCGCCATCCGGCGCATGTCGTCCACCACGACGTCGAGGTAGCGCACCATGAAGGACAGGATGGTGACGAAGAGCGCGGGCACCCGCAGCCGCTGGAGGCCGACGATCAGGTCACGAGGGGTGGTCGTGGCCGACAGCAGGATGGCGGCCAGGACGCCGAGGGTGCCCTTGGCCAGGATGTTGAACCCGCCCAGCAGCCCGTCGACCGACAGCTGCAGCCCGAGCACGTCGACCCGCTCGCCGAGCGCGACGAACGGCAGCAGGACCGCGAAGACCAGGAACGGGACCTCGATGACCATCCGTCGCAACACCGTCCCGGGCCTCAGCCGGGTCAGCGCGACCAGGCCCAGCAGCAGCAGCCCGTAGACCCCGAACGCCCAGGCCTGCTCCCGCGACGTCGCCACCACGGTGATGACGAAGGCGAGCAGGCCGACGAGCTTCACCTCGGCCGGCAACCGGTGCAGCGGCGTGTCCCCAGGCAGGTACAGCCCGTCGGAGACGCTGCGCGAGGCGCCGTGCGCGTGGCCGGCGCCCAACTCAGACCTTCTCGGTGTCGCGGGCGGAGGCGCCCGGCGCCTTGGGACGGACCGCGCGGGCGATGAGCAGACCGACCCCGAGCGCGATGACCACCCCGAGGACGCCGGCCAGACCGGTGGCCAGGATCGGGTTGTCGATGCCGACGACCGCGTAGTCGCCGAACGGGCTGCCCGCGACGACGGAGTCCTCGGCCGTGTCGATGAAGCCGACGCGCTCGGCGACGTACTCCAGGCCGTCCGGGTTCGCCGACGCGAAGCTGGACACCAGGCCGGCGAGGACCAGGCAGACACCCAGCGCACCTGCCACCCAGCGGACCCCGATGCGCTTGACCCCGTCGGTCACCGGCGCCGCCGACACCTCACGGCTGGTGCCGTCGGCGTCGGTGAGCAGGAGCGAGGTCCGGTACCTGCGGGTGAGCCGGACCAGGTCGGGCCGGGTGGCGACGACCGCGCCGACCGTCAGGCCGGTGATGACCGCCTCGCCGATGCCGATGAGGACGTGCCAGCTCAGCATGAACACCGCCAGCTGGCTCAGGTCGAGCTCGGCCGCACCGCCCACCGAGTAGAGCCCCACGAAGACCAGCGCGGTCGCCGGCACGGACACCAGTGCACCCACTGCGGCGGCGGGCACGGCGGAGGCCGGTCGCTTGGGCAGCACCGCCATCAGACCCCTGGCCACCGCGTATCCCACCACGACCGTGACGATGCCGATCAGGAAGACGTTCGACCCGAGTGCGGACACGCCCCCGTCCGCGAACAGCAGCGCCTGCAGCGTGACCACCACGGCCAGGCAGATGATGGCCGTCCACGGCCCGACGAGCACCGCGGCCAACGCACCGCCCATCAGGTGGCCCGACGTGCCGACGCCGACGGGGAAGTTGAGCATCTGCACGGCGAACACGAAGGCGGCGACGAGACCGGCCATCGGCGCCGCAGCCGTCGACTCGGCCAGCTCTTCCCGGGCCCGTCGCAGCGAGACCGCGACGACACCGGCGGCCACCACCCCCGTCGCGATGGAGGTGGGAACGTCCAGGAATCCGTCGGGCACGTGCACAGGGGGCTCCTCGCGGTCGGGGGTCATGCCGGGTGTCTGCGCCCGGGCGGCGCCACCATGATGCTCGTCTCGCCGGGCCCAGGACGCAATGCCAAACTACGACCATGTCGCAACTGACGCCCGGCGAGCGGGCCCCCGGGCTCGTCCTGCCCGCCCATGACGGCACGACGGTGTCGCTGAGGGACCTGGCCGGTAGCAAGGTGGTCGTGTACTTCTACCCCGCCGCCATGACTCCTGGATGCACGAGGCAGGCGTGCGACTTCCGCGATCACCTGGCCTCGTTGCAGCAGGCGGGCTACCGGGTGCTGGGCGTGTCGCCGGACCCGGTCCAGAAGCTCGCCCGCTTCGCCGAGCAGGAGGCCCTCACCTACCCGTTGCTGAGCGATCCCGACCGCGGCGCGCTGACCGCGTGGGGGGCTTTCGGCGAGAAGAAGCTCTACGGCAAGGTGGTGGCCGGGGTCATCCGCTCGACCGTGGTGGTGGACGAGACCGGGGTGGTCACCCTGGCCCGGTACAACGTCAAGGCGACCGGCCACGTCGTGATGCTCCGCAAGCAGCTGGGCCTGGACGCAGCCTGAGAACACCGACCGACCGAGCACCTGGGGGACCACCATGAGCCAGCCGCCCGACGCGCCCGACCCGTACCTGCCGCCGCAGCCCGGCCAGCAGCAGGAGTACGTGCAACAGGGCTACCAGCAGCAGACGTACACCGGGCCCGGTGGGCCCGCTCGCCCGTCGCAGCAGGCGGTCGACGTCGACAAGCCGCCGTCGATGGTCCGCCTGGTGCAGGTGATGCTGGCGGGGGCGGTGCTGGCGGTGCTGTCCGGCGTGTACGGCCTGGTCGTCTTCGACTCCGCCATGGCCGAGGCCCTGCCTCAGATGCAGGAGGACCCCAGCCTGGGGGGTATCGACACGGGGGCCCTGGCCGGTCTCACCCGCACCGTGGCCTTCATCAGCGTATTCGTCGGCTCGGTCGTCGGCGCCGGCCTCTGGGTGCTGTTCGCCTGGCTGCTCGGACGTGGTCAGGGCCGGGTGCTCGGCAGCGTGCTGGGTGCCGTCAACGGCGTAGGCACCCTGGGCAGCCTCTTCTTCACCATCGACCTTCTCGAGCTGCTGCTGCAGCTGCTCACGCTGGCCGTGGTCGTGGGGGCCATGGTGCTGCTCTGGTTGCCCGCGACCTCGGCGTGGTTCCGGGCGGTCAAGGCGGCCGACCGCAGCATCCGCTGGACCTGAGGCGACCACTCCGCACCGTCGTGGTGTCGGCCCCGTCAGGCCCGGCACGCCGCGCACGTGCCGGACAGCGCCACGTGGGAGGCGTCCAGCGCGAAGCCCTGGTCTCGCAGCAGCCGCCTGCGCACCGTGCCGAGCAGAGCCACAGGAGCGTCCAGCACCGCCCCGCACACCGAGCACTGCAGGTGCAGGTGCTCGCCCTCGTCGTCGGCCAGGTGGTAGGCGGTCGCACCGTGGCCCAGGTGCACGTGCTGGACGATCCCGGCCTCGGTGAGCGCCTCCAGCGCCCGGTACACGCTGGCCCGGTGGACGCCCGGGTCGGTTCCTGCCAACGCACTGACCACCCGCTCCGCCGACAGGTGCCCCTCGTGGCGACGCAACGTCATGAGGACGGCGCGTCGCGGGGCGGTCAGGTGCAGCCCGGCGGAGCGGACCTGCGCCGCGACGTCGTCGTGGTCCGGTCCGCCCGCGCACGTGCTGGGTCCGGTCATCGCCACAGGCTAGGGCTCGACCGCCGCAGCCCAGGGCTCGACGGGTCCTAGGCTGGCCTCGCGCGGGAGTGGTGGAACTGGCAGACACGCAGGACTTAGGATCCTGTGCCCTTGGGCGTGCGGGTTCGAGTCCCGCCTTCCGCACCGGTTCGTGACCTCCGTGGGCAGGCGGGTCGGGTCACCCGTCCGCCGCTGTGTCCGGCCCAGCCCCTAGCGTTGGGTCATGTTCGTCCTGACCGCCGACCAGCGCGGCAGCCGGCAGGGCCCCGACCGCGTCGGGTCGGCCCTGCAGCTGCTGGGACGGGTCGTGCCGAAACCGCTGCGCGGGTTCGAGCGCACCGCGGGCGACGAGGTGCAGGGCGTGCTCGACCAGGCCGGTCAGTGCATCGACGCCCTGCAGGCCCTGGTCGCCACGGGACACTGGTCGGTGGGTGTCGGGGTGGGGCCCGTCGAGCAGCCGCTGCCGGCCGTCACCCGGGCGGGGCGGGGACCGGCGTTCACCGCCGCGCGGCGGGCGGTCGAGGCCGCCAAGGACCGCCACCACCACGCTGCGCTGCTCGGCGAGGGGTTGACACCGCAGGCCGCTCTCGCGGTCGAGGACGCGGACACCGTGCTCGCCCTCGCTCTCGCCGTCGCGCTGCGTTGGAGCGAGGAGGCCCGCGAGGCCGTCGACCTCGTCGCCCGCGGCGCGACGCAGACCGACGCCGCCCGTGAGCTCGGGGTGACCAGGCAGGCCGTGGGACAGCGCCTCGGCGCCGCCCTGTGGCGCCCGCAGTCCCGTGCCGTCGAGGTGGTCGTCCACCTCCTGCACGACGCCGACCGTCGGCGCGACAGCCCTCCGAGCATCGTCTCGGGCGGGGGCTGACCCGTGGTGCTCGTCGAGGTCCTGCTCGGCCTGGTCCTGGTCGTGCTCGCCGTCGCGAGCGTGGTCCTGCTGCCGTTCTCGTTGCGGCCGGCGATCGTCATGGGCCCGCCGTGGCTCGGTGCCGTGGTGGTGGCCGGGCTGCTGGTGCCGCTGCTGGCCGCCGGGTTGCTCGCCCTGGCCGCGGGTCCCGCACCCGGGGCGTTCGCGGTGCTGGGCGTCGGGTCCTTGCTGGTCGCCGCGGCGGCCGGCGGCTCGCCGATGGCCACCGGCGTGCTGCGGCTCGCGGACCCGGCGGCGGCCCGCGCGGCGGAGGGCGTCGACCTGCACCGCGGCACGTCGACCCTGGACGTCCAGGGCCAGACCCGCCCGCCGGTGGCCACGATGTCGACCCCGGGCCTGCTGCGCGGCGGGTCGACCCTGGGGGTGCTCGAGCGGCTGGCCACGTTCGCCACCCTGGCGGTCGGCAGCCCCGAGGGCATCGCCATCGTGCTCGCGGTCAAGGGGCTCGGCCGGTTCGGCGAGCTCAAGATCCCCGCCGCGCCCGAGCGGTTCATGATCGGCACGTTCGCCAGCGTGCTGTGGGCCTGCGCCTGCTGGTCGGTGGCGCTCGCCGTCCTGACGTAGGCCCTGACGAGCAGCTGGGCTCAGCCGACGTTGACCGTGACGGCGTCGTAGCCCTGCGAGCCGTTCGGTGCCGGCGCGGCCGGCTCCTCGAGCTGCACCTGACCGTCGGCGTCGACGGCGCGGACCTCGAGGTCATGGGTACCCGCGGGGGCGTCCCACTCCCAGCGCCACTGCCGCCAGGTGCTGCTGGTGCCGGCCTCGGCGAGCTCGGCCGTGGTCCACTCCCCGCCGTCCACGCGGACCTGGACCTCGCCGACCCCGACGTCCATCGCCCAGGCGACCCCGGCCACGGTCGTCGCCCCGGCGGGGACGTTGCCGCCCGGCCGGTCGATCCGGGAGGCGATCTTGATCGGGCCCATGGCCGACCAGCCCCGCGGCGTCCAGTAGCCCTGGTCCGCGTCGAACCGGGTGAGCGTCAGCTCGACGACCCACTTGGTCGCCGACACGTACCCGTAGAGCCCGGGCACCACGAGGCGCGCCGGGAAGCCGTGCTGGGTGGGCAGCGGCTCACCGTTCATCCCGATCGCGAGCAGCGCCTCGCGGTCGTCGGTGAACGTCTCGACCGGCGACCCCGCCGTGAACCCGTCGCTGCTGCGCGAGAGCAACATGTCGGCCTCGGGCAGCGGGCGGGCCAGGGCCAGCAGGTCGGCCGTGAGGACACCGGACCACAGCGCGTTGCCGACCAGGTCACCGCCGACGGTGTTGGAGACGCACGACAGGGTGGCCCACTTCTCGACCTGCGTCATCGCCAGCACGGCGTCCCAGTCGAGCTCGACCTCCTCCTCGACCAGCCCGTTGATCCGCAGACTCCAGCCGGCGGTGGTCAGGGACGGCACCACCAGCGCGGTGTCGATCCGGTAGAAGCTGGTGTTCGGGGTGCGGAACGGCTCGATCCCCTCGATCTCGTCGAACGTCGCCGACGCGGCCACCGCCGGGACGGGGCTGGCGACCGCGGGGAGGGCCACGGCGGCACGCGACTCGGCCGTTCCTGACCCCGTCGAGCCGACGGCCCGAGCCCCCAGGCCCACGCCCAGCGCCGCGACGCCCGTGCCACCGACAAGCACCGCCCGACGTCCCGGCGCCATGGTGGCGGGCTGCTCGGGCGTCCCCGCCACCCTGGGGACCAGCGCCCGCAGCAGCAGTACCCCCACCACGCCGGCGGAGAAGGCCGGCAGCACGCCGAAGAGGCCGAGGTCCGGGCGGGTCAGCGCCGCAGCACCGCAGACGACCGCGAGCAGGGCCGTGAGGGGCGAGCCCCAGCCAGGGCGCCGGCTCTCCAGGACGCCGGCCGTGGCGGCCACGGCCACGGCCACCAGGCCCACGACGGTGAACAGGAACAGCTTGTCGTTGGTACCGAACACCGCGATGGCGGCGTCCTTGGCCCACGACGGCGTCAGGTCCACCACCAGGTCGGACACCGCGAGCACCGGGGTGGACCCCGGCCCGGTGAGGATGCCGACCACCTCGGCGGCCGCGATGCCGGCCCCGGCGGCGACCACTCCTGCAGCAGCGGCCCAGGACCAGGACGGGCGACGGCTCGCGGCGACGGGTGTCGCGGGTAAGGCTGTTGTGGTCACCTCTCCAGCATGCGCCCCCTGGACCCCGACCGTGACCCCGGTGAGGCACCCGTCACCGGATCGTCACGACCTACCGACGCGGGCGAGCGCGGCTACCAGCCGTGGGGCGAGGCCACGCATGGCCTGACCCCGGTGGCTGATGGCGTCCTTCTCGGCCGCGCTCAGCTCGGCGCAGGTCCGCCCCTCGCCGTCGGGGACGAGGACCGGGTCGTAGCCGAAGCCGTTGTCCCCGCGCGGGGCGGCGGTGAGGGTGCCGCGCAACCGCCCCATGGCCACGACCTCGCGCTCCGCGGTGCCGTCGACGCCGTCCAGGCGGGGGTCCACGAACGCGGCGGCGCACTCGAACCACGCCGACCGGTGGGGGGCGGGTACGTCGACCAGCTGGTCCAGCAGCAGCCGCAGGTTCGCGGCGTCGTCGCCGTGGCGCCCCGACCAGCGAGCCGAGAACACGCCGGGGGCACCGCCCAGCACCTCGACGCACAGGCCGGAGTCGTCGGCCACGGTGGGCAGCCCGGTGGCGGTCGCGACCGCCCGGGCCTTGAGCAGCGCGTTCTCGGTGAACGTCACGCCGGTCTCGGCCACCTCGCCCACCTCGGGCAGACCGAGCCCGGGCAGCCGGGACACCGGCACCACGTCCTCGTCGGCCAGGTCCGGCAGGAACGGACGGAGCAGGCGCACCAGCTCGGTCACCTTGTGCTCGTTGCGGGTGGCCAGCACCAGCCGGGGAGCGCTCACGGCTCGAGCGTCGTGACCTGCAGCTCGGTGAGCTGCAGGCAGCCGGCAACGGCCAGGTCGAGCAACCCGTCGAGCTCCGCCCGGTCGAACGGTGCGCCCTCGGCGGTGCCCTGCACCTCGACGAAGCGGCCGTCACCGGTGCAGACGACGTTCATGTCGGTGCCGGCGGTGACGTCCTCGGGGTAGTCCAGGTCCAGGACGGCACGGCCGTCGACGATTCCGACGCTGATGGCGGACACCGAGCCGGTCAGGGCCTTGGCGTTCTTCTTGACGTGGCCCTCGGCCTTGGCCCAGGTGATGGCGTCGGCCAGGGCGACGTAGGCCCCGGTGATCGCCGCGGTGCGCGTCCCGCCGTCGGCCTGAAGCACGTCGCAGTCCAGCTGGATGGTGTTCTCGCCCAGGGCCGTGGTGTCCACGACGGCGCGCAGCGCACGACCGATCAGGCGCGAGATCTCGTGGGTCCGGCCCCCGATCCGGCCCTTGACCGACTCGCGGTCGCTGCGGGTGTTGGTCGAACGGGGCAGCATGGCGTACTCCGCGGTCACCCAGCCCTGACCCGAGCCCTTGCGCCACCGCGGCACGCCAGGGGTGAAGCTGGCGGTGCACAGCACCCGGGTGCGGCCGAACTCGACGAGCACGCTGCCCTCGGGGTGCTCGCTCCAGCCGCGCGTCAGGCGGACCTCGCGGAGCTGGTCCACGGCGCGGCCGTCGTGTCGGGCGGGGCTGGTCTGGCTGGGGGAGGTCACGGCTCCATCAAACCAGCCCACCCCTTCCGTGATCATGCACGGTTGCCCGGCCCCGCCGGGCGTGCCGGCAACGGTGCATGATCACCGGGGGCGTCGACCTGGTGGACCTGGCCCGGGGCGGCTGCGGTGAGCGGGCCGGTGAAGACCTCGCGGGCCTCGGTCTCGGCTGCGCCCGGGGGGTTCCAGGCCGGCACATGGGTGAGCAGCAGCCGTCCCACACCCGCCCGCACGGCTACCTCCCCGGCCCGCCGCCCCGTCAGGTGGATGCCGCGCGCCTCGTCACGGCCCTCGACGAACGCCGCCTCGCACAGCAGCAGGTCGGCGCCGGCGGCGGCCTGGTCGAGGCCGTCGCAGGTGTCGGTGTCACCGGAGTAGACCAGCACGTGCTCGACACCGGACGGGTCGGTCCAGACGACCCGCACCGCGTAGGCCTCGACCGGGTGCCGCACCTCGAACGGGGTCACCTGCAGCGAGCCGACCGTGACGGCCTGCCCCGCCTGCCACTGCTGCACGTCCAGCTCGGCGGACATCGCGTCCGGCTCGGTCAGGTCGTAGCCGCGGGCCAGGCGCGCCGCCGTCGCGGCGGGACCCCAGACGGGCACCCTGCGACCGGTGGGGCCGTCGGGGTGGTGACGCTGCATGACGTACAGACCCATCAGGTCCAGGCAGTGGTCCGCGTGCAGGTGCGACAGCAGCACCGCGTCCAGGTCACGGGGGTCGAGATGGAGCTGCAGCGGGCCGATCGACCCGCTGCCCAGGTCCAGCACGACCCGTGTGGTGCCCCCCTGCCCGTCGGGCGCCTCGACCAGGTAGCAGGAGGCGGCCGAGTCCGGTCCCGGGTACGAACCCGAGCAACCCACCACCGTCAGCCGCAGGCCGACCGCTGCGGCGGCCGCGCCCGGCCCGCTCACCCGGGAGCCCCCGGCAGCTCGACCGCCCCGACGACCGGGCCCAGGAACCGGCCGGCCAGGGCACGGAACGACCCGGCGTCCCCTGTGGCCAGGAACCGGTGCGTGGGCGACGGGGCGTCGTCCAGGCGGTGCAGGTCGTGCGACGCGAGCACCCGGTACACGTCCTTGGCGGTCTCCTCTGCGCTGGACACCAGCGTGACGTCCTCACCCATGACGTAGCCGATGACACCGGTCAGCAGCGGGTAGTGCGTGCACCCCAGCACCAGGGTGTCCACGCCCGCGTCGCGGACCGGTGCGAGGTACTGCTCGGCGACGGCGAGCAGCTCCGGCCCGGACGTGACGCCGTCCTCGACGAACTCCACGAAGCGCGGGCAGGCGCGCGTGGTCAGGTCCAGGTGCACCGCGGCCGCGAACGCGTCCTCGTAGGCCCGCGAGCTGACGGTCGCCCGCGTACCGATCACCCCGACCCGCCCGGTGCGGGTGGCGGCCACCGCCCGTCGGACCGCCGGTGCGATCACCTCCACGACCGGCACGTCGTAGCGCTCGCGGGCGTCGCGCAGCATGGCCGCACTGGCGGAGTTGCAGGCGATCACCAGCATCTTCACGCCGGAGTCGACCAGGGTGTCCAGGCAGTCCAGGGCGTAGCGGCGGACCTCGGCGATCGGCCGCGGCCCGTAGGGGGTGCGCGCCGTGTCACCCAGGTACCGGATCGGCTCATGAGGCAGCTGGTCCAGCACCGCCCGGGCCACGGTCAGACCGCCGACCCCGGAGTCGAAGATCCCGATGGGGGCGTCGAGCTCGTCCAGCACGTCCGGAAGGCTACCCGCGGGGCCGGACACACCCTCGTTGACGTCCCGGCCGGTCGGGACTAGGCCCAGAGCTGGCCGTCGAGGGCGTCCTCGGCCGCGTCCAGGTCGCCGTCGAAGGCCCCGGTGGACAGGTACTTCCAGCCGCCGTCGCAGACGATGAAGGCGATGTCGGCACGCTCGCCGGCCTTCTCGGCCTGCGTGGCGAGGCCGAGGGCCGCATGCAGGATCGCGCCGCTGGAGACCCCGGCCCAGATGCCCTCGACGTCCAGCAGCTGCCGGGTGCGGCGCACGGCGTCCCGCGGGCCGACCGAGAACCGGCGGTCCAGGACCGTCTCGTCGTACAGCTCCGGCACGAACCCCTCCCCCAGGTTGCGAAGGCCGTAGACCAGCTCGCCGTAGCGCGGCTCGGCCGCCACGACCTGGACGTCGGGAACCTTCTCCCGCAGGAACCGTCCCGCGCCCATCAGGGTGCCGGTGGTGCCCAGCCCGGCCACGAAGTGCGTGATCTCCGGCAGGTCGGCCAGGATCTCCGGACCGGTGGACTCGTAGTGGGCCCGGGCGTTGGCCTCGTTGGAGTACTGGTCGAGCATCACCCACTCGGGGTGCTGCGCCGACAGCTCCCGGGCCACCCGGACCGCCTCGTTCGACCCGCCCGCAGCCGGTGAGAAGCGGACGTCGGCGCCGTACAGGCGCAGCAGGCGGACCCGCTCCACCGACACGTTCTCCGGGACGACCACGACCAGGTGGTAGCCGCCGCGACGGGCCGCCATGGCCAACGAGATCCCGGTGTTGCCGCTGGTCGGCTCCAGCAGGGTCGCCCCCGGTCGTAATCGGCCGTCGCCCTCGGCGGCACGGACCATCCAGGTCGCCGCCCTGTCCTTGACCGAGCCGGTCGGGTTGCGGTCCTCCAGCTTGGCCCAGACCCGCACCCGGTCACCCGGTACGAGCCGCCCCAGCCTCACCAGCGGGGTGTTCCCGACGGTGTCCAGAACGGAGTCGACGCGCACCTCGGGTCAGCGCCCGCCGGCGCCACCGGCGACCGCGGGCAGGATCGTCACCTCGTCGCCGTCGGCGACCGCGGTGTCCAGGCCCCCGGTGAACCGCACGTCCTCGTCGTTGACGTAGACGTTGACGAAGCGGCGCAGCGTGCCGTCGTCCACGACCCGGTCCGACAGCCCGTCGTGGCGGGAGTCCAGGTCGGCCAGCAGCTCTCGCAGCGTGGACCCGGACCCTTCGACGTGCTTCTGCCCGCCGGTCAGGGGACGCAGGATCGTGGGGATCCGGACCGTGATGCCCTGCTCGCTCATGCGTGGTGCTCTCCTCGTGGCTGGTCGTGGCGTCGGCAGGAACCCGTCCGGACCCGCTCGCTCTGGCAACCAGGGGCCGCACCCTGGGTATTCCGGGCGCCGTGCGAGCCGGGGACCTTGGTCCCTGGACACCGGGCACCACCAGGAGCAGCCTGGTGGCGTGGGGCAGCCGAGGATCGAGACATTGGACCGGGGGGAGTGCGTCGCCCTGCTGCGACGCGCGCGCGTGGGCCGGGTCGCGTTCGTCGACCCGGAGGCCCCGCCGGGCAGCACGGCACCCCACCTGGTGCCGGTCGCGTTCGTCGTGGACGGCGACGGCATGGACGCGGAGGTGGTCGTGCGGACCACGCCGGGCTCGCGACTGGGCGAGCGGAGCCCGGGCACGCTGGTGACGTTCGAGTCCGACGAGCTACGGGCCGGCGCCCGCGAGGGCTGGTCGGTGCTGGTGTCCGGACGCGTGAGCCGGGAGACCGACGCGGTCCGGACGGCGCGCCTGGCCGGTCGGCTGCAAGCCTGGGCACCCGGGTTCAAGACGCTCTGGCTGCGTATCCCCCTGGACACCGTGTCCGGTCGGCGGCTGGTGTCCTCCGCCCGGGTCGTGGAGCTGCCGAGCGCGCCGTCACCGCGCTGGCACGAGCCTCGGGGCTGGACCCCCGCCACCCGGACCGCAGCCGAGTGCGCCACCGACTTCGACGGCCGCTAGGCCTCGCCGGGCTCGACGACCTCGACCGGCTCCTCGGTGGCCTCACCGTCGACGATGCGCCAGCTGCGCACCTCGTCCTGCTCCGGGTGCACGGTGGACACCAGCAGGTAGTGGGCCCCCGGCTCGGACGCCAGGGCGACGTCCGTCCGTGACGGCGCGGCTTCGGTGGCCGTGTGCGAGTGGTAGACGACGACGGGCTCCTCGTCCCGGTCGTCCAGGTCCCGGTACAGGGCGAGCAGCTCGGTGGCGTCGAACTCGTAGAACGTCGGCGAGCGCGCCGCGTTGAGCATCGGCACCTGCCGCTGGGCGTCGTCGCTCCCTGCCGGTCCGGCGATGACCCCGCAGGCCTCGTCCGGGTGGTCCCGGCGGGCGTGGGCCAGGACGGCGTCGAGCAGGTCACGACGGATTCGCAGCACGCCAGGAGCGTACGTGG
>Ga0105045_10003465_pt1 | contig 13535 bp, 11 predicted proteins | sample MAT02_FD_78089 | JGI IMG/M metagenome (GOLD analysis project Ga0105045, IMG submission 78089) | Freshwater microbial communities from Lake Fryxell liftoff mats and glacier meltwater in Antarctica - MAT-02 (megahit assembly) | ecosystem: Environmental > Aquatic > Freshwater > Ice > Liftoff...
AAGTCTTCCAGCTTCAGCGGCTGGCCGTTCAGCGTGGGGCGGACGGTGTTGACCCAACCCTCCACGTTCAGGCCTTCGGTGCGCGGCGGCTGGCCGCCGACCAATGCGCCGGCCGTCAAGCGGCGTTGGCGCAGGTCGAACTGATGGGGCGGCTTGCCGAAGGGCTCATAGCCGAACTGCAGCACGCGGCCGCTGTCGGCCAGCAAGAACGCACTGCTGCCGCGACTGCCACGCAGGTCGGCGGTGGGCGGCAGACCGCGCGGCAGCCAGCGGCCGTCGGCCCGCATTTCGCCCCAGGCCGGGTCATTGGCACCCACCAGCCAGCCGCCGCCCGGCAGCGGGGCCAGGGACATCAGCGTGCTGCCTGCCGTTGGTGTGTCCCGCGCAGGACCCTGCCCGGCCTGTGACCAACGGCGCACGGGATACCGGCCATTCACTTGCCATAGCCCGCCCGCCAGCAGCGTCTGACCGTCTGCGCTGAACGCCACTGAAAACAAGCTGCCGTTGGCCACCCCCGCCGTGCTGGGGCTGTAGCGCAGCGCCAGTGTGCCGCCGTCCAGCACATCGACGCGGGTGCTGTCGTTGTAGCCCACCGCCACCAGGCCGCCGTCGGGCGAGAAAGCCACGCCTAAGGGCTGCTTGCCGCCGGGTGCAGGCACGGCGCGCAGCGGCTGGAGGGCGCTGCCCGGCGCCAGATCGGCGGCCAGGCGGTACAGGCGCAACTGACCGTCCAGGCTGCTCGTCACCAGGGGCTGGCCGGCGGGCCCGGCCGGGCCGAAATGGCCGCCGTAGCTGTCGCCGCCATAGCCTGCATCGACCAGCGGCGCGCTGCCATCGGCCCAGCGCCACACCCGCACGCCGTTGGTCCCACCCAAAGTGGCGGCCAGCCAGCGGCCGTCGGGGCTGAAGGCCAGGTGAAGGATGTCACTGGGCAAACCGCCCAGGCGGCGGATCATCTGGCCGGTGCTGCGGTTGAACAGGTACACCTCGGCCTTGCGGGACCATTCGTAGCCCGTCCACCCCGCCACTGCCACCACCGCACCATCGGGCGACATCGCCGTCGCATACAGCTTGCCTTCATCGCCCGCCCCCAGCGGCGGGCGCAGCACCTGCAGCAGCTTGCCGCTGGCCACGTCCCATACCCTGGCGGTCTTGTCGACGCTGGCCGTGACCGCCCAGCGGCCTTGGGCGTCGGTGGCGATGCGGCTGATCGGCGCCGTGTGCATGCCCGCCTCGATGCGCAGCATGGGCTCGGTGGGCGGCCCAGCCGCCAGGGCAAGCGTGGGCCACAGCGCGATAGCCAGGAGGCACCATGCCCAAACCAGCGCCCATCGGCGCAAGCTGCGCAGGGCCAAGTGCATCCAGGGTTGGCGGGTAGCCAAGCTGCCGGTGCCAACATACATGGTGGTCAACATCTTCAGCGCGCCCCTTGTGACTTGGTGGGCCGATTCGAACGGCTCACTTTATTTAGGCAAGTGCTCTAGCCACGCACCAGCGAAGGTTGACATCCGGCTGAGGCTCTCGGTAGGGGTAGATCGATCTTCAACGGACAATGCTGCGACTGGGCCCGGGCTTGCCAGAACCATCAGGATTCCGAATTGGAGTGAAACTGTGCGATTCATTTGGAGCAGATTCCTTTCTCAGTTAAGGCCGTCGCCTGAATACGAACGTGGCCGCGGACCAACTATCTGTCGAGCTGACTTGACTCGCGCAACGCATTACAGATGCCACAACGCCACGCGGCGCTGTGTGACGCCGGCAGCACCGCGGTGAACGATCTCCAGCGTCTCCATGCCTTTCTTGCCCTGCAGGCGCAGGTCAGGAGACACGGCCAAGCCACTCTGGCCGACCCCCTGGGTCCACAGTGATGCGCCGCTGGTGCGGCCCTCTGGGTTGACGGCGTACACCTCGACGGTACCGGCCGGCAGACCTTGCAGTTCAACGCGGAAGCGTGTGCCGGTGGGCAGCGAGATTGACGGGCCGTCGAGGGCGTAGCGCTGCCCGCCGACGATGATGCTTGCACGCTGCCAATCCACCGATTGCGGTGCAGCCACGGGCCGGGCAGGGCGCCCAGGCAAGGCGTACGGCGCCGAACTGACGATGGGCGAGGGCGCTGCGGCCGGCGCACCGAACCAGCCCTGCTGTTTGCCAAATTGGCTCAGCGCAACGGCTGCAAGAAAGGTGACGGCGAACACGCCGAACGCGATGAGGAGAGGCTTGGTGGTCGGCTTCATGGAATGTCTCCGGGTGATGATGGGGCCGGGCGGTGGTGTCGGCTTACCTTCGAAGACGCAAGGCTTCCCGGTTCGTCAGACCGCCTCTACCTCGATCAAGGCAGCGACGGGTCGACGACCTGGCCGATGAACAGGGGTGCTCCTGTCGGCTTGTGCAGAAGTACATAGAAGAAAGGTCGGTCCACCGAGCAAAGGTCGGGCATGGCGGCTGAACGCGCTACAGCAATGGCTGCGGTGGCGGCGGACGCTTCGCCACCCGCTTCGTCGATGATGATCGATGCCGCATGCATGACTTCGCTGAGTTGCACGTTGCCGGCCTCGGGGCCGAGCATCGGCTTCAAGTCAGCCTGCGGGCTGAACGCCGTCTTCACTCCCATCGCCTGCAGCGGCGCGCGCAATGAGGTGCTGGGCAGCTTCACGCTGAACCGCGGCATCTGGAGAATGCAGCGTTTGGGTGTCAGACCTGCGCGCCAAGTGGCAAGGTCCAGCCCGGACGCGCCAGCGATGAGCGCGGACAGTGGGCGATCCTTTGCCGGCACCGCCATCAGCAGCGCGAACTGATCGCCTCTGAAAGGCAGTTCGTAGACCTCGGTGCCGCCAAACTCGCCTGCAGCGACAGAGCGGTCGTCAGTCATCATCGCGGCGGTTTTGCCGGCTGGGCCGAATGGCAGCTGCTTCGTCAGCGCCGGATCGAACGGACGTGCCCAAGCGCTCTTGAAGTAGACCGCGTTGGTAACGACGGCCCGCGTATCTGGTTGCAGCACCGACTCGTTTACCAGCGTCGGGATCATGCCCTTGGTCGCCTCCGACACCCAGCTGTTGATCGCCTTGACCGCTGCGGGCGGATCATCGAAGGCCACGCCGACGATGTCGCCGCCAAACTTGCTCTTGGCGGCCTGGCTGTACGCAGGGACCACCTTGGCCTGCCACGCGCTCGCCACCCACACGCGGTTAGCAATGATCAGTGGCGACACTTCCGCCCCGCCGGCAGACAGTCCCTGCAGAAGTGCCGGCAACTGCATCGCCATGCCCAGGTCGGGGTCGTTGGCCGACGACAGCAGAAGACCGATCTCGCGTCGGGTCTCGCCCGCGCTTCCCGCGTGCACCAAACCCATGGCTGTCGCCACTGACAACGGAGATAGCACCGAATTGCCGTCGAACGACGCTGTAAGTGCTGGCGATCGATGCAGCGCCAGCCCGAGATCGGCAAGCTGACTGGATATGGTGGCCACATTGGCGCGCCCGGAGGGCATGGAAGCGGAGCCCTCTGGCGCTGACAAGGGCGCCGCCGCGGTCGTCGTTGCTGCAGACCGGCGGCCAGTTGAGTTTTTCCCGACCTTCGCTGCCCCCGCCCTCTGCGGGGCTGAGGCGGCGGCCGAGGAAGGCTTGGCGCGTGTCGCTGACGGGGTCGGCGCAGCCTGCGCGACCACGGCCGTCGTGCGGCTGTTGGAGGTGCCGTCACCCTGCGCAGGTGCGCTGGGCGAGAACAGCAAGAGGCTGCCGCCCGCGAGCACCGCATGGGCCATCCAACGGTCAACTGGCCAACGCGCGCTCAGCGCAAAGCAATCGGGGCGCAACAAGGTCGTGTACATGGATTGCATCTCCAGTTTCAGCGCATCTCGCGCACGGGAATCACGTCGCTGGCGCCGTAGCCTGCACCCGCTTCTACGGCCAGACGCTTGGTGCCCTGGGCATTCGTGGGCGCCGTCGCAAAGGGCCCGCTGCGCACCAGGTGTCGTGCAAAGTCGCGCTGCGACTCGCTGACGATCGCCAGCAGGTGGCCGGTACCCTCGGGGCCCTGCGAGCGGAGGCGCCAGGTCTCACGCGGGAAGCGGTACTCGCGGTCGGCCTCAACCTGGTTGTTCGAGTCGATGGAATTCGGGAACAAGACCTGGAAGGTCTGCCCGTCTGGCTTCACGTGCACAAGGTACAGGTATCCGCGCTGGCTTGATGTCACAGCAAAGTCGAGCAGGTCCGCGCCGATGCGAAACGATGTGCGTGGCAGCCTCAGGTCTACACGGACGTTGGAATTGCTGCCCTCCTTGAGATCTTGGAGCGCCAGGGCAGCAAGCACTGGTGTTTCTGACGAGCCAGGCAAACCATCGGTGAAGGCCACGGGAAGGCGTTCGTTGCCCTGCAACGTCACGCGCTGGCGGCTCAGCGGATCGTCACGAAATTCCGGGTCCAGGTTTTTCTGCGCGCAGTCACGCAACTCCTCACCTGAGATGCTGCCGCTGCGGTCGCGATCGGACGCCGACGCACTCAGGCACTGCAGCCAGGCATTCGTGCCCATACCGCCACCTGTCGAGCTCTCCCATGCGACCTCGGTAGCCGCAGCAGAAGCGATGTAAAGCATTTGCGAACCGACCGAGCGGGCTGCACGCGAGGCATTGATCGGTACACCGCACTTGTAACCCGCCACATCTTTGGTCTCAGGCCTGAACGACGCCGGGTAAGGGTAGGAGCGCGGGGTCAACGTCCGGCCCGTCGGACCGCGGCTTGCCCGCGCCGTGGAGGCCCCCCCGGAAAAGCAAGAGTCGTTCATCACCACGAGTTGTGACGCCCGCGTCGCGATGCTTTGCAGCGCCGCGTCAAACTGTGCCTGCCACAGCACTTTGTTGTCGTACGTGAGCAACCCCTCGCTGCAGCCGTCCCCAGTACGGGCTTGCGTACCATGCCCAGCGTAGTAGACAAACGCCTTGTCCCCGGGCTGCACCCGCATCGCGAACGCATCCAAGGCGCGACGCATGCCGTATAGCGACAACTGGTCGTCGCTGAATTCAACGATGTTCTGAGAGGGCACGCCCAGGGCAGCGGCGATCCGCTTGGCAGAGGCACCGTCCAGGCGAACGCCAGGAAGATCCGGGCTGCGCGCAGCGTTTGGAAACGCGCGATCGTCGTAGTCGCTGATCCACATGACAAGCGCATGGTTCGCCGCGTGGGCAGCGTGACCCATCAGCGCGGTCAACGCTGCGAGCGTCGCTGCGGTCGTTGCGATCAGCTTCTTGAATTTCACTGCAGACTCCTCTTGCCTCGGGATTGCGATGGATCGTGTTGCACCAGCGTCATGCGTCGCCGCGCCGTGCCCTCAACACCACCAGACGCGGCAGACGGCAGATAGTCAGATGCACTCGCCAGACTTGGACGGCGGCAGGGTGCGAAGGTCCGACTTCGCCGCCGTGAAGCGGCCGCGGCTGGACTCGAGCATGTCAAACACGGCGCGCAGCCGCTGGTCCGAAGGTGCCAGACCCGCGAGCCCAGCCAATCGGGCGAGCTGTGAAGGGCGTTGGTCGAAGGCCAGAGCGATCTGGATGTCGATGCCTTGCGGTTCCATCACCTTGATCGGCTCGTTATCCGGGATCAGCTTCAGCTCGCCCGCCTTCAATGCGGTCAGCTCCGCGGGCCGGCCAGAGCCTGGGTACAGCACCGAGACCTTGCCGTCGGAATCAACGTTCAGCATCAGCAGCCACGCCTCGCGGTCAGCGCGGGCAGCAAAGCGGACGGTGCAGCCGACAGGGAAATTGCCACCCCGCTGGTCGGGCTCGTAACTCCAGGGCAACACGCCGCGGCGGTTCTGCTCGGCCAGATGCCACAGCCGTTTGGTCCAAGCAAGTTGCTCGACCTTTCGCGCGGCGGCGGCCGTGTCGCCGGCCGGGATTCGCTTCAAGATGTCCAGGCCGGGCGTCATGACCACGATCTGACCTTGCTCGATGGACAGCAGCACATCCGCCGTCGCACGCGGGGCCGACGCCGCGAAGGGAACACTCCGCACTTGCTCGAACAGCGTAGCCAGGGGCCCGGTCGGCGAGTCATCGAAGGAAGCCACTTGCAGCGGCCCGGGAGCGGCGCGCGGCAATGCGGCAGCGGCGCCGGAGGCCCGGGCGAAAAACACACGAGCGCCAAGGTTGCCGGCGTCCTGCGCCACCGAGGGCATTCGTTGCGGCGCGTGGCCATAGGCTCGACTGGCCATGAAGCCGCTGACAGCTGCCTGAATCTCAGCCAGATCAAGCTGGCCGTCGCCATTCGCGTCGGCCGGCACGTTGCCGTCCAGCACCCGCAGCATTGCGTCGGTAAAGGCGCCATGGGGTTTGCCGCTCAGTGTCGGAAACGTGGGCAACAGAGGCGCGGAGATATCTTGTGCCACCTCGCCTTCGGCCGATGCCGTGACGGAGATCACTTCACGGTAGGGATAGGGCTCGGGCGGCGCCACCGACGTCCGGGCGATGTCGGCGGCATGGCGGCCTTCGTCATCCGCGCGGGGCAGTGCAATCATACGGGGGGTCAGCCGCGGTCGCTGTTGGTACAGGCTACGCGCCAGGTTGCCGGAGAAACAAGAGTCGGTAATGAACCAGACCCTGAGCCCCGCACGTTCCAGTGCCAGGAACGCCGGCCGCAGGTCGGTCCTGCCGACGATGAGCCCGTCGATAGGGTTGGCACCCTTGGGATTGAAATCCACTGGCAAGAACGCACCGGTGCCGTGTGGCAATGGGTGGTTGTCCAGGCTTGAGGCTGCGCTGGTGCCATGCCCCGAGAAATAGATGAACACCTCGTCGCCCGACTTCGTGCGGCCTTCGAGTGCACGCAACTGCGCCATGACTGCAGACTTCGTTGCCTGCGCGTCCACCAGCGTCACGATGTCCCGCTCTGCGAAGCCCCAGCGGCGCACCAGCACGCCGCGCATGGCCTCGACGTCGTTGGCTGGCCCCTCCAGCTTGTTGACATGGGTGTAGGTGCCGACACCGACCAGCAGCGCGACGCGGCCGGTAGCCTCGGCCGACAGCGGCATAAAGACGCTGAAGAAAAGCAGCACAGCCGCTATGGACTCGCGGCACATGACACGGGAGGTGAACCACATAGGGATTCTCTTTCTCAAAGAGGGAGTCGATTGAACGCAGCACTACAGCAAGACGATATTCACGGCCGAGGCCTGAACCGCACCCTCACATCACCCGCCATCGGGCGCAGCCCCTCGCTCATCAGCGCGGACGACGCGGCGGTGCGCTGGTCCTCTCGAAGACGGGCGACCACCTCGTAGCCGTCGCCGTCGGCAACCAGCGTCGCGGACACGCCCTTTGAGGCGAATGCTTGCACCAACCGACGCGCATCGCTCGCGGGATCTGCGGCGAAGACGGTCTGCGGGTCGCCAGGGTTGACGGGAGCCGAGCCGGGAACACCGGGAAGGCTCCGCATCTCACGTCCATCGTCATGTGGGGCCTGCTGGATGAACAGCGGTACGGCCACGACGGCAGCAAGCGCCGCGGCAGCCAAGCTCAGCCGCATCGGCGAGCCGCTCGACGGAAACAGCCATTCCCACACTGCGCGGAGCAGCCCGCTCGACGGGGCTGCTGGCATGCCCGCGGCAGCAGACTGCAGCTTCGGGTCGTTCTCGATGCGATTCAGCAATCGTTTCAGTCGCTGCGAGTCGGGCGGCGGGTTCAGTTCCCGCGCCGACCGACGCAGGAACAGGCGCCTCAAGCTCGCGGCCTGGCGAGCCTCGCGGTCGGCCGGCTCTTCCTTCCCTGACAACACCTGTGCCCAGCGGTCAACATCAGAGTTGCTCATGATTCAGTCCTCGCATTCCTCAAAATAGGGCTCGGCCTGCTTGCGTGCCTCTTCGATGCGGTTGCGCACCCGCGCCACGTATTGCGGCGTGACTTGCGAGTCGTCGAGCTCGAAAACGATGCCCGCCACCTCGCGGTAACTGAGGCCCTCAGCCAGCATCTCCAGCAGGGATGCGCGAGCAGGCGCGGTCTGTTGGAACAATTGGAACTTGCGCTGCACGCAATCTTCCAGGCCCTCGGGCGCGGCGGGCGCAGCGACGGTGTCAATGACGACGTTCCAGAACTCCTCGTCGCCTTGCACTTCGCTGGCCCCGCCAACGCCTTCCACACTGCCACCGGACCGCTTGTCGGCATGGCGTGCACGCAGGTACTCGACGTAGCGCGAGTGCCGCATCCGGCACAACAGCGCAAAGCCGTTGCCGCGGTCCTCATAGCGGGCGGCCAGGAGCTTGACCCAGACATCCATGGTCAACTCCTCGGCCTCGTCTTGTGGAACGCCCAGGCGTCGGAAGTAGTTGTCCATCCAGCGGCCAAGCACGCCGTCCATGAACAACGCGGCCTGTCTCTGATCCTTGGCGTTACCCCGAAGCAGAAAAAACACCTGCTCGGCAGCCTCCTGCACCGTGCGCGGTGCTGCACCCGTTCCTCCGTTTGCCAAGAAAGCCCCCTGCCCTGGTCATTTATTTCTGTGGCCGAGTGTATGGGTCCCGTCGGGTCCGAAGGGGTGGTGCTGTTCCACGTTCGCAGTGCCTCGACCAGGGACGCACGGTCAGGGGCGAGCCGTTTCATCACGGCTTACTTGGCTCGACGAATCTCGACCCGACGATGGGTCTTGGAGGTCGGCGCATGGCCCGGCAGCAGCTGGCTGCTGCCGAAACCGTAGGCAGTCAGCTTTGCGCCGGGCACGCCGTTCGTCATCAGGAAGTCGCGCACTGCAATGGCGCGAGCACATGACAAGCGCTGGTTCATCGGTTCGTTGCCGCTGACGTCGGCGTGGCCGGCAACGGCATAGCGCCCGGGTGCGGTAGCTGGTTCTTTCAGAGCGCGCGCCACGTTGATGAGCAGCGCGTGGCTGACCGGGTTGATCTTGTCGGAACCCTCTGCGAACTGAAGGTCGAGCTGAACACTGGACCCGGCTCCAGGGTTGTATGGAACGGCTTCCACGAGCGACCCTGCCGCAGGCACGGCCTCGAGAACGAACCGCGGGGCCCCGACAACGGCCTGACCCGCGCACAAGCCCGTGCCAGGCGCCGGTGGAGCCGTCGGCGTGAAGCTGTAACGAGGCTCCCTACCCATGAGCGCACGAACGATCTCTGCCACGGACAGCTCACTGGCCGGTGCGTCGGCCGCTGGCGATGTTTGCGCCAGCAAGGGTTGCATGAACAGCGCCGACGAAAGCGCCACAGCCGCGCAGGCGGTCATCATCAAGCTCTTCACGGTATCGACTCGCGCACGGGCGTCAGCGTGGCGCCGTAGCGGCCGTTGATCAACAGACGCTGTTCTGCCAAGGCTGAGTCAATTGCGCGCAGGTCCTGCTGCTGCTCTGCAACGACCGTCATCAGGTAAGCCAGGCCGGCGGGACCCCGGGCCGACATGCGCCAGTTCGGGCGGGGCAGCTGCAAAACGGTGCCGGATGGGATGTAGTTGGCGCCGTCGACGGCGTTCGGGAACAGCAGGTTCAGCGCCTTGCCGTCGCTGGACAGCTGGAAGACGTAGACGTAGCCGGCGGCTGCCGAAGTGGCCCGCAGGTTGATCGTGGCGCCGATGCTGACCTGCGCCGGATCGACGCTGGCCAGTACGGCCCGCGCCGGATCGGACTGCCGCACCAGGGCATCGGCCCGGGCCAGCAAGGTGGCGTCGGCCTGGCCTGCCGAACCGCCTGGTGGCGTCGCGCATCCGGCCGCGAGCATTGCGGCGACTATCGCCAGACACATGGCAAGTCGCGATGGAAGCTTCTGAGTTTTCATCATGGCGTCAATGGATTTGTTGGTTGTTGGGGATCCGGAAAGCGTGGTCGACGAGGGCATCGGCGGCGCGCTCAACGCGGGGTCGGCACCAGCACGCCGCCGATCTGCTCGGTCTGCGGGGCGCGCGGCAGCCGGCGCACTTCCACGCGGCGGTTGACGGCGGCCTCTGGGTTCATCGGGTCGGCCAACCGCGTGTAGCCGAACCCCATCGGGTACAGGCGTGCTGCGTTGAGCCTGTGCGCGCTCATCAGGTAAATCTTCACCGCCTCGGCCCGCTCCAGTGACAGCCTCATGTTGTAGCTGTGGCTGCCCACCCGGTCGGTGTGCCCGGCCAGCTCGAAGCTGGCCTGCCTGAGCACGTTGTTGTTCAGTGCCAGCGCCAACTCGTCGAGTTGCTGCTTGCCTTGCGGCAGGAGTTGCGCCGAGCCGAAGGTGAACTGAACTTGCAGCGCGATGGAGGGCATCGGCAGGGCTGGCTGGCCCTGGCCGGGCGGGCGGTCCAGCACGATGTCGCGAGGGTTCAGCGCTTCGATGATGCGCGATGAGCGCACGACAGGCGGCGCGGCGTCTTGTGCCCATACGGTGCCGGCAAAGCCGGGCAGCACGAGCGCAGAGATGAAGTTTCGGCGTTGCATAAAAAGTGCTCCTAACGGTGTTCGAGTTCGGCGGCGCTCTCAGCGCGAGGCCAGCAGTTGTTCAATCAGCGGCGCGCGGTTGGCCGGCACCAGCTGCAGGTAATCCGACCCGCTGCGGCCATCGATTCGGTAAGCGGGCTGGTTGTTTCGGGCTTCGCCGATCGCCTTGGGGTGGCGGACCGACAACACCAGCGACTGGGCCCGCGGCATGACGAAGTAGTTGGCCTGGCCCACCGGCAAGTCCGCGGTCTCGCCGGCACGGATTTGCACCGACATACCCGGCTGCGGGTAGACCTGGCCCAGGCGACTGCGCACCCATTGCTCGCCGCCGACGAGGTCAATGTCGGCCACAGCGTCGAAACTGGGAGTGACACGCAGCTTGAACCGTTCGCCCGCCTTGGGAGCCTGGGTCAGCGGCCGGGCACTGCGCTGCCGGCCCGATGCATCCACGGCGATGATCTGCACGTGCATACCCTGGTAGTTGAGGGTGGCGCTCCAGCCGGTTTCGACCATCGGGCGCAGCAGCGGCAACTCGGGTGCGCCCAGGATCACGGGTCGCGGCTGATAGTCCTGAGCGTTGCCTTGCGGGGCTGCCCACGGCAGGGACTGCACGGTGGTGATGCTCAAGGGCTCAACCAGCGGAACCACCGTGGCATGCACCCACTGCAGGAATGCTGGCACAACGGCAACGGGTTCGGCGACGATGGTGCGTGAAGCAGGGGCCTGGGCCGCAGCAGGCGCTGCGGCAAGGGCGAGGGCCAGTGCCGCTGCAACAGCAACCAGGCTAGGGGGCAGAGTCTTCATGGGGTTTTCTCCAGCGTGAGCGTGGGTGTTGTGTTTGGCCAGCCGCCTTCAGGGCGTGTGGAAGATGCGTAGGGTGCTGACGAGTCCTTGCCCGCCGGGGTTGATCAGGTAGGTTGTCTGCGAGGTGTTGTCCACGTCCAGCACGATGTCGCGGCTGGTCTTGTTCGTGGCCGCCGCGTTGCGGCTTCCGCGCAGCAGGTCCTGCAGCCATGCAATGACCCCTTGCGGCGGGTTGTCGGGTTCCAGCACGATGTGCAGCTGGTCGACGCCAGCGCCGGATTTGTCCGTCAGGGCCAGCCTCTCGCTCAGGGTCTCCTGGCCGGGGCTGACGCGGCCTTGCCAGATGGGCTTCGGATTGAATTCGCCCCGTGGGGTGGTGTTGTAAAGCGAGACGCGGGCCTCGCGGGCGGCCAGCAGGCGAATGCGAAAACGCTCGCCGGTCTGAAAGCGTTGCTGGATGCTGCGCGGGCTGAGGGTGCCGTCCAGGCTTTCCACGAGCACGCTCACCAGCATCGCATCGGTGCGCACCGGCTCTGCCGCACCGGGCGCCGTCCCGACAATGCTGGGGACGCCGCTGACCGCGTCCAGCACGATGTCGCGTGTCTTGCGCTCGCCGCTGCCGCTACCTTGTGCGAGTGCGGTGCCGGCCAGCAGCAGAGCGGCCGCCAGGGCCGTGCCCGTGCGCAGCAGACTGCCAGGGGCCTGGTTCATAAGGCGGGATTGGGTGTTTCGGGTGTTCATGCGCTTGCTTTCCCCCCACTCAAGGGGCGTTGTTGCCAGGGTTGGGCTCGTGCCCACATCTCCACAGACGCGGGTGCGGGCAAATCGTCAGATCAAAATTGAAAGGGAAGGTACTCGACAGCGGCACCCCATGACACAGGGGTTTGCAGCATGGAACATTCACCGAATAGGGCGCGCAAGTGTCGGCAGCAGTTGCACTGCATGATTAGTGATGGCCGCGACTCGATCGCTCCGCAAAAGAGTTGACTGTGTTTTCTCCTCCGTGTCGATTAGGGTCAGCCGGCTTCACTTACCTGGGCGTCTGGTTCGAAGCTGTCGATGGTCAAGATTCCAGGCTGCGTCGGCACGGATGATCGCTTTGAACGGCCAGATGAACTACCGCACATGACTCCAGCTCACGCTGCCTACGTAGCAGTCTGCTCTCCAGCTGCTGAACAAGCAGCGGATGGATCGCAATCTCGTCCTTCACTGCCCCTGCGCTATCAACGCCCGGCCCAGCCTAGTCGTGGAATCCAGTCGAGGGGCAAAACTACCTCAAAGCGCGCAGCCGCTCGCGGGCTACTTGCGCCGCCTCGGTCTGCGGATGGGTTTTGATCAGCTCCTCAAACATTTTGACCGCAAGCTTCCGGTCCCTCGACTCGTAGTGGGTCATTGCAAGGGACAGCAGCGCTTCTGGCACCCGAGGATGATCAGGCGAGCCGCTGAGAAAAGCGCGAAAGGCGGTGATGGCCTGCTTGTAATCACGCTTGCCGTAGAGCGCATTGCCTGTCCAATAGCGCACCGAGGCGCTGTACGCACTGGCAGGAAAGACACGCTGGAAAGTCTGCAGCGCGGTTGCAGCCTTGTCGTAGTCGCCAGCCCTCATCAGCTGCAACGCTTCGTCATAGGCGCGCTTCTCGTCAAGGTTGACCGTCACCTCTCGGCTGTCAAGCAGCACCTTTATCGGATCGGGCTTGCGCAACACATTTGATTCCGTGCCTTGAGCCGGGGTAGGCGGCGCCCGCTCTGGCACCACGCTCGCCAATTGGGCTGCCTGCCGCTGAGCCTGCTGCAACAGCCTCTGCGCCTGATCGCGTAATTGCTCGTCTTCACGACTCAATGCATTGTCCTGAGACCAGGTTTGCAGAAAACGCTGCCAGGCCGTCACTTGCAAGTCAGCGCTGCCCTGGAAGCCCGCCGCACGATCAAAGTCGGTCTTCATGCGAGCCTGCCACTGCAACCATTCGCGGCGGGCCTTTTCTTCGCGTTCCAGGTCATCCAGGCTCAGGCTCCCGCTCCCACTGGGCGCTGCGGTTGTCGCAGGAGCAGTGCCAAGGCCCGGTCCGCCCTGGCCTCCGGAGGTGATCAAAGGCCCGACCAAAGTACGGCCGGCCAAGTACACCTCTTCGTCCAGTGACACCTCGCTGACCCGCGGCACCTGCCGCCCGCCGCTGGCACGTCGGACTTCGGCCGTGGTGCGACGGAACACCGTGAGCAGTTCCTGCCCGGGCTTCTGCAACTCGTCCGCCAAGGTGCGGGCGTACAGGCCGTTGTCGGCCGCGGTGTCGTTGGGCGCGGTGGCAAAGGCCAGGATGGTGCGGTCGCCTGAATCCA
>Ga0105045_10003466_pt1 | contig 13534 bp, 10 predicted proteins | sample MAT02_FD_78089 | JGI IMG/M metagenome (GOLD analysis project Ga0105045, IMG submission 78089) | Freshwater microbial communities from Lake Fryxell liftoff mats and glacier meltwater in Antarctica - MAT-02 (megahit assembly) | ecosystem: Environmental > Aquatic > Freshwater > Ice > Liftoff...
CGCCGTCATCGTTGCCCTTCTTGGGCCCATGACCGTGCGCTTCCTCATGTCACGCCTCGCTCGCGCTTCCCCTCGCGCCCAGGACCCCGCCAATCTCTCCCGACCGCGCGCTCCCCGCCGCTCCCCGGGCCACTCCGTACTCACCCGCGCGCCCAAATTCCCACTTAAAAACGCTTAAGCGCGAGCAGAAACTCGCGGTCGTGCTCGACGCCCAAGGGCTGGCCGAGGAGTGGTCGTATCGATCCTGATGAGGCGCGAATTCCCTCGGCGCAGTCGCTTCGGGAGCCGACCGCGTGTTCCCTTCGACTACTCGGGGAGCGGCAAGCTGGACCACCTGGCGCTCTATCGCCCAGGGACCGGCACGATGGCCCTGCTCGCCTGGTTGCTGCACGGATGCGCCGGCTGAAGTCGCATAGTCGAGAATCCGGGCACAATGTCGGGCGCGAAAATCGACGCCGATCGGTGAATCCCTCATGGATCACGCCGGCGGATCGGCCTTGATTTTATTTTTCACTTCGAGAATTATCTGCAAAGTTACAGGACCCGTACCGATCGGTCGGGCGGTTCGCCCCGAGGAGCATGACAATGACCCGCTATTCCCCTCCTGCCGACATTGACGACCTCGCCGCACGTCCGACCCGCGAAGCGTTCCTGAACGACTGGCACGACTTCATCGAGGGTGAGTTTCGCGCCAACATCGAGGGGCTCAAGGATCCCAGCGACGGGAATGGCGTGTTGTTCGATACGCCGATCCCCGAGCCGCTGTTCTTCACGGAGGTCGACGACCCGGCCACGAGCGCCGATGCGGCCATCCCGTGGAACGCCTTCCCGCTGCGAATTCGCCGCAACTTCCCCAACGACCCGAAGCGCGCCTGGAAGGACGCCGACGTGCTCGGCGCGACCGATCGGTTCTCCCCGAATGGGGCGCCGCCCGTCAGCCGTCAATTCCGCCGGCAGGACGAGTACTGCGAGTGGCACGCGTACCACGACGCCGCCGGCCGGATCGAGCGGATCGTCTTCACCTCCGACGGTCCGGAGTACTGGATCAAGCTCGCCGCGCACGACCTCGACTTCGTCGTCGACGCCTATCAAAGGCATGTCTCGCCGAAGGTCAAGAAGCAGGACCTGGTGTTGACCGAGGACCTCGCGTTTGGCCGGCAGCGCCTGCCTGCGGGGAGCTACAACCCCTTCAACCGGTGGAACACGGTGGACGGCGTCATGCACCTGACGCATCCCGCCAACACCCTCGGCGCGGAGATCAACCTCGCCGCCCAGGCCACGATCTTGCGCGTGTCCACCAGCGGTCAGCGCGTCACGCAGGTGCGCAGCTTCGCCTGCTGCTCCAACTTCGGCGACCCGAACCGCAGCAGCGATCCCAACATCGGCAGCATGGCGAACTTGACGGCCGTGCCGGTCGGCGCGCACAAGCCGATGTCGGTGACGCTGGCGAACCCGGTGGCACTCTATATGGCCCGACTCGCGGCGGGCGTGCTCACCGACGAGGACGGCAATGCCCTCGACTCATGGTTCACCTTCGTGCGCGGGACCACCAACCACGGCCTGATGGCCGTGCTCCAGCCGCCGCCGGGCTCGCCCATCGGCCTCGACAAGGTGCAGGTCGGCGGCATCCCGCTCGAGCGCGGCGGCCAGGTCGCCGAGCACATCGAGATGGTCCTCTATGCAAAGACCGCCGACCTCGGCAAACCGATGCCGCCGCTCGCCCCAGCCGTCGGCTGTTGCTGCGTCCCGACGAGCACGCCGCCCGCCGCCGTCGAGCGCTTGAACTTCGAGCACATCAGCAAGCCGAACACCTGTGCCAAGCAGAAAATGAAGGAGGCCTTCGCGGATTGTGCCCCGGCGCCGGGCGCATTCGCGGTGCTCGCCAAACCGGCGCCGGCGGTCGGACACGCCCCGAGGAGCGGGACCCGCCTTGCCATCACCGACTGACGAGCCCCTCCTCGACGCCGACGACATCCAGGGCAACATATTGCCCGGGTTTCGGCGCAATGTTCAACTCTTCGTCGGCTTCACGCTCGGCGCCGGGGCCGATGCCAGGGCAGCGCTCGCGGCCCTGGCCGATGCCGTGACGCCTCTGGCGACGGTCCTGGCCCACAAGGCCGAGCGAAAGCTCGCGCTCGCCGCGGGGCGGCGCATGGCGCCTCGCGCGGACTTGTGGGTCAACCTCGCCCTGAGCACCCGCGCCGCGAATGCGCTCGGGCTGACGACCGTGCAGGACCTCGACCTCGCGCTCGCGGCCGGCATGAGGCCCGCGCGCACCGGCGACGCCGTCGGTAAGACGCTGAGCGACGGGACCCCCAATCCGGCCCATCCCGGCCAATGGGCGGTCGGCGGTCCGACGAAGCCGCTCGACCTCCTCGTGATCTTTGCGGCCGACAGCGACATCGAAGCCGCCGCCCGCCCGCTCATCGACGCGGTCTCGACCAGCGGAGCGGTCAAGATCTACGAGGAGCGCGGCGCGCTGCTCCCGGGGGACATCGAGCACTTCGGTTTTCAGGACGGAATCTCACAGCCGGGAGTGCACGGGGTCGTCGAGGTGCGCGGCCGCGACGACGGCGACGGCGCGATTCGACCGATCACCACCCGCTATGGCGTGCCCTCGCGCAATGGCCTCGACTACGGCAAGCCAGGGCAACCATTGGCGTGGCCGACGCAATTCCTGGTCGGTCTGCGCGGCCCCGACGGCTTGCTCGACGATGTCGAGCCGGCCCTGCGAAACGGCTCGCTGATGGTCTTTCGCCGGCTCCGGCAGGACGTCGCGGCGTTTCATGCCGAGACCGCCGCGATGGCCCGGCAGCTCCCCGATGCGCCGTCGGCCGAGCTCCTGCGGGCGCGCATCGTCGGCCGCTGGCCCTCGGGTCAACCGCTGATGCGACCGACGCAGGGCTCACCGACCGAGCCCGAATCGCCGCTCGCCATCAATCACTTCGAGTACCAGACCGACGTGCCGGAGCTCCGACTTACCGGCAGCGCGACCGAGGACGGCACCCGGCGGACGATCCCGGGCGCCGACGTCGGGGCCGAACCATTGCGCGGAGTTCGGTGTCCGATCTGGGCCCACGTTCGCAAGGTCAACCCGCGAGATCTGGGGACCAACCTCGGCGGCCCCTTCGAGACCCTGGGCTTTCAGATGTTGCGCCGGGGGATCCCGTTCGGGCCGGTGTACGACCACACGGCCCCGGAGGCGCCCGTCAATCACGAGGAGCGCGGCCTGCTCTTCGTCTCGTACCAGCGCTCGATCACCGACCAATTCGAGAAGCTCAACAGCAATTGGATGAACAGCGCGATCGGCCCCGTGGCGGGCGGGACGGACCTGCTCGTCGGCCAGCGCCTCGATCCCGCGACCGGCTTGCACGGGCCCAAAGACGCCGAGCTGGTCGCCGCCGCCGGGGCGCCGGCGATCCGCATCTCGGCGCCCGCGCAATGGGTGGTCCCGACCGGCGGGGCATATCTCTTCGCTCCGTCGATCTCGACGATCACGGCGCTGAGCCGAACCTGAACCGATCGCGCGATCAGGGCACGATTCCGTGCCTCACCAGGCGCCTGAATTTTTGCTTGCACAGGGAGTGAGGATCGGCGTAAATGGCCTGTGCGTTCGAGATTCCATCGCCACCTCGCCTCGCTGTCTCCGCCGCGAGGAACTCCGCGGAGCCTCCTCGCTACGACCGCGTTCTCGACGGTTCAGAAGCTCCCGCCGGAGACCTCGGCGCGTGACTACGCGATCTTGCTGCTGCACGTCGGCGCCGAGATCGAGCACGCGCTGATGGTCCAGTACCTCTACGCTGCATACTCGCTGGGCGGGCCGCAGGTCGCCCCCGCCCAGCAAGAGCTGGTGCGCGGCTGGCAGGAGACCCTGCTCGGCATCGCCAAGGAGGAGATGGGCCACCTGATCACCGTGCAGAACATCCTGCGCCTGATCGGCGGGCCGCTGTGCCTCGACCGCGAGGACTTCCCGTACGACAGCGAGTTCTACCCGTTCAGCTTCAAGCTCGAGCGGTTCTCGCGGATCTCGCTGGCGAAGTACGTCTACGCGGAGTCCCCCGAGGACTTCAGCGGGCCGCTCGCGGACGAGATCAAGGCGATCGCCCAGGACGGCAGCAGCCTGCCGCTGGTCCGCGTCGGCAAGCTCTATGATAGGATCGCCACGCTGTTCGCCGACACGACATTGATCCGCGACGCCGATCTGCGCGCCGCGACCTACCCGTTCCAGGCCTCCTGGGACGAGTGGGGCCGCGGCTACCATGGCGGTGCGCGGGGCAACACCAGCGGGGCGGGTCCCGCCGGCACGCCCGACGTCATCATTCGCCCGGTCGCCTCGCGCAACGACGCGCTCGCGGCGATCGAGGCGATCGCCCAGCAAGGCGAGGCACCAAAGTCGCAGGACTCGGCGACGCCGTCGCACTTCGCCCGCTTCCTGCGGATCTACGAGGAGCTGAACAAGCACCCCGAGCTGGCGCCCGCACGCCCGGTCCCCGACAACCCCTACGCGCCGGCGGACCTCGACGGCGACGGCACGACGGCGGAGCGCCCGGGCACCGCGATCACCCATCCGGAGGCGCGCGCCTGGGCGCATCTCCACAATGTCCGCTACCGGATGCTCTTGACATACCTGACGCACACCTATCGCATCACCGATGGGGCCTCGGCCGTCGGGCATCCTTCACCGCGTGGCTTCCTGATCCACTCGACCTTCGGCGAGATGTACATCATTCGCGCGATCGCCGGGCTCCTCGTCCGCACCCCGCTGGGCGAGGAGCCCGGCGACGACCGGGTCGCCGCGCCGCCGTTCGAGATGCCCTACACTCTCGAGCTCCCGGCCGACGAGGTGGATTGTTATCGACTCCACGTCGATCTGCTCGACGCATCATTGCGCCTGATCGACGAGCTGGACCCGAAGGTCGGCAGCGAACGACGCGCTTACCTGGACGCGCTGCGCGCCGCGGACCGCGGCACCCGGACCACGATCGAGACCATCCTGCGTGGTAGCCGCGCAGGACGGGGATAAGGGAGGACGACCCATGGCGCTGCACGAATTACGTATCCTGCCCCCGCTGGCGGTCGCCCGCCTCGGCTCGTCCGCGACCCCGCTCGAGGCCTTCGAGCTCGAGGTCGACGAGAAGAACCCGATGGGCTTCCGGAAGATCGTCCCAGCGACGAGCTTCGAGATCGACGAGGCCACCGGCGCGATCGCTCGCGCCTTCATTCCCCCCGCACCGCTGCGCTTCCGCGACGGCGAGGCGATCCGTCCGGTCGCGCCGTTCCTCGAGCTGTTCGCGCGCACCGACGACGACACGCTCGATCCGGTGACCCTCGAGATGCTCGCGCACGAGGGCCTCAGCCCCGCCGACATTCGCTGGTCGGTCGAGCTCGGGAATATCAAGATCTTCCGGCGAACCGGCGATCCGAACGATCGCATCGTCGCCGACGCGCGCGACTTCTCCGACCACGAGATCCACGCGCTCCACGGGCAATGCAACAACTTCGTCACCGGCAAGACCCTGCCGCTCGGCACGGTCCGCTACATTCGGCCGAGCCAGGAACACCCGGAGATCCGCCTGCGCTTCACACCCGCCGCCGGCAAGGTCTACGGAGCCAGCAATAAACGCCAGACCAGCGACGATCCCAAATCCGAGGTGGCGGACCCGGTTTTCGAGCCCGAACACATCATTTATGACCCGCACCGGGGCCGCTGGCGCGGCCACGCCGAGAGCGGCGGCCCGACGCTGACGAACCCCGGGCAGATCTTCGCCGGCTACGATTCCCCGACCCGAGGCCGCGTCAGCTGGGGCTACTTCGACGACGAGTGCGATGGCATCGTCACCGCGACGCTGACGCTGAAGGACGGACGCATCCTCACCGCCCAGGCGCACATCGGCGCCGGACCGCCGGCCTTCGCGCCCGACAGCCTCCCGATCCGCACCGTCGCGGACGAGCTCGAGCAGCTGGTGCTCGGGCCCTCCCTCGCCGCCGATGAGGAGGTCCCGATCGCGGTCGCGGAGGAGATCGTGCGTCGCGCGCTCGAGACTGTGCGCCTGATGAACACGGCGGTGATGAACGGCAATACCATCGACGGCCGCACCAACATCGCCAGCACCATGGTTCGTCAGGACACGAACGACGCCGGGCGCTGGTTCGAGCCGATCATGGCGCCCAGCCTGGTCGACAACCTCGCGGTCCTCGCCCTCCATCAACGGGTCTTCGCGGTGCTGCGCGGCGGGTCGGCGCCATGGTTCGCGGACGCGCTGCGTCGGCCCGAAGACATCGGCGACCTCTCCGGCGACGGTCGCCGCAAGATGCCGAGCATGATGCGCGGCGCGGACGGCCGCGCGCTGACACTGACCCGCCGACAGATCGCCCAGGTGATCCAGGCGGCGACGCGAGCGCTGTTCCAGGGCCCCGCCACAGGAGATTCGCAATGACCGAGAAGGGCAAGATCCAGGCCAAGAACCTCAGCGCGCAGCTTCGCTACCGCGCGGCCGGCAACCCGCTGTCGGCGCACCCCTCGACGGCGATCTCCAACTGCTTCCCGGGCCTCGAGTTCGACTTTCGTAACCTGTGGCGGCGGTCCCTCGTCGGCATCGTGCTGCTCGAGTCCAACAACTACGTCGTCGAGGTCGAGGATCCCCGCTACGCGGGGCTGCTCGGGCACCGGCTGCTGCGCATCGACGGCCACCCGATCGTCGCATTGATGACCGGACCGATCGGGCCCGGCTTCGCCGATACCACGCTGTCCACCAGCAACAACCCGAACGCCGTCGCGTTCATGGAATGGTCGAACTCGATCGCGCGGGTGCTCGCGCACGCCGGTCAATCTGTCCGCTGCGAATTCACGGCCGAGCCCTCGCCCACCGAGCAGGCGATGCCGACCCAGCCGACCCAGCTGCTGGTCGCCGACCTCGTCGTGCGCCCGTTCTTCGCGCCGGGGACCGCCACCTTCGCGCCAGACCTGCTGCAGCCCGGCGAGCTGACCCAGAGCCTGTGCTCGCCGTGGCAAAACGACTACCGCGAATGCGCCTGCTATTACTGGGCCGCGAGCCGCCCCGACTACGTCAATGTCGAGGCCACCCCCGAGGGCGCCAGCCGGGGCGACAATTGGATGCAGAAGGAGCGCACCGGCGAATATGTGCTCGACGACCGGCAGGACTCCCGCTTCATCGATTACGACGATCTGTTCGCGGCGTGGGAGAAGCACCTGCGCTTCGTGATCCAGGGGCGCGATGACCACGACGGCGAGTGAAGGGTCCACCGCGGACCGGGCCGTGGCCGTTGCCCGCCTCGGTCGCGCCGCCGTGCGCGACCTGTTCACTGCCGGCGCCCCGAGCTCGTCCGACCTGCACCTCGTGCGCAGCGGTGACACGCACCTGCTGCTCGTCGTCAACGGCAGTCAACTGTTCGAGATCGACGCCGGGACCTTCGCCGCCGCGGCCACGGCCACGGAGGCGGGCGATCGGGACGCGACCATGCGCCTGCTGGCCGAGCTCGGGGTCACCGGTCCGCGGCTCGTCGACGACCAGCCGCCGGCGCCACCGCCGGTGCGCGCGCTCTCGCTGGCCATCGCCCAGAAGTGCAACCTCGGCTGCACCTATTGTTATGCGCAGGAGGGCAGCTTCGGAGATGCCCCCAAGGACATGTCCCTGGCGACAGCCCTGGCGTCGGTCGACCTCCTGCTGGCCGACGCGCGCCCCGGAGAGCGCGCCAACCTGGCGTTCCTCGGCGGCGAGCCGCTGGTCGGGCGCGCCGTGCTGCGCGCGGCCACCGAGCGGGCCGCGACGACGGCCGCGGCCCGGGGCGTCGCGCTCGGGCTCTCGATCACGACCAACGGCACCTTGCTAACAGAGGACGACGCGGCGTTCTTCGAGGCCCACGGCTTTTCGGTGACGATCAGCATCGACGGGCCGCGCGACGTGCACGACCGGCTGCGCCCGTTCAAGGGCGGTCGGGGCAGCTTCGACGTGGTCATCGCCCGGGCGCGCCCGCTGCTGGCGCGTCAGCGTCGGATGCAGGTGTCGGCGCGCGTCACGGTCACGCCGCGCAACCTCGGCCTCCGCGCGACGCTCGACGAGCTGATCGACCTGGGCTTCCACGGCGTTGGTTTCTCGCCGATGCTCCGCTCGCCAACCGGGCGCGAGGAGATGGAGGGCGAGCACCTCGAGCAGATGCTCGCGGCGATGGTCGAGTGCGGCCTGCAGACCGAGTCGCAGATCGTTCAGGGTCGCCGCTATCCGTTCTCCAACCTCGTCACCGCGCTCCGCGAACTCCACCGCGGCACCCACCGCCCCTATCCTTGCGGCGCCGGTGCGGGCTATCTCGGGGTCTCGGCCGATGGCGAGCTGTCCGCCTGTCATCGCTTCGTCGGCGACTCGCGCGGGGCGATGGGAGATATCACCACCGGCGTCGACGACGATCGGCGGGCCGCGTGGCTCGCCGAACGGCACGTGCACCGCCAGGAGCCGTGCCGATCGTGCTGGGCGCGGTATCTGTGCGGCGGCGGCTGCCACCACGAGGCCATCGGGCGCGGGCGCCCCGCGTGCGGCTATATCCGCGGCTGGTTGCATTATTGTCTGCAGGCTTATGCTCGCCTGTCCTCGCTCCGACCGGAGTGGTTCGAAACCGCCGGACCGACCCCGTGATCACCACCGACGTGTGCGTCGTCGGCGGCGGACCGGCCGGCGCGACCGCGGCCATCCGCCTCGTGATGCTCGGATATCGCGTCTGCCTCGTCGAGCGTGACGCCGCACCGCGCCGGCGCGTCGGCGAGTCGCTGAGCCCCGGCGTGCTCGTCGGACTCGCCAGCCTCGGCCTGCGTGACGCGCTGCTCGCTACGCCCCTGTTGCGGCCATCCTCCGCGTGTATTCGCTGGGACTCACCCGCCGAGGTCCAGCGCCCGGGCGCCGGCTTCCTCTGCGACCGCGGCCAGCTCGACCCCTGGCTGCAGGGCCACGCCCGGGCCCGCGGCGTCGACGTGCTGCAGCCCGGCCAGGCCCGCGGCCTGACGCGACGACCGGCAGGCCTCGTGGTCCATGTCGATACACCCGGCGGGCCTATCGACATACAGGCGCGCTTCATCGTCGACGCCTGTGGACGCGAAGGATTGATCCCGGCGGTCCGACGGCCGACGGCCCCGCGGACCTTCGCCATCCACGGCCACTTCGCCGGCGTGGGCCTGCCCGGGACGACCTGCGTGGAGGCGCGGCCCGACGGATGGCTGTGGGGGGCGCCGCTGCCCGGTGGTCTGTTCAGCGCGATGGCCTTCGTAGAGCCCGGGGCGCTGCGTGTCGGCGGCCGACGCGGCCTGACCGCGGCTTTGTGCGATCCGCTGGCGGCCTCGGCGTCACTCACGGCCTGCGTGCCCGCGCTGCTGGTCGCGCCGCCGCGAGCGCTCGATGCATCCTGTCGGATGGACCTCGCGCCGATCGGCGTCGATTACGTCAAGGTCGGCGAGGCCTGTTACACACTCGACCCGCTCTCCGCCACGGGGGTCGACAAGGCGATCGCCAGCGCGCTGCTCGCAGCGTCCGCGGTCCACACGATCCTCACCCACCCCGAGCGCGCCGCGAGCGCCATCCGCTTCTACGAGCAGCGCGTCCGCGAATCCGTCGACCAGCACATCCACTGGACCGCGGAGGCCTATGCGCGCCCGCAGGACCTCCAGGACCGACCATTCTGGCAGCAACGCGCGACCCCGTGGGCCCCGCCGTCGTCGGCGAAGGAGCCTTCACGCCCCGCCCACGTCGGCCTGTCCACGCCGATCACGCTCGCCCCTGAGGTCCAGATCATCGACCTTCCGTGCCTGATCGGTGACCTGATCGCGCCGCACCACGCGCTCTCACACCCCGGCCTCACGCGCCCCCTCGGATTCCTCGATGGCATGGCGATCGCGCCGCTGCTCGATCAGGTCGTTCGTGGCGCGCCGCTGCTGGCGACCGTGGAGCTCTGGGCGCGCCTGGTGCCGGCCCAGCGGGCGTTAGCGCTCTGCGGATGGTTGCTCCGTCACGGCATCCTCATCCCCATGCCCACGGCCCCGTGAGCCTTCGCCAAGTCCACAGTCTCAGCTCCCGGGTCACCGGCCGCCCACAGATCGATTATATCGACACCAGGTCCATGACAATCAGCGCCGCCTGGAGCATCATGGTTCGTGGACCACTCGGAGGCAACTCATGATCAAGATCGCGTTTTTCGACCTTGGGGAGACCCTGATCCACGAGGGAGCACCATTCCCTGGAGTCATCGCCGCCCTCCGGGCAGTCACCGCCCTCAATACCGCCACCGGCCAGCCGCTCGTCCTAGGGATCATTTCGGACTATGATCTTCCAACGTTACCGCCGACAGAGGAGAAGATCACGGCTCTCGAGCAGCAATACCGCAATCAGGCGCTGGCTCCGAGCGGGCTTGCGGAGTTCTTCCAGCCCTTCGAATCCCGGGTTACGATTTCGTCGCGGGCCGGGGTTTTTAAGCCGAACCAGGCGATCTTTGATATGGCGGTGGCGCGATCAGGAACCGGGGCGGCGCTCAACGAATGCCTCTTCGTTACCGAGAATCGGTCGCATTTGGAGAAGTGCGCAGAATACGGAATTACCCCGGTTCGATTCGGTGCGGGTGGGGTCTTGGGCGGGATGGCAGGGTTCTCGGATTGGGCCGACGCCTCCGCTGTGCTTCGCGGCCTGGTCTCCCCCGAGCCAGCAGTAGTGACCGCGGGGACCGCCTTGGCCCTGGACGAACAGCATGGCCTGGTCGACTTCCACCCGACCGGGGGCGACATGCGAACCCTCCACGGACGTGCAGGCCGACTGGTCCAGCTCAGCGACGCGCGGCTGGGGCGGATCAATGGCGTATACGTGGAGATCCCGACGGACGTGACGGTCGAACTGAGTCCGGACGGGCAGGTGGCCAGCGCGACGGCCGCTATGCCCGTTCCGGATGAAGTGTCCGACGCACTCAGCTTTGTACTTGGCCTGGTCAGGGGCGATAGGGTCGCCGTCCAAGGAGAGACGACGCCGCTATCCACCCCGACCCATGTCGTTGAACAGGACTCGGTCGGGCGCCCGCGGCTGGTCCGCCGTAGGTACTCGACACATTAACCCTGCCTGACCGGACTGCAGCAGTGGCAAAGGAACCGGATACGGGTGAGCACTTTCTGCCCGTCGACCAGCCTGATCTCGTGAGTGGTGGGATGGACCGGCGCGGGAGCGAGCCCCGGCACCGCCTTTTTGCCCCCGAAGTCGATCGCGTCCTGATGCAGGAGTGAGCGAACAAATGTCTCGACTTCGTCGGCGGTGGTCCTCGGCTCGGGCAATGCGCCGAGTACGATCGCCCGCCCGTTCGAACCTCCGACCAAAACCGTTTCGGAGGCCTTGGCCACCACACCTTGGAGCTTCGGGTTCAGCCGGTCAAGCGGGACCACTCGCTCATGAACCATCTCGACCACCGTCTCCCCGCCGAGACGCAGGGGGGCCATGGCCAACCTCCCACCCACGGCGCCGATCCGGGCGAGCAAGTCGTCGGTGGCAGCAGGACCAAATGAGGCCACTGTCGACTTGATCGTCGGCGCTGCGCCGGCGAGGGTCGCGATCGGAGCCAACATCGCCCCGGTCCCCAGCGGGAGATCGTGGCCAGCGAACGCGGCCTTGATCGCGTCGCTATTGGCCCCGGCATTGTCCTCGATGTCGGCCTTGACCATCGCCCGCCCGACCTCACGAAAAAATCGGACGTTTTCCGGCGCCGTCGCAACCGCCCGAGCGAGCAGCCGCCCCGCGGTCCGGGTGGCTGCGAGCAAATGTTCTTCGCTGCCTCCGCCGTTGGCCCGGAAGATGTTCACAATCGTGTCGTAAAAGCACCCGCTGAACACCTGCCCGAAGCTATGGCTCTCGCTGATCAGACGACCGGGACCGTCCTCGGCACTGTTTATGTCCGGCAAGGTCTCCGGGAGCTTCCACCTGAAGTGGTTCAAGGCATGCCGCGGAACCGACGCGTTATGATTCGGCGCGAGCAGTTTGATCCCCGCCGCGAGATTCTCTGCCGTCGATTCGACGAAGTTTCTGTCCGTGAGCAGTGGGAGCACAGCGACCCGCATGGGGCCGTCGAGCAGAGCTGTGAGGATTGCCACACAGTCGCCAAATCCTTCGTGGAAGGCGTTCACCTCGAATCCGGTCGAGTCCCAGAGTCCGGGTCTGATGGCGTCGAGAATTGCGTGCCCCGCCTCATGGGCAACAACGTCCGTGCTGGCGCCCGAATGAAACTTCCTGTCCCCGATGGTCCGATGGAAAAAACTCAGGCTGACCCGATCGTAGAACGCGTTCAGGTCCTCCCCGGCATCCGGACGAAGCTCGATCTTCTTCGCGGGTCCGCTGGAGCCTTGCCAGGAGTTGAACCCATCGCCCGATACATCCTCCCAGGCATCCAGAGCCGCCAACGCCGCCTCCCGGCACTGCCAAAATAGGAATTTCTCGGTCTGGGTCGCAAAATCGTAGAGGTCCTCGAGGTGCTCGCCGGATAGCGTGAAACCGGCTCGCGTTTCCGGGCGGTTCGGACGCGGGCTTATGGCCCGCATCGGTAAGCCAGTCCCGTCAGGATCGTTTGGATTGAAATTGATGGGCATCAAATACCTTTCCATTTTTGCGATCTAACCAATAGACCGACGTTCGAAGTGAGAGAGGAGCGTCCGGCCGACGACAGCTGACCGCCGACGCGATGAAGGAGTTTGTCCCGACAACGAGTACCTGACGGGAATTGCCAACGTCTGTCAAGCGGGCATAGACCGTATCACTTCGCAGACCTGGCCCGGCGCAAATTCGATCCCGGCTTTCTCGTGACGCTCGCCTCATTCATCCTCGTCGTCGACCTCGCGGAAGCACGCTGCTGCAAACGCTCCACGCGGCGCGACCTGACGGCCACCATCTCGCGCGATTGCGCCATCGTGTCCCTCGAAGTGCGCGCCAGGATCTCCCCCCGACCGGCGCGCCGGCGTGGCGGATCGGGCGCGACCCGGGACGATCAATCCAGGCGCGGCCTGCGGTTCGCCGGCGAACCACGCCGTGCTCGTATCGCAGCCCGAGCCCGGCCCGGTAGCAGCACCGCCTATTTGCCCGCACGCCAGCATCTCCGACGCGCGAGCCGATCGTCGGCGAGTTGCGAGCGTCGGCAATGCAGCAACGCTCGAAATTCGGCGGCAGGCGTAGCAATTTCGGCGACTTGGTGACCGGCGGCGAGCGGCCGAGCGAATGCGCGATGCCGGTCGGCTACGTGCCGCGTCAGACCCACGAGTGCTACGCGGCGGTACTGGTGCGTCGCCACCGCCGTGGTGGCCCGCCCGCTGGCCGCCAGGGTGAGCGCCTTCGACGGCGGGCGTAGCAATTTCGGCGACTTGGTGACCGGCGGCGAGCGGCCGAGCGGATGCAAGGGCGGGCGAGATGCCCGCGTGCGTGAGGCCGGTCGGCTACATGCCGCGCCAGACGCAGGAGTGCGACGCGGCGGTGCTGGTGCGTCAGCACCTGGCGGAGTTCCTGGGGCGCTGCGATGA
>Ga0105045_10003467_pt1 | contig 13533 bp, 13 predicted proteins | sample MAT02_FD_78089 | JGI IMG/M metagenome (GOLD analysis project Ga0105045, IMG submission 78089) | Freshwater microbial communities from Lake Fryxell liftoff mats and glacier meltwater in Antarctica - MAT-02 (megahit assembly) | ecosystem: Environmental > Aquatic > Freshwater > Ice > Liftoff...
CCTACCACCAGCAGTCATTCTAGATGGATCTACTTTGTAGTTACTTTGTAATGTTCTAACTACAGCTGTAGCTCGCTTAGTACTCAGATCCCAGTTGTCAGATACGCACTCGCTACCCATAGGTACATTATCGGTGTGACCTTCTACTAGGATGTCTAAATCTTTTTGGTCATTTAGGATAGAAGCTATTTTGCCTAGAATCCTACTAGCATTAGTGTTGATCACTGCCGAGCCTGACTTAAATAGCATATTGTCAGATAATGAAATATACACAACACCTTTTTTGACCTCGATAGAAACATCTTGATCGTTAAAGTCACTCAATGATTTTTTGAGATTTAGTGCCAAAGCTAAGTTTACTGAATCTTTGTACTGCATAGACTTTGTTAAGTCTTTGATATATTGACTTTGTGAACTTATTGCTTCTAGTGATTTTTTGATACTTTCAGCACCTGCTTTGTTTATAACCGAAGCTGTGTTTAATTGATCTAAGAGGCTACCCTGGCTACTTTTCATAACCAATAGCTGATCCTCAATGCTTTTGAGTTTGGTATTAGCCATAGATAAATCATCCGTAGCTGTTTTCAAATTTTTGTTTGCCGCTTCTAGTTTGCGAGTCAAATCCAACACTTGGCCTTCCAAAAATGTATTTCTTTCTTCACACTTGGTAAGTAATGATTTTTGAGCTTCTAACGCTTGCTGTGCCTCTGTAAGTTTCTTTTTACTTACACAACTCGCTAGAAGCGAAATACTTAACAACATCATCAATGGGAATCTTAATTTCTGCATAATACTTTAATTAATTAAAAAAATGGGTTATAATTGTTTAATAGAATATATTGTCACAAAATAACGAAAATTATTTAACTTACACAAGTAAATTCAGTATTTTAAGATGGATTTAAGTATTACAGCATCCTAATTAATTTAAGGGTAAAAATATTAATGTAAGACAATTGGCTTATTTTTTGTATTATCATTACTCCCACCAAAATTAAATCCATTGGAAAAACAAAACATCATCCATCAATACCAGAAATTCTTAGACAAATCAGATCTGACACCATCTGATTTTTTGATACTTAATCACGCTCTAGACCAACTCCCTAAAGCTTATGCACCATATTCAAATTTTCATGTCGGAGCAGCTGTATTGCTCAATGATGGCAGTATATATTTTGGATGCAACCAAGAGAACGCTTCTTATCCGCTATGTATATGTGGCGAAAGAGTTGCTCTGTACAATGCGGGAGTAAACCAACCCAATACTCCTATAAGTACACTCGCTATAGTCGTTGAAAATCAAAAATCATTCACTACAGGAATGGCCACTCCATGTGGTGCATGTCGTCAGGTGATAGCGGAGTTTGAGATGAGACATCGGCAATCTATCAGAATCATACTGAAATCTCAGGCACCCGAAGTCTATATTTTTGAAAGTATAGATGCCTTACTACCCTACAGTTTTAATAAAACATTTCTTTAAGGGCATATTCTCTTGCCCGCTCTAAGTCCTCTTGTGTATCCACACCTATAGACCTAAACTTGGTAGTTTGACAATAGATATCGTAACCCGCCTCTAACCAACGCAACTGCTCTAGTTTTTCGGCTTGTTCATAGGCAGACGGCGTAAGTTTAGACAATTCCATCAAAACCTCTTTGCGAAAAGCATAAATCCCTACATGCCTCAGGTATTCATGAGACTCGAACCATTCTTTATAAGGTAGGTCTCTAAAACAAGGTATCGCTTGCCGCGAAAAATATAATACTTTATTATTCTTATCCTTAGTCAACTTCACAACATTATAGTCAAAAAGTTGATCATGGTCGCTTATTTTAGTACATTGTGTACATATAGATGCTCCTTTTTCTTTCATAAACCTTATCAATTGATCGATCTGTCTTGGATCTATAAACGGTTCATCTCCCTGAACATTTACTATGATATCTGAAACTATATTAGATGCCACCTCTGCAATCCTATCTGTACCCGACGGGTGATCTGGACTCGTCAATAGTACTTTTGCGCCAAGCGACCTTGCATGCTGGTATATATCTAGATGATCTGTGGCAATGATAACCTCTGTAACCTCGCTACACATAACTGCTCGGTCATAAACCCGCATCACTAAACTTCTACCCTGAATGTCTGCTAATGGCTTATTGGGAAGTCTCGAAGATTGCATTCTAGCAGGTATAATTACTATTGCTTTCATGTTTTTTCTATAAATTAATACATATTATAAAAAATTGTAATATCTTTGCACCTTAAATTAGGTTAGTTATGAAACATACCAATAATTCAAAGTGGTTTTCGAAGGGTAAATATACATTTTTTTTGTGTATCACTACTTCTTTTATATCACTTTCACAACAGAGCAACAACCGTTTTTTTTCTTCAGGAACTGAGATCATCGTGAATGTTCTCCCTGAGAATGATATTTTTTTTAGTCATATTTTTGACAAAGGTAGTAGTATTTACAGTCTTGCCCACTTATTTCAGGTTAACCAGAGCGATATCTACAAGTATAATCGCATAGACCCCAACTTGCCGATAAGTTTAGGCAAGATTGTAAAAATACCTATCGCTACCAAAAAAATAATTCAGCTTGCGCCTGAACTATTAAAAAACAAAGCACACATAAAACTTTTCTACACCGTCAAACCCAAAGAGACACTCTACAGCATCTCAAAAAGATACTTTGACGCTGATGCCAATTATATAAAAAAGTACAATAACCTCATCGATAATAATGTTAATGCAGATCAAAAACTCTTTATCGGCTACTTAATATATGACCAATCCACCTCTAATCAGCCTGAAATAGCTGTTAAAACTAAAAATTCGGTACTCAGTCAAAAACCAAAAGTTGAACCTGTAGATAATACAGATGATGATATGAGCCTCAATAAACCAACTACTGAAACAAAAACCATAAACGCAAACCTCATTGGTTACAGAGGCAATAATATAGGTAATACCTCTGGATTATACATTCTATACAATGCTGCACCTGTAGGTACGTTGGTAGATGTATATTTTGATATGCGCAATTCTAGTTGCAAAGCCAAAGTCATAGGTAGAATCCCAGATGGAATGTATAAATCTGATGCCGATATTGTCGTCAGCCCTATGGTACTTGCACATCTCGGTGTACTTGATCAGCGTTTTATGTTAGCTTTGAAATATGAGATTCAAGTCCAAAAATAAGCTAAGTTATGATTGGTATTTATTTACCAAAACAACTAAACCCTTTATCTGTCAATATTTTTTATTTTTTTGAGCTGTTGCCTTAGTCTCGGACCTCAGCTGCTACGTCTTTATACATTTTGTTAGCATCGCTGAACAAAGTGGCGCTATATGCTATCTTTTTTAGTTAAGCAATTTGAAAGCCAGTACTAAACGTAGTTCTATAGATACCACACTTGAGCAAATAATTACCAACGTTAGTTCCATTCTATAGAGAAGCCATTGACATTCACATAAGCTTCCATTTGCTATGCTAAGCAACCATGCTTTCCTGATTAGATTAGAATCGTATAATGGTTGTTATTTTTTAAATTGATTTAATATATAAGGTCAGAAAGATTTGACAGCATCATTAAAGACTTTCTTCAGATATTAATACACACTACTATTATGGCTCTTCAACTTATCGTTTTCATAAACAATATCACCCCAAAGACCCCATGTAGTTTTCATTTTGCCAATTTTTATTCAAAAAAGTAGAATAACCTTGTATTTTTTTCAAAAAGTCATACATTTGAGCTTTACATCATTTCGCATCGTCCAAAAACAAATAAACTAGTCATGAATACACAGATAAAAGAAATAGTTTTCGGTAAAGAAATAGGTAAATTCATCAACTTTCCACACGATCTTTACGCCAACGATCCCAACTACACACCAGAGATATTTATAGGTCAGAAGGATATGATGGATCCTAAGAAATTTCCTTTTCATAAATATGGAAATGTAAAATACTATATCGCTACACAAAACGATAAAATAGTGGGTAGAATCGCCGCCATCAACAATCCACATTACAATCAGCACCATAAAAGCAATGTTGGATTTTTTGGATTTTTTGATGCCATCAATGATCAAGATGTAGTCAACGCTCTACTCAAAAAAGCTGAGGAGTTTGCTATTCAAAATGGGTATGATGCCTTAATAGGTCCAACAAATTTCACAACTAATGAAACTGCAGGCGTACTCGTAGAAGGATATAGTGAGCCCGCAAAAATAATGATGACTTACAATGCGCCCTACTACAGTGAACTATTAGAAAAAAGTAATTACATCAAAGAAATGGATCTCTATGCTTACATGATCAGAACAGCAGATGTATCCGAAAAATCGTTGAGACTATCGTCTATGATAGAACAAAGACTCAAAACTAGAGGTATCACTATTCGAAATGTAAGCCTCAAAAATATAGACGAAGAAGCAAAAAAAATAAAGAAAGTTTATAATGCAGCTTGGGACGAGAACTGGGGATTTGTACCATTTACCGATGAGGAATTTGAGTTCCTAAAAAATGATCTAAAAATGATCCTCGACGAAAAATTTGCTTACATAGCGGAGAAAGATGGCGAGCCGATTGGCTTCAACATCACACTTCCTAATATCAACGAAATCCTGATCAAAAATAAACGAGGCAAGCTTTTCCCGTTTGGTATTTTTAGACTACTATTCGGTAAGAAAAACATCAAATACGTACGCATAATCGCACTAGGTGTGGTCGAAGAGTATAGAAAAGCAGGTATCGAAGCAATATTTTTTGCCAAAAATATCCAACAAGCCCAAAACAGTGGAATCCTCGGTGGTGAAGCTTCTTGGGTACTCGAAAACAACGAATCTATGCGAGCCGCAGCCGAGCACCTCAATGGTGTGAAGTACAAAACCTACAGATTGTACAGGAAGAACCTGTAGGCAGGGAAGAACATTTCAAAACATAGTAAAATGGAATCATTAGAAATAAGCCAAGTAAGCTTCATTGCTGAAATAAAGCATAAAATAAGGCAATCAAAATACGAAGCCTTGAAGGCTGTAAATATACATTTGATAAATCTCTATTAGGAATTAGGAAAAGCCATTTCAGTAAAGCAAACAGAAGGTTGGGGAAAGCGATTGTGCCAACTTTGACTAAAGAATTACAAAATGAGTTCCAAACTAAGAGTGGGTTTGCAACAACTAGCCTATGGAATATGGTTCAGTTTTATATCGAATACAAGTCAGATTTGAATCCCCAACCATTAGTTGGAGAACTTAGGCTGTCTAATCATATTGTTCTCTTGCAAAATGCCGAAACTATCAGTCAACAATTACTACAGTTTTTAGGTAATAAAAGCAAATAATAGATCACCCAAAACAACTAACTAAAACTAGTAAATCTACTCGACAATCTGTACCAAAATAAGCCACTCAGTAAAAATTATAGTTTTAAAAGCCTTCATTCCTAAATTTAGGTCTAACTTTGTGCATTTAAAAAAATAATTCTTCTTGGAAACCAACAAAGTATTAATAACTGGCGCCAACGGATTCATAGGCACAGCACTCATCAAAGAATGTAATAACCGCGGCCTAGATGTGTACGCAGGAGTACGCAGTACGACCAATCTCTCTTCACTTACAGACCTAAAGTGTGAGATAGTTACTCTGGATTATAACGATATCAATCAGCTTGCTGAAGTCATGGCAGAGCATCAATTTGAATATATCATACATAATGCAGGTATCACCAAAAGTCCATCTGCTGCCGAATATATGACTATCAATGCTGGCTATCTCCGTAATATATGTGCAGCAATAAATATTGTTAAACCTCCACTCAAAAAACTGCTTTTTGTAAGTAGTCTTGCTTCTTATGGCCCAGCAGATTTCCAATCAAAAGGCATCACCAAATCTATCTCGACGCCACATCCTGTCACTGACTATGGTCGTAGCAAACTAGCCGCAGAGCTCTACCTCAAAAGCCAAACTGAGATACCTTGGGCGATAGTCAGACCTACGGCAGTCTATGGACCAAACGAGAAGGATCTTTTTCAAGTGTTTAACTTACTCAATAAAAGGTTAGATCTACAAGCAGGCACTACACCTCCCCTATTGACGTTTATATATATCAAAGACCTTGTGCGTATGATGACTGATATCCTCATAAGTCCAATGACAAATAGAGAATATTTTGCGACAGATGGTCATGTCTATCATGGAGCAGCATTCAGCGGTTTTGTATCACAGTACCTAGGCAAAAAAGCCATTGCTGTAAAAGTACCAATCCTATTGTTAAAAATAATCGCATTTCTATCTGAGAAAAGTGTTAGATTGACTGGAAAATTTCCACCACTCAACATCGATAAAGTCAATGAACTGAAGGCACGTAATTGGAATTGTGACGTCAGCAACCTCAAAACAGATCTTGACTTCACAGCCGAGTACGACCTCCCAAAAGGCATAGCTGAAACCATAGATTGGTACAAATCAAATAAATGGCTTTAGACAACCATAATCCCCTAAAAAACCATTTGCAATACGAAATCCTCTGTAGTGAATAAAAAGAAAATCAGGTTTATTACCAATCCTTTTTCGGGGACCAAGACTAAAGCTAATCTCAATCGGCTCATAGATCAGCACTTAGATTTAGATCAGTTTGAATATGAAATCGCCTATACTGAAGGCCCAGATCATGCTACGACACTAGCTGCTGAGGCAGTGAAGTTAGGCTATTGGGCAGTAGTCTCAGTCGGCGGTGACGGAACCATTAATGAAATCTCAAAAGCGCTGGTTCATACCAAGACTATATTGGGTGTGATTCCTTTTGGCTCTGGCAATGGGTTTGCATATCATCTAGGCCTCAAAAGAGATGTAAGCGCAGCAATAATTGCTATCAACATAGGTAAAACAGAACAAATAGATACGGCTATGGCAAATGAAATATTTTTTGTAAACGTAGCTGGAATCGGACTAGATGCACGTGTGGCCTATATGACAAAACAAAATAGATTTAGAGGATTCTTACCCTACTTTCTGACAACGATCAAAGAATCTTTTAGGTTCTCGTTTATAGATTTTAAAATCACAACAGATGACAAGCAGTGGCAAGAAAAATATGCTATGGTAGTGATCGCTAACGGTTCATACTATGGCTATAACTTTGCGATTGCGCCGCTAGCAGTGCTCAATGATGGTTTGCTAGACGTATTATTATTTAAAAAAGCACCTATCTATAAATACATCTCCTTGGTGCCACTGATGCTAACCAAAAACTTGATCAAAAGTCCACTCATTACCTACCTCAGATTACCAAGTATTGTATTGGAAAATGAAACCTTGGATTATTTTCATGCGGATGGAGAAGGCATGAAACAAGAGTCCAATAAAATGACATTCCAAGTCCATCCTAAGTCTTTGACTATCTTTATAAAATAAAATCCATCTCCAACCACTTCAATATTAACCATGATTATAATCTTCCTATGTGTCATGCTCAATGCGTTGATTAGTGTTGTTTTTAAGCTTTTCCAGAAGTACAAGATCGAAAACCTACAAGCCATTGTGGTCAATTACTTCGTATGTGTTGCGACTGCAGCAGTCGTCAAAGGCGGTAATCCTATACCATCGGATGTACAACTGACGCCATGGTTTGTGTATGCGATATTGTTAGGAATACTCTTCGTGGCGGCTTTTAACATCATGGCATTGACTGTACAGAATTTTGGAGTGATGATCGCTACGATATTCCAAAAGATGTCATTGATCGCACCTACCTTAATTGCCATCATCTGGTATGGAGAGACTGCTAGTCCTATGAAGTGGCTAGGAATATTAGCCGCATTGGTTTCTATCATCCTAATCAGTTATCAGAAAAAATATAAACAAGAACTAAACCCCGATAAAGCATCTAATGTCAAAAACTGGATTTGGATACTACCTATACTAACCTTTTTGGGTGCGTGTATCATAGACAGCTCACTGTTTTTGATAGAGCAAAATAAGCTTGCAGCACCCGGAGATGTAGGCTTTTTAGCTTCACTTTTTCTGTCAGCGGGACTCAACGGCTTGTTGATTCTAACATTCAGTGTGGTGAGAGGCAAGTCGAAGTTAGCATTCAGAAATGTCATAGCAGGGATATGTCTCGGCATCCCAAATTTCTTTTCTATCTACTTACTTTTACTAGCTTTACAGCAAGGATTTGAAGGATCTGTAGTGTTTCCTATTACTAATGTAGGTGTACTCGTACTGGCGTCGTTGTTTGGACTTCTGATATTTAAAGAGCAGTTGACTAGATTAAAGATGATCGGTTTTGGGCTGGCCATAGCTTCGATATTATTAATCTCCTTTTCTTGATGTGGGCTTGATCATAGACTTTTTCCATACCATCGCATCGTCCGTAGAGGCAGAGTACAAGGAGAAAAACAGCAAGTTTCTAGCTTTTGCCTTTCCTATACAGAGCGTCAACCAACTGGAAGAAATTTTGACTACAGTCAAATCCATACATCCTAAGGCTCGACACTACTGCTATGCATATCGACTAGGTATCACGGACGATAATTATAGAATGAATGATGATGGTGAACCATCTGGTACAGCTGGAAAGCCAATCTATGGACAGTTATTGAGCTTCGGCATCACAGATACGATCGTGGTCGTAGTTCGATACTTTGGGGGGACTAAGTTGGGCGCATCTGGCCTTATCACTGCATACAAAGAAGCGACCAAAATGGCACTAAGCGAGGCAGAAATCATAGAAAAATTTATTTCGAATCTAGTAATTTTAAACTTTGGCTACGACCAGATGGGCCAGATACTTAATGATATCAAAGAACTGGATATAGAGATTATAGACAAAGTTTTTGAATTGGATTGTATTGTAGTATTATCTATCAGAAAGTCATTGCTTCATGATAAACTCACCTTGCTCAAAGCCAAACTACTCAATAAAAGTATAGAGGAAATCCATGAAGATACGATTATCGACTTTTGTGAAATAGAGATTGTGGAAGATTAGGAAACGCTTACGACTTTGGCCTGGGTGCAAAATCCAAGGTCAGTGAGAAGATATTGGATGGAAGAATACCACCTAGACTGCCCACATTTGCCAAAGCGTAATCAATCCTAAGCTTACCTAGTTTTAAACCTAGACCTACATTGGGCTGAATCTCAAATTTGTTTTCAACTGTGTTGACAGGATTGACAACGGACTGAATATTGCCTAATCCGAAGCGTACAAAAACCTTCTGCACATAACCCAACTCCACTCCTAATGAAGGTTCTATATTGAAATTTTTGCTAGACACTATACTTGATTTTGCGCCAAGCGTAGAAACATTTAGATCTAACTCTGCTAGATATGAAAAACTACCTCGTATGTCATGAATTGCAGCGCCTAATATCACACGTGGGAGCATCACCTCTGAACTACTGACGGGTATATCATTGCCGGTTGAGGCAAATACGTCTTTTTCGCTTTGCTTGAGATTAAATGACCATGCATTGAACGTAGAGGTAACATCTCTTGCCATCACACCGAGGCTGAATTTATCGCCTTTATATTTTAAGCCAAAATCTGCGCCAAAACCCCACGATTTACCAAAACTACCTATGGATCTATGGATGACCTTGACTGATCCACCTATGGATATACGCTCATTGCTACCCAATGTTGTACCATAAGATACGATACCCGCATAATCAGATGCCGAAAACTGAGTCACTCGATTATAATCTACTGTACCGTCTGGAGCTATGAGATTGAGTGTATTAGGGATGTTGTCAGTACCTAGACGTATGAAGCTAAATGAAGCTCCAGAAGCACGACGCTTGTTGAGCTTGGTGGACACACTGATATAATCATAATTAGAGATACCACCGAACCACTCTGTGTGCATGGCATTGATCTGGATAGGATTAGTGAGCCCTGTCAAGCCTGCTGGATTCCAATAGCCTGAAGTTCCATCCTCAACAGTTGCAATCACCGAACCAAACATACCGTGTGCACGAGCGCCTACGCCTATGTTAAGAAATTCATTGACATACTTTTGACCAAAGACAGGAAAACAAGTAGTTATCACTGTAAAAATACTAAATATAAAACGCTTCATAGATACAAAAATTAGTAAAAATAAATAATTAAACAAATTTCAAATCGTTAGCAGGTTGGTGTTAAAATCATAAAAAATATAACAAGCAAATTTCAATTATCAATCAAAAACGCATAATATGATAAATATATTATATCTTTATCGCTTATATTGTTATCAATCATGATATTTTAAATAATATGCGCTAAACGAACCAAAATGCAAAATAACAAACACTTTAGGAATTTTCATAATATTATAATCATTTTTGTGGTGCTGCTTATAGTTAGTTGCAAAAAAAGTGAGCATACCCAGACAGTTTATAAGATCACAAAATCTATGGTCAGTGATTCTGCGATGGTCGTCAGTGCACATCCACTGGCCTCAGAGGTAGGCATAAATATACTCAAAAAAGGTGGCAATGCGGTAGATGCAGCCATCGCAGTACAGTTTGCATTAGCAGTAGTATATCCCAATGCTGGCAATATAGGCGGAGGAGGTTTTATGGTATATAGAAGTAGTGAAGGCGAAATAGCAACGCTAGATTATAGAGAGAAAGCACCGAGTGCCGCAACCAAAGATATGTATCTAGACGAAAAAGGTGAACCTATCCAGAACAAAAGTATCTATGGTGCACTAGCCGCTGGAGTACCTGGAAGTGTAGATGGTATGACCAAAGCTTTTGATAGATATAGTAAACTGCAAGACTGGGCAGCGCTCGTTCAGCCTGCTATAAACCTTGCCAGAAATGGCTATCCAGCTTCTGAAAATGAAGCTCAAAACCTCAATAGTCATCAAGAAAAATTTAACCAATATAATCACCATAAAACCGCATTTCAAAAATCAATATGGAATCCTGGAGACCTCATCCTCCAACCAGAACTGTCTCAAACACTAGAGTTGATAAGGGATCAAGGCAGAAAAGGGTTTTATGAAGGAAAAGTCGCCGACCTAATAGTTGCAGAAATGCAAAAATCTGGTGGTATAATCACTAAGGAAGATTTGAGCAATTACCAATCAGTATGGAGGGAGCCACTGACTACTGACTACCGAGGATACAAAGTCATCATGATGCCGCCACCATCTAGCGGGGGAATCGCACTAGCACAGCTACTGGAGATGGTAGAGCCTTATCCACTAAGCGAGATGAAGTTTCAGAATGCTGCGGCTGTTCATCTCATCGTAGAGGCCGCACGTAGAGTATATGCTGATCGTGCAAAACACCTAGGAGATCCTGACTTCTATCCTGTACCTGTCAGAATGCTAATGGATAGCAGTTATATAGCATTGCGCATGTCAGACTTCAACATCCGAAAAGCCTCGTTAAGCGATAGCTCAATGGCTGGCGTGATCGAAAGTGAACAAACTACCCACTTCAGTATCTTAGATAAATACGGAAACGCAGTCTCATTGACCACTACGCTGAATGGTAGGTATGGTGCTCACACGATAGTGCAGGGCGCCGGATTCATCCTCAACAATGAGATGGATGATCTGTCTGTCAAGCCAGGTTCACCCAATATGTATGGGCTCATAGGTGCAGAAGCAAATAAAATAGAACCTAATAAAAGAATGCTGAGTTCTATGACTCCGACTATAGTCGAAAAAAATGGGAAAGCCGTTCTCGTAGTAGGCACTATAGGAGGTAGCACCATCATCACTTCAGTGTTTCAGATCATCATCAACTATCTGGACTTCGGCATGAGTCTAAATGAAGCAGTCCAGAGGCCAAGGTTTCATCACCAATGGAAACCTGATGTGATCTATGTAGAGGCCAATGCCATCAAGCCCGAAGATCGTAAAATATTGCAAATAATCGGTCACAAAATCGAAGAAAGAGAGCCCATAGGTCGGGTAGAAGCCATAGCCGTCAAAAATGGGAAAATATACGGTGCCGCAGATCATCGTGGAGACGATGATGCAAAGGGATATTAATATTAAAAACAAATCTGGAAGATTAATAAATATTTTTAGTAATTTTACACTTTTAAACCAGAAAGCGAATAGACCAAAATCAGTAAAATTTGAGACATATCTTCGGAGTATTCACGGGATTATTAACGGCTGTCATGATTATTTTTATGGCACAGATGATCCGAAGTGGACTGTATCCACCACCATTAAATATGGATTTTGCAGATTCCCTAAAAATGACAGAATGGATGAGCACTTGGTCAAATAAAGCTTATATCGTAGTAGCAATCAGCCACGGACTAGCAGCATTTGCGGCAGGATTGATCAGTAGCTTAGTCGTATCTAAGTGGCGAATGACTACAGGCATCATCGCTATCTCAATTATTTTTATCCCCGTGATGGTGTATCTGTTTACGTACCACTTCCCATCTTGGTTTGTGGTAGCAGATACTTGTATCACGGCCATACTTGGGTTTGTGGGTGTACTCATAGGCAGCTCTAGACACGTAAATTGATACTTTATAATCATTAAATCAGAAAAACCTCCTTGATGAATATCGCACTTATCGGATACGGAAAAATGGGAAGAGCAATCGAGGAGATTGCCGTGAGAAGAGGCCATACCATCACTTGCAAAATCTCTAGCCTCAACCTAGCAGAGTTTAATCCACGTGTGTTGCAGTGGGCTGATGTAGCTATAGAGTTCAGCACTCCAGAGACCGCCTTTAGCAATATCAAACAATGCCTAGAAATGGGCGTACCCGTCCTATCAGGTACTACAGGATGGACCAACCAGAAACCTGAAATAGAGGCTATTTGTAAGGCAAATAACGGAACTTTTCTGTATGCGTCCAACTTTAGCATAGGTGTAAATATATTTTTTGAGATAAATAAAAAACTTGCTCAGCTAATGGACAGCTACCCTACCTACGACGTAGCTATCAACGAAATCCACCACACCGCCAAAGTAGATGCCCCTAGTGGTACAGCGATAACTATTGCAAAAGACATCATAGAGCTGCTAGAACGCAAAAAGGTGTGGACCATAAGCCAAAAAACTGATCATAATAGTCGCTCACTGCACATCACCTCCGAGCGCATAGATCCCGCACCAGGCACACATGCCGTCAAATATAGCTCTGAGATAGATGATATAGAAATCATCCATACGGCACATTCCCGTACTGGTTTTGCCTCAGGAGCCGTCATAGCTGCCGAGTGGATCGCTGGCAAAAAAGGAATATACGAAATGAAGGATATACTAGGAATGTAGGACTACAAACTTCGTGATATCTGCATCATGAAGGGAAAACCACTCTAATAATTATTAAAAAATATTGTTCTGAAAACTTATAATAAATCTGTATCAAACAAAATAAAATTTGTAAGAAAAGGTAATCACTTCTAACATAATAGATTAAAATCTCTAAAACAAATAACCCTATATCCTTCAAACTCCGTAAAATAAAATAATTTTTAATTTTTTTGACCACGACAGATACAAGGTATTGATATAGGTTATATATTTGTGACATA
>Ga0105045_10003468_pt1 | contig 13528 bp, 16 predicted proteins | sample MAT02_FD_78089 | JGI IMG/M metagenome (GOLD analysis project Ga0105045, IMG submission 78089) | Freshwater microbial communities from Lake Fryxell liftoff mats and glacier meltwater in Antarctica - MAT-02 (megahit assembly) | ecosystem: Environmental > Aquatic > Freshwater > Ice > Liftoff...
CGCCTGCTTGATGTCCTGGCCACGGTGCTGGGATCCTGATCGGGACCGAAGGGCGACATCCATGAGTTCCACAGCAGTGCACGAGCCGGCGCGATCCGCATCGTTCCCCGATGGCGTCTCGATGCAGCCGCGGGAGTACTCCTTCGACGACCTCGGGGCGATCCCGCAGTACTGGAACATGGGCAACCCCGTCCTCACCCACTTCGATAACGCCTTCTCGATCATGGTCCCGCCCGGCGAGCGGTTCTTCATCGACTCGGTGCGCCGCTACGAAGGCCTGGTCACCGACGACGAGGGGCGTGAGCTGATCCGTGCCTTCGTCCAGCAGGAGGGCCTGCACGGCCAGGCCCACGACGTGTTCAACGCGACCCTCGCGAAGTTCGGCGTGGACGTCGCGAGCCAGGACGCCCACGCCACGACGACCTTCCGCCGGGCGCGGCGGTGGCTGCCGGCGAAGGTGCAGCTGGGCATCACGGTGTTCTCCGAACACCTCACCGCGGTGGGCGCGCACACGCTGTTGAGCTCGGACACCGCCGAGGACGAGATGGACCCGCAGATGCTCGACTTCTGGCGCTGGCACGCGGCCGAGGAGCTGGAGCACAAGTCGGTCGCGTTCGACCTGTTCCACAGGGTGGGCGGTGGCTACGCGACCCGCATGGTGTCGGTGCTGGCAGCTGCTGCCTTCCTGGCCGTGCCGATGGTGCGGATCGCCCGCTCGATGATGCGCGACGATCCGCACGTGCCGAGCCCGTCAGAACGACGCGAGGCGGCGGCGTTCCAGCGCATGATCCTGCGTCGGCAGGCGGGTCTGTTGTTGGCCTACTTCTCGCCGAATTTCCACCCGTGGCAGATCGACGACACCGCGATGCTCGAGCAGTGGTACCGCAGCGACTCGGCGGGGGTCGGTGCGGCCTGAGTTGCGATCCCGCCCGTCGCGATCGTGCGCGACACGACCCAGAGCTTCGCGATCCCGCCCGTCGCGGTCGTGCACCCCTCGAGGTCGGTCCGCACGACCTGGCCGTCGTGGAGTCAGTCCAGGTGGGTCACGTCGTTGAAGCGGCGTAGTACCCAACGGTCGATCGGTGGCGCCAGTCGCACGATCTCGCTGACCGAGGTGTTGTCGGCGCTCACGAATGCGAAGTTCCGGGCGTCGGTGACGTGCGCCAGCAGTGTGGCGATGACCCCACCGTGCGCGACCACCACGACACGTTCGCCGGTGTGCGCCGCGACGATGCGGTCGAGGGCGTCGACGCAGCGGCGCTGGAAGTCCTCCCACCGTTCCGCTCCGGGGATGACGTCCCAGCGTTCCTGCGCGTAGACCTGGGACACGATCGGGTCGCCCTCGGCGCCGCGGAGGCGCAGCAGGCCACCCTCGTACTCGCCCAGGTGGACCTCGCGGAGGTCCGCCTCGACCCGCACGGTGACCGCGGAGACCTGGGCCAGCCGTGCGACCGTTTCGCGGGTGCGCCGCAGGTTCGTGACGTAGATCGCCGAGAACGGCTTGATGTCATGTTCGGCGAGCAGCCGGGCACACAACAGGGCGGCCTGCTCGATCCCCTCGGGTGCCAGCGCCGGGTCGCCGTGGCCGTCGACGGTCACGAACGGTCGATCGGCGTGCGCCGCCTCGGTGGCACCGTGGCGCACCAGGTACACCGTCGTGGCACCCTGCGGTGCTTCGAAGCGCCGTTGGGGAACCCCACCGTCGTCGTCGTAGCGGTCCACGGGGCTCTGAGGGGGGCTCTGGGTCGCCGCTGGGTTCGGTGCCGCTGCGTTCGCAGTCGTCTGGTCCGGGTGGTTGCTCATCACAGCGGAGGGTACGGCCAACCCGGCTGCGCCGGGAGTTCGGTATGGGGCTCAGCGAGGCGGTGAACGAACTGGCAAGAACCGGCCTCGTCGCGTCGAAGGGGCCGGAGCCCTACGTCCAGCGCACCGGACGGGTCGGCACCAAGGTCGATGTCACCGACATCGGTGCTGTGGTGGATCTGCTCGACGAGGGCTGAACCGTGCTGGTCGACGCCAACCTCCTGCTCTACGCGGTCGCCGCCGAGTCGCCCCACCACGACGCCGCTGCGAGGTGGTGGACCGGTGTGCTCAACGGCCACCGCCGTGTGGGAATCCCTTGGCAGTCCATCGGAGCCTTCGTCCGGATCGTCACGCACCCACGGGTGACCACCAACCCGCTGAGCGGAGAACAGGCCCGGAGCCATGGCGTCACCGACCTGGGTTGCAACCGATCGCTGGGGGAGCGGGGCGCAACGCCGGCAGTGCAATGCCGGCCAGCCCGCGCAGCAGGCCCTTGGTGATGTCCAGGAAGTCGAACGAGTCACGCCACAGCGTGATCACGCCGTCGTGCACGTCGAAGCGTCCCCACACCCAGAACTGGGTCCGGAGTGGACCGACGACGATCACATCGGTGCGTTCGGTCAGCACCACCGGGCCGTCGCACGCGATGGCATGCAGGTACACCTCGAAGCTCGAGTTCGGGCCCGCCAGCCCCCCGAGCACCCGCGCCACCCGCTCACGCCCCCTGATGGTCGGCAGACCCACGTTGGAGTACACGACGTCCTCGGCGAGCAGCGACATCGCCAGATCCAGGTCGGGCTCGGCGAGCGCCGCCATGAACGCCTCGGCCACTCCCTGCGGGTCCGTCGGCCGCGGGGCGCCAGGGTCGGCGGCGGCAGGGAGCAGATCGTTCGGCATGCACCCGATGCTAGGTGCGCCGGAACGGTCAGTCGCCGGCGTGCAGCTGCTGGGCCAGGTAGTTCTGGATGCCGATGTCGTCGATCGTCGAGAGCTGGGTCTCGAGCCAGTCCAGGTGGTGCTCTTCGCCGAGCAGCCGCTGCTCGCAGATCTCACGGGTGCCGTTGTCGCCCTTGGCCACCGCCAGGGCGATGCCCCGGTTGTAGCGCTCGATCGCCGCGGCCTCGAGGGCCATGTCCACGCGGAACTGCTCGGGGACGGTCTCTCCGACCGACACGCTGCCGTAACGCTGCAGGTTGGGGATGCCGTCGAGGAACAGAATCCGCTCGATCAGCTTCTCGGCATCGCGCATCTCATCGATCGACTCGTCGTAGTACAGCTTGGCCAGACGCTGATAGCCCCAGCTCTCGTTCATCTTCGCGTGGATGAAGTACTGGTTGATCGCGGTGAGCTCGGCGGTCAGGGCCTCGTTGAGGAATTCGATGATCTCGGGATCGCCGTTCACGTGTGCAGCTCCTGGTGGGGATGGATGCAGGTTAGATCGTGATGCCCGGCGGATCCCACCCTCACGGCTCGAGCACGGCCGAGATGCGAGCACCCTCACACGGCGCGAGCTGCACCCTCAAGATGCGAGCTGCACCGGGGTGACACCGACCGGGGACACTGCACCGTCGGTGCGGGGCAGGTCGACGAGCAGGTCTTCGATCGTCGCGAGGCACCCGCCGCAGTCGCTGCCCGCACCGCACCGCTGCGCCAGCTCGTCGGGGCAGGCAATGCCACGACGGGCCTCCCGCCGGATCCGGCGGTCGCTCACTCCGTGGCAGTGGCAGACGATCACGAGAGTGATGTTAAGCATGCCGAACCCTGCGAGTCCAGACCCCCAGCCAAGAAATCTCAGCGGAGCTTGAGGTGACCACGGTCCGGGTACGATGCGCGGATGTTGATCGTCTCCGGCACCATTTCCGTCGCTCCGGCCAGCCACGACCGGATGGTCGAGCTCCTCGGCCCGCTGGTCGAGGCGACCCTGGCCGAGGAGGGCAACCTCACCTATGGCATGTGGCCGCACCCGACCGACTCGGGCGTGTTCCGGGTGTACGAGGAGTGGGAGTCGGCCGAACCGATGGGCGCCCACATGTCCTCGGAGCACATGGCGACGTTCATGGGGGCCATGGGCGAGCTCGAGGTGACCGGCGTGGAGATCAATCAGCACGAGGTGGCGGCAAGCTCACGTCTCATGTGACCGGTCGGCCCGCCGTCCTGTCGGCCGGGCGCGCCAGGGCGAGCACTTGTTCTGGGCGGCATCGGCGCTCGTCGGCGGTCGTGATGCCTCCCGGAAGTTTCCTGATACCTCCCGGAAGTCAGGTCGGGGGCCCGGGCAGGGGCAACAACGGGGACAACACGCCGTAGTGCCTCAGACGGAGGCAGCTGCCTCGACGCTGTCCAGCAGGTAGTCCGCAGCGGCGGACAGACCCACCACGCCCGGGCTGCTGGGCAGCATCGCCAGAGCGGTCCGACCTCGCGACGCGTACTCGCTCGCCCGCTCGATCGCCCGCTCGATGCCGTCGCCGTCGCGCACCATCGCCGCAGCGCGGTCGCGCTGGTCGGGTTCGACGGCCCCGCCGAGCAGCGCACGCAGTTCGTTGCCGTGATCGCCGTCCAGGGTGAACAGCACGGGCAGCGTATAGACACCCTCTTCGATGTCGTGGCCGACGGGCTTGCCCATGTCCTCCTCGGAGGCGACCAGGTCCAGGACGTCGTCGACGATCTGGAACGCCATGCCGTAGCTGTGGCCGAACGACGTCAGCGCGTCGATCTGATCTCGGGGCAGGTCGGCGACGAGCCCGCCGATCCGGCAGCTCGCAGCCAGCAGCGATGCCGTCTTGCCATCGATCGAGCGCAGGTAGAGCTCCTCGGAGCGGTTCACGTCGAACGCATGCTGCAGCTCGAGCAGTTGGCCCTCGCACAGCCGACCGATCGTGGCGGCCAACAACCCCGCCACCTCGACCCCGAGTGATGCGGCCAGTTCAGATGCGCGGGCCAGGAGGAAGTCGCCCGCGAGGATGGCCCTGAGGTTGCCCCAGCGGGCGTTGACGCTGTCGACGGTGCGGCGCACCTCGGCCTCGTCCATGACGTCGTCGTGGTACAGCGAGCCCAGGTGCACCAGCTCCACCGCCACGCCGCCGGTGACCGAGCTCTGCGACGCCGGAGCGTCCGTGCTGAACGCTGTCGCCGCCGCTGCGATCGTGAACCCGGGACGCACCCGTTTGCCGCCGGCGGCGATCAGGTGCGTGGTGATCTCGGTCAGCGTCGGATCCGCAGTGCTGGCCGCCGCCATCAACTGTGTCTCGATGCGCTCCAGGTCGGCGGCCATCGAGGGCATCACGGTCAGGGGGTTGACTCCAGCCACGGCGCCGAAGATACCCGTTGCGCCGCTGATGACCCCATGCGGGGGTCCGATCGCTGAGGAACGCGCCGGATTGCTGAGAGCCGGCCGCGGTCCCGGAGCAGGTCTCCGACAGACCGGGAAGGCGATGTCCTCCCCCGGCGTTACACTGATTCATCCACGCTTCTTGGAGGCAGCATCGTGTTCGAACGCTTCACCGACCGGGCCCGCAGGGTGGTCGTGCTGGCTCAAGAGGAGGCTCGCCTCCTCAACCACAACTACATCGGTACCGAGCACATCCTGCTCGGGCTCATCCACGAGGGTGAGGGCGTCGCCGCGAAGGCACTCGAGTCGCTCGGCATCTCACTCGAGGCCGTCCGCCAGCAGGTCGAGGAGATCATCGGCCAGGGTGGCTCGTCGCCGTCGGGTCACATCCCCTTCACCCCCCGCGCCAAGAAGGTCCTCGAGCTCTCGCTGCGCGAGGCGCTCCAGCTGGGCCACAACTACATCGGCACCGAGCACATCCTGCTCGGGCTCATCCGCGAGGGTGAGGGCGTCGCGGCGCAGGTGCTGGTCAAGCTGGGCGCCGACCTGTCTCGGGTGCGCCAGCAGGTCATCCAGCTCCTGTCGGGCTACCCCGGCGCCACCGGCCAGCCACCCCAGAGTGGCGAGAAGGCCGGTGCCAGCACCGGCTCCGGGGGAGAGACGCCCTCTGGTTCGCTCGTGCTCGACCAGTTCGGTCGAAACTTCACCCAGCTCGCACGCGAGAAGAAGCTCGACCCCGTCATCGGGCGCGATCGCGAGACCGAACGCATGATGCAGGTGCTCAGCCGCCGCACCAAGAACAACCCGGTGCTCGTCGGTGAGCCCGGTGTCGGCAAGACCGCCATCGTCGAAGGCCTCGCCCAGGAGATCGCGGACGACAACGTCCCCGAGACGCTTCAGGGCAAGCAGCTCTACACCCTCGACCTGGGAGCGCTGGTGGCCGGATCGCGTTACCGCGGCGACTTCGAGGAGCGCCTGAAGAAGGTGCTGAAGGAGATCAAGACCCGCGGCGACATCATCTTGTTCATCGACGAGATCCACACCCTGGTCGGCGCAGGCGCCGCCGAGGGAGCGATCGACGCCGCGAGCATCCTCAAGCCGATGCTCGCCCGCGGTGAGCTGCAGACGATCGGCGCCACGACGCTCGACGAATACCGCAAGCACCTCGAGAAGGACGCGGCGCTCGAGCGGCGCTTCCAGAAGGTCGTCGTCGAGGAGCCGTCGGTCGCGCACACCATCGAGATCCTCAAGGGTCTGCGTGAGCGCTACGAGCAGCACCACCGGGTCACGATCACCGACCAGGCGCTGGTCGCCGCGGCCAACCTGGCGGACCGCTACATCTCCGACCGTTTCCTTCCGGACAAGGCGATCGACCTCATCGATGAGGCCGGGTCCCGCCTGCGTATCCGTCGCATGCAGACACCGCCGGACTACCGCGAGATCGAGAACGAGCTCGCCGAGGTCGTGCGGCTGAAGAAGGACGCCGTGGAGTCCCAGGACTTCGAAGAGGCGGGCCGACTCCGTGACCGCGAGAAGGACCTGTTGGCCACCAAGGAGGCCAAGGACGTCGAGATGAAGGCCGCCGGAGTGGACCTCTTCGACGAGGTCGACGAGGAGGGCATCGCCGAGGTGCTGTCGCTGTGGACCGGCATCCCGGTCTACAAGCTCACCGAGGAGGAGACCGCCAAGCTCCTTCGCATGGAGGACGAGCTGCACCGCCGGGTCATCGGGCAGGAGCAGGCCATCAAGGCCGTCTCCCAGGCCATCCGACGCACCCGTGCGGGGCTCAAGGACCCGAAGCGTCCGTCGGGCTCGTTCATCTTCCTGGGCCCGTCCGGGGTCGGCAAGACCGAGCTCGCCAAGACCCTCGCCGAGTTCCTCTTCGGCGACGAGGCGGCGATGATCAGCCTCGACATGAGCGAGTACATGGAGAAGCACACCGTCAGTCGTCTGATCGGCTCGCCCCCGGGCTACGTCGGCTACGAAGAGGGCGGCCAGCTGACCGAGGCCGTGCGGCGCAAGCCCTTCTCGGTGGTGCTCTTCGACGAGATCGAGAAGGCCCACCCGGATGTGTTCAACACACTGCTGCAGATCCTGGAGGAGGGCCGACTGACCGACTCCCAGGGCCGCTCGGTCGACTTCCGCAACACCGTGCTGATCATGACCTCGAACCTGGGCACGGCCGACCTCCGCAAGGCCAACGTCGGCTTCTCCAGGCGTGACGAGGCGGTCACGTACGAGCGGATGAAGGAGAAGGTCAACGAGGCGCTGAAGGCCCACTTCCGCCCCGAGTTCCTGAACCGCATCGACGACGTCATCGTCTTCCACGAGCTGTCCAAGGACGAGGTCACCGTCATCGTCGACCTGATGATCAAGCGTGTCGGCGAGCAGCTGGTGGGCCTGGGCATGGGGCTCGAGGTCTCCGTCGAGGCCAAGGCGCTCCTGGCCGATCGTGGCTACGACCCGACCCTGGGTGCACGCCCGTTGCGGCGGGCCATCCAACGCCTCGTCGAGGATCCGGTTTCCGAGCGCCTGCTCTACAAGGAGTTCCACGCCGGACACACGATCAAGGTCGACGTGGGTCCCGACCCGGAGAACGAGGATGAGCAGATCCTCACCTTCACCGGGGTCGAGGGATTCACCCCGCCTCCGATCGAGGAGCTGGTGGTCACCACCACGACCGACTGACGGTCGGTCCGAGAATCATGACGATGGCCGGCCCGGGTGGCCGGCCATCGTCGCGTCCGGTCGTGACCGGCGGTTCGGTGCTGCCGACGTCGGAGCAGCAGCCAGCCGGCAGCGGTCGAGTCAGGCGCCCCGGCACAGCGGTAGCCTCGACGGTCGTGTCCCGCCGTCGCCGCCTGCTGGCCGTCCTGCTCGTCGTCGTGGCGGCGCTGGTGCTCTCGGCGTGCCGGGTGTCCTCTGAGGTCGCCGTCCGTGTCGAGCGCGACGGGTCCGGTCAGGTGGCGGTGACGGTCCGACTCGACCCCGAAGCCGCTCGTCGGTTGGGCGACCCGGCAACGGCGCTGCGCACCGAGGACCTGGTCACGGCCGGGTGGGTGGTGGAGACCCCGGAGGTTGCGGACGACGGTGCGGTGGTGCTGCGCGCCGAGCGGGACTTCGCATCGCCACAGGAGTTGCCGATGGTGCTGGACGAGGTCGGCGGCACTGACGGGGTGTTCCGCGACGTGTCGCTGAGCATCACCGATGGTTTCGCAGCGACGGACTACTCCTTCGGCGCGAAGGTGGAACTGAACGGTGGCGCCGAGCAGTTCGGCGACGACGCGTTGACCGCGGTGCTGGGCGGCGTGACCCTGGCCCGTACGCCTGAGGAGCTTGCCCTGGAGGGCGGCGCCGACCCAGAGGCCATGACGCTGCGCCTGTCGGTCGAGCTTCCGGGTGGCGCCCCCGAGACCAACGGGGCGGTCGAGGACGGAGCTGTCGAGGACGGTGCTGCCGTCGACGGCGCGGCCACCGCAGACGCTGACGGCGCAGCCGCCGAAGTCGCCGAAGTCGCGACATGGTCGTTCCCCGTGACCGGTGGCGAGCCGACGGCGGCGTCGCTCTCCTCGACATCCACGGTGGACCAGACGCTGCCTCGGGTCCTGGTGGTCGTGGCGCTCCTGTCGCTGATCGCAGCCGTCGGTCTGGGCGCGTTCGCTCTGATCCGTCGCAGGGCGTGACACCGGCCGCCAAGCCCCCGGCCTGACCTGGGCGCCTGAACTGTGTCGCAGAACGCGCTGGGTTTGACGCGTTTCGCAGCACAGTTCGTCGGCCGGGCCCAGGTGTGTCGCAGAACGCGCTGGGTTTGACGCGTTTCGCAGCACAGGTCGTCGGTCGGGCCCAGGTGTGTCGCGGGCCGGGCCCCTGCGTGCTGGCGGGCTCACCTTCGTTGTCAGGGTCTGCACGTAGGGTTCGCCCATGGCACGGACCCGGACCGTCTTCAGATGCATGAGCTGCGGTGCGGACGCCCCCAAGTGGGCGGGCCAGTGCGGGGCGTGCGGCGAGTGGAACACGCTGGCCGAGGAGCTCGACGTGCCGTCGGCCGCCAGCATGTTCAGCCAACCGCTCATCGCCCCGGTGCCCATCACCTCGGTCCGCTCCTCGGACGGTCAGCCGGTCCCCACCGGACTGTCCGAGGTCGACCGCGTGCTCGGCGGCGGGCTGGTACCGGGCAGTGTCACATTGGTGGGTGGCGAGCCCGGCGTGGGCAAGTCCACGCTCGTGCTCCAGCTCATGGGTGCCCGGGCGCGTGCGGGCGCGACGGTCCTGTACGTCACAGGTGAAGAATCCGCCGACCAGGTCCGACTGCGCGCCGATCGGTTGGACGCGTTGTCGGACAACCTCCTGCTGACCGCCGAGACGTCCCTGCCCAACGTCATCGCCCACCTCGAACAGCTCCGCCCCGAGATCTGCGTGGTCGACTCGGTCCAGACCCTGCAGGACCCGCAGTACAGCTCGGCACCCGGTTCGGTGACCCAGGTCCGCGAGTGCGCCCACCAGTTGGTCCAGGCAGCGAAGTCCACCGGCACCACGGTCATGCTGGTGGGCCACGTCACCAAGGAGGGCCAGCTCGCCGGACCCCGGGTTCTCGAACACGTGGTCGACACCGTGCTCTCCTTCGAGGGCGACCGTCATCACGCGCTCCGACTGTTGCGTGCCCAGAAGCACCGTTTCGGCTCGACCGAGGAGCTGGGGCTCTTCGCAATGGTCGGCGCCGGGCTCGAGCCGGTCCCCGATCCGTCGGGCATGTTCCTCGGCGACCGGCGCCCAGGAATCCCCGGCGCGGTGGTGACGCCGGCACTGGAGGGGCATCGGCCGTTGCTGGTCGAGGTGCAGACACTCGTCGCCGCCTCGACACTGTCCCAGCCACGTCGCTCGGCGCAGGGGCTGGACTCCGGGCGGCTGGCGTTGCTGCTCGCTGTCCTCGACCGCCGGGCCGATCTTCCGATCGGGGCCCTCGACGTCTACGCCATGGCGGTGGGTGGTGTCCGGGTGGTCGAACCGGGAGCAGATCTGGCCATCTGTGTCGCCCTCGCGTCGTCGTTCGTGGGTCGCCCCGTGCCCGAGACCACCGTCGCGTGCGGCGAGGTGGGACTGGGCGGGGAGTTGCGTCAGGTCGGGCGGCTGGAACGCCGCCTCGCAGAGGCCTCCCGCATGGGCTTCACCCACGCCGTCGTGCCGCGTTCCGCCCCCACCGTCGACGCCCCGATCGAGTTGTTGCGGGTGCCGACGCTCGCCGCCGCGCTCGACCTGCTCGACCTGCGGCGTACCTGACGCCGCCCATCTAGGCTGTGTCGATGTTCCGCCTGTGCCGATCCGACCACAACGCCTCGGGAGCGTCGTGGGGTCGAGCCGGCGTGTCGCAGGGTCGACCGGGGGAGCCTGAGTGACCGAGCGGCACAGCAAGGAACTCCTCAGCGCCCTGGCAGCCGTGGCGCCGGGGCGTCCCCTCAGAGAGGGGCTGGACCGCGTGTTGAAGGCGGGCATGGGGGCGCTCATCGTCATCGGTGACGGCCCCGAGGTGCTCAACATCTCCTCGGGAGGCTTCCTGGTCAACGCCTCGTTCTCGCCCCAGCGCCTCTCGGAGCTGGCCAAGACCGACGGCGCGATCGTCCTCACGCCTGACGCTGGCTACATCGCACGGGCGAACGTGCACCTGGTGCCCAACCCCAATGTCCCCACCGAGGAGACCGGCACCCGTCACCGCACCGCGGAGCGCGTCGCCCGGTCCATCGGCGTGCCGGTCATCTCTGTCTCCGAGGACATGGCGGTGGTCACCGTCTACACCAAGAACGAGCGTTACCAGCTGGAGTCCATCCCGGCGATCCTCGGGCGGTGCAACCAGGCCCTGCAGACGCTCGAGCGCTACAAGTCTCGCTTGGACGAGGTCTCGGCGAACCTGACCTCGCTCGAGGTCGAGGACATCGTCACGCTGCGCGACGTTGTCAACCTGTTGCAGCGCGCCGAGCTGGTGGCCCGCATCTCCGAGGAGATCGAGCAGTACCTCACCGAGCTCGGCACCGACGGCCGCCTCATCCGGCTGCAGCTCCGGGAGCTCATGGCCGGCGTCGAGGACGAGCGCCGCCTCGTGGTGCGCGACTACTTCCACCAGGACGCCACGTGGAACCTGGAACAGGCCATCGAGACGCTGTCGGACCTGACGATCGACGAACTGCTCGATGCCGAAGAGGTCGTGCAGAGCCTGCACCTGTCGGGGCAGACCGACGACCTTGACGCCTCGATCGAGCCGCGTGGGTACCGGATCCTGGCTCGGATTCCGCGACTGCCCGAGGGGATCGCCGAGCGTCTGGTGGAGCGCTTCGGAGCGCTCGAGAAGCTGACGCGGGCCAGCCTTGCGGACCTGGCGGCGGTGGACGGTGTGGGCGAGCACTGGGCGCACACCATCAAGGACGCATTGGCCCGCATCGCGGAGTCCAGCATCCTGGACCGCTACTCCTGAGTTCGATGGGATTCCCGCCGGGTAGGGTCCGGACATGGAGCTGATCCTGTCCAGCGGCGCACCGGCGTTCGCCCACCTGATCGATGGGGCACCCCGATCGCTCGTCGTGGTCCCCGACATCTGGGGCCTCCGGGAGCTGTACGCACAGATGGTCGAGGACCTCGCCGCCCGCACCGGCTGGTCGGTCGTCGCGATCGAGCCGTTCCCCGGGCAGTCACTCGGCGGTGCCGACGATTCCGACGGATTCGATCAGCGCTCGGCGGCACTGCGAACGATCGACGATGCCCGACTGCTCGGCGACGCAGCGGCCGCCGCGGATGCGACCGGGTGCGCCCATGCCGGGCTGATCGGCTTCTGCATGGGGGGCATGTACGCGCTCAAGGCCGCTGCGATCGACCGCTTCGACGCCGTGGTCGGCTGCTACGGCATGATCCGGGTGCCCGACGCGTGGTCGGGCCCGGGTCAGGGACAGCCCCTCGACGCCGTCGCCCGACGCGGTGAGACCGCTGTGATGGCGATCGTCGGGACCGTCGATGCGTGGACCCCACCTGCTGACGTCGACGCGCTCGAGGCCGCCGGCGCAACCGTGGTGCGCTACGAGGGCGCGGATCACGGGTTCGTGCACGATCCGTCACGGCCCGCCCACCGCCCCGATGACGCGGCTGATGCCTGGACCCGGGCGCTCGGGTTCCTCGACCGCTGAACCGGTAAGGCGCCCGTGCAGCTACTGCGAGCGGATCTCCAGCTCGCGACGCTTCAGGACGCGGTACGAGCGGTCGTTCTGCTCGATCCACCCCAACTTCAAGAAGCTGGCGATGGCCTTGTTCACCCGTTCGCGTGACGCGCCGACCAGACCGGCGAGCTCCTCCTGGGTGATCGGGATCTCGAACTCGTCACGGTCGCCGGCGAGTTCCAGCAGGTGTTTGGCGGTGCGTCCGGTCACGTCCAGGAAGAACGCGTCGGCCAACGCCTCGTCGGTCGATCGGATGCGCTGGCTCAGCAGACGCACCACCGACCACAACAGCTCGGGCTTGGTCTCCCAGACACCTCGTAGTACGTCGTAGGGGATCTGGATGACCGAGGACGGCTCGAGCGAGCGTGCCTCGGCGGAGCGGCCGAGCCCGTCGAACAGGCCCATCTCGCCGAACAGGTCGCCGCGCTCCATGATCGCGAACATCGACTCGCGCCCGTCGATCGACTTGTTCGAGATGGCCACCCGACCGTCGGAGACGATGTAACAGGCATCTGCTTCGGCGCCCTCGGAGAACACGACGTCGGACCGAATCAGCTCCACGCTCTCGGCCGCATCGGCCAATTGACGGAAGTCGTCGTCATCGAACTGGTCGAACAGCTCGATGCCCTTGAGGAGATCCATGTCGCTCACAGCTGCATGGTACCGACAATGGAGGTGACGTCCGTCTCGTGCGGCCGCCGGCGGTAGCGTCGCTCAGGTGTCCACCCTCGAACAGGACCCCACATCGCCGGTCTGGTGCATCGTCGTGGCCGGTGGCTCGGGTCGACGCTGGGGTGGCCACAAGCAGTTCGAGTCGCTGTGCGGTGCACGCGTGATCGACCGGTCGGTGGCGGCCGCCGCTGCGGTGTGCGATGGCGTGGTCGCAGTGGTTCCGGCGGATGACGCCGGCTCGCCGGTCACCACGGTGCCCGGCGCAGATCACGTCGTGGTGGGCGGAGCGACCCGCTCGGGGTCGGTGCGTGCGGGTCTGTCGGTGGTGCCCGAGAACGCTGCGGTGGTGCTGGTGCACGACGCGGCGCGTCCGCTGGCGCCGGTCGGGGTGTTCGAACGTGTCGTGGCGGCGGTGCGCTCGGGAGCTGACGCGGTGGTGCCGGTGGTGGCGGTGGTCGACACCATCCGTCGCGTGGGCGCAGGGGTCGTCGATCGCGACGAGCTGCGGGCGGTGCAGACCCCCCAGGGGTTC
>Ga0105045_10003469_pt1 | contig 13526 bp, 10 predicted proteins | sample MAT02_FD_78089 | JGI IMG/M metagenome (GOLD analysis project Ga0105045, IMG submission 78089) | Freshwater microbial communities from Lake Fryxell liftoff mats and glacier meltwater in Antarctica - MAT-02 (megahit assembly) | ecosystem: Environmental > Aquatic > Freshwater > Ice > Liftoff...
ATCTCTTCAGCACTCAGAGTAAGACCCATAAAAAGAGATACAATTATACTAATAAATATAAAACTAGGTAAATTTACATTCTCTGAAAAAACATATTTACTTTCAAAAGCAGTAGAAACAGGAAAATACCTAACAATAAGAGTCAAGATAAGTGCCAAAATAATAGGCTCACCTAAACTAATTGCCAGATATTGTCTATTGGCCAATTTACTTAAAAAATCTCTCTTAAAAAAGACAGATATTTGTAAAAATAGAGATGGTCTAATAATAATTTCTGGCTTTTTTTTGCTGGAATCTAAATTATTAGAATCACTTTTTAACTGCAGACGAAATTTTGAATACCATTCAATAGGATTAATTCGCCTATCTGAAATTGGATTGCCAAATTCGTCTATCACCTTGCTTTCTATAATATTAAAGATAACTTCAGGATTTATATTTCCACAAGTAGGGCATGTAGAAATATGGCTGGAAATATGATTTATGCTTTTCTTAAAGTAGGCTACAGCTTCAATAGGATTTCCTGTGTAAATTGCATATCCACCTACATCTAATAAAACCAATTGATCAAATAATTTATATATATCAGAACTAGGTTGATGTATAACTGTAAATATAATAGTTCCCTTAAAGCAAAGTTCTCGCAGCAGAGACATTATATTGTCAGAATCTCTTGAAGAAAGTCCAGAGGTAGGCTCATCTACAAATAAAACTGCAGGTTGTCTAATCAATTCCAATGATATATTTAATCGCTTTCTTTGACCTCCAGAAATAGTTTTGCTTAAGCTGTTTCCGACTTTCAAATTCTTAACATGGTGTAAGCCAAGTTCATGCAGTAGCTTTTCTACTTTAAGTTCAACTTCCTTATTTGTTAGTTGAGGTAGGCTGAGCAAGGCAGATAAATACAAATTCTGAAAAACAGTGAGATCTTCAATTAATAAATCGTCTTGCGGCACATATCCAAAATACTGTTTTACATAAGTTTTAGGATCATAAATACTATTTCCATTCAACTCAACTGTACCATTTGAAGGAATATAGTTCCCATTAATAATATTGAGTAATGTTGATTTCCCTGAACCACTAGGGCCCATTATTGCAATCAAATCACCTGATTTGGCTGTAAAATTAAACTCATGTAATCCTATTTTGCCATTAGGATGTTGGTATTCTACATTCTGACATACCAAAACGTTTTGATTTGTTTCAGCAACATTGTGTAGTGAACTCCATAAACTTGAAAAATGTAGTTGTTCACCACCTCCTTCTGAAATTAAAACCGAACCTGGTCTTAAAAAGTAATTTACACCTACCTTAACGGGTTCATTATTTAGCACCAACTGATCCCTGGAACTTAAAACCTTTAGAATAAAAAATCCAAGATCCTTTAAAAAACAGAAACCAATTTCAGAATTAGACTTAAAATTTATTGTAAAAAACTGATTGTGGTAGTAGATTTTTCCAGCATCAATAATCCCAATATCCTCAGTTTTAAGAAGTTCCCTTTTATGACTAAATACAAATTTAGTTGTGATGGAGGTGAATTGTTCGCTTAGATGAAAAACTTTTGCGAGAATAGCTAGAAACTCAAGCTCCAAAACACTTACAACTCCATCTGCTCTGACGAGTTCATTAAGCCTGATGTAAATCAAGAATCTTTGTTCGGTACTTAGTTCTGAAGAAACCTGGGTTGCGACTTGCTGCATTTCTTCTGCCGTACCCTCAATAGTTTCGCAAAAGGAAGAAAAGTAATTTTTAAAAAATCTATATCTGGTATCATCAAAATGAGACTTCAAAAATCTCTCAAAGACCAGTATTTCTTCTTCTGCTATACCATCTGCTTTGGCGATTATAGCAAAAATTTTAATTATGGATTCAAAAACGTAATTAGTCATCTTTCATTAAATCAGGACTTTAACTTGAGATAAAAATAAAAAACTATCTCAAAAGAAAGCTCTCCTTACCTTTGGGGTAGAATTGCGAAGCAGCAAGAAAGCAAAATTGGAACTTAAAAATCAAAAATTAATTGTATTTTCCGCTCCATCAGGTTCAGGAAAAACCACCATTGTAAAACATTTGGTAAAAAAGTTCCCGATCCTGGGATTTTCTATTTCGGCCTGTACAAGAGATAAAAGAGGCCGAATGGAAGAAAATGGAAAGGATTATCACTTTTTGACACCAGATGATTTCCGACATAGAATTGAAAACCATGAATTTGTAGAATGGGAAGAAGTGTATGAAGGCGCTTTTTATGGAACCCTTAAATCTGAAGTAGAAAGAATTTGGGAAAATGGCAAAATCGCAATTTTTGATGTAGATGTTAAAGGAGGTTTAAGTCTAAAGGAATATTACCAAGAAAAAGCACTGACAGTATTTGTAAAAGTGCCATCTGTCGAAGAATTGAAAGTAAGGCTTACCGGAAGAGGAACAGATTCCGAAGACAGCATTTCGAGGCGACTATTTAAAGTAAATTTTGAAATGGGGTTTCAGGATCAATTTGATTTAATTTTAGTGAATGATGATTTGGAAAATACGCTCCAAAAAGCTGAGAAACTTGTTTCGGACTTTATCAATAACTAGTGATTTTTCAATAAGCTTAAGTTTTTCTAACGTAAATTTATTGTTCAAATTGCTTTATTATAATAATTTAGTGTATCAAATTCTATTTATTAACCTCTTTTAAAGAATAAACTAACTCAAGAGATGTGTGGCATTCACTTGTTTATTCATAAAGGCAACAATATTGATTTAGGCAAAGAGGTGATAGAGCGTATGCTTTTGGCCACAAAACATAGAGGGCCTGATGGAATGGCATGGAAATATTTGAATTGGGATGATGAGCAAATTTGGCTTGGTCATAATCTTTTAGCTATAACAGATTCAATTGAGAATTCCATCCAGCCTATGATTGGAAGTTATGGCGACTTTGGATTGATATTTAATGGGCAAATTTACAATCATTTTGAACTAAGGAAGCATTTAACTGAACTTGGAATTATTTTTAAAACCAATTCTGATACCGAAACCTTATTATACTGGGTAAAAACCTTTGGGAGAAAGGGTTTAAGAAAACTTAAAGGTATGTTTGCTTTCATTTTTTGGGACTCTGAAAAAAGATTATTGATAATCCATAGGGATAATTATGGTATTAAACCACTATATTATTCAAGAAATAGGCATAACTTCGTTATAAGTTCTGAACCTGCAGGAATTTTTGAATCAGAACTCTTTAATTTAAAATTCGATCCTGGTTCAGTTTCTGAATTAGCACAATTTCGATTTTTAACTAACTACAATACACCATGGTTTGGTTTGAAAGAATTGAATCCTGGTGAAGTAATTGAGTATTGGGAAGGTAAACCCTTGCATTACTTCATTCAAAATGAAAAGGAACAGGCCGAATTCGCAACGCTTAAAGAATCTATTGCCGATGGTTTTAGAGAAACAATTCCCAGAAATGTTCCATTAGGCATTATGTTGAGTGGTGGGATAGATTCTACTTTGATATTAAATTATTGTATTGAAAATGGCATCCATATCATTCCATATTCAATTAAATTTTCATTTGGTAGTAAAGAGGATTTAGCTGACCAGAATGCAGTAGAATACTTGGAAAAATTATATGGAATCTCAATTACCTGGGTTGAAATTACACTAGCCGATATTCAAGATTTATTAAAAAATAAACTTGGTGGATCACCTTTTGTTGCAGATGCGGCTTGGTTTTTAAGTTTAAAGATTACACAAAAGGCAAAAGAAGATGGCATTAAAATTCTTCTTTCAGGAGCAGGCGCTGATGAGTGGTTTGGCGGTTACCGTAGGCATTGGTTTTTTTATCAATGGACTCGTTTTCAGTCTTTTATACCCGAGTCTTTTAAAAGAAATGTATTCAGGAACATTAGATTTAAAAACTTCCAATCTTCAAATACCGAAAAATTAAACTCATGGAAAATTTGGGAAATGGCTTTATCCTCTGGGTTGACTTCTGCTCTTCCTAAATCAAATAAAATCAATAAGCCCGCTTCTGAAAATGATTTTACGCTCGATGATGCCCTGTCCTGGGATCAGGCTCATTTTTTAGTAGGTGACGTATTAAAAATCACAGATTTAGCCACTATGTCTCAAGGTATTGAAGGCAGATTTCCCTTTTTGCACCCTTCAATCACCAATTACGCCAATCAATTTTCGGGAATAGAAAGGTTGCATAAGGGAAGAAAGTGGATGTTAAAAGAACAGCTTCAACCAATTACGGGTTATAAATTTGTAAATAGAAAAAAAAGAGGATTTGGCCTTCCTCTTGGCTATTTTTTTTCAACAGATCAAGGGAAACGAATAGCGATAGATGCTTTAAATGACCCCAATATATCAAGTTCCTTTAAGACGGAGACATGGGAACAAACAAAAGAAAATTTGATTTTAAATCCTCAAAAATGGTCTCAGGAAATATTCACTATTTGTTTCCTTTTCAGGTGGTTAGCAATCAATAAGCAGAAGGAATGAAACTGCCTTTGGTTTTAATATATTCTGGCTTTTCTCCAAAGAATTTTGATCCATGAAAAATAAGACTATCTCCAAAACTGGTTTCATAGAATCGCAAGGTTGAGAATGATCTCGTATTTTTTAAAACCAGGCGTTTATGAAATGCTGCATTCCTAAAAGTTGAAGATCCTTCGAATCTACTATCAGACAAATCAAAATTACCCTCTGATCTTGCAAAATCCAGATTGATTCCCTCTCCAAATCTGGCTAAGGTGAGGTCTGAGTTCTGATGAAAAACTATATTCATAAATTGAGCCTTCTTAAAAAAGGAAGCAGATTGAAACAATGCAAGTTCATAAAAATGAGACCCCATCCAGGAGGATTCCCTCATATATATTGTATTTTGGAACATTGCTGAAGTATCAAAAGAACATTCTCTAAATGCTAATGGGGCTAAAAAGGTGGAATTTTGAAAATTTACAATTTGCTTAAACCTACACTTTCCAAAACTTACAGCACCTATAAATTGAGTGCTTGAAGCCGAAAACTCTCCGTTAAAACTACAGTTTTTAAAAGAGCAGGTAACTGGAAATGACGAGAAAATATCTTTGCAACCAGTAAAAGAAGTTAAACCATTAAAAGTACAATTTTCAAATTCCAAGGCAACAATTTGTGAATTCTTTTTGTCTTCCAGAAGGGTTCTGATTACCTGATTGTTGAAAGATTTCCCTGAAAAAGAAAGTTTTGATTCTAAGCCTCCTGATTTTGAGGTTGCGGAATTACTGGCGCATGCATTCAAAAGGAAAAGTAAAGGGTAGAAAAATCGAAGGAAATATCGAATCATTTATTTGAGCGCACAATCATTTTTTCATTTGATGTTATATTTCTAGATGCGAAAATTCTCCTATCAAGACCGCCATTTCTTTTCTCTTGTTTTAGAAATGCAATTATCTCAGAAGTTGAGTATGCATTTCTATTATTAGAATTAACAGGCGTGTGAAATGCCTTTGCTTCGCTAGTGTTGAGTTTTGAAACACTTATTGGATTATTGAAAGCGAGATCCGCCGTATTTTTTCTATTTCCTACACCATTTGTATATAATCTAGGTTCTTGCTCAGGAAAATAAAAGAAATTATCTTCTTCATCTGATTCTTGAAACTTTTCCGTTACTTTCCCTTGATTGTCGAAATTAATATCGACAACAAAGACTGTGTAATAATTTCCGTTCAAATTAGGTGGCATTATATAATTGATTTCAAGATAATCACCTCTACCTGGTTGATCGGGATTTGATCTGTCAGTTTGAAATTCAAAAGCTAAATTGGAATTAGATGGTATATCCACATTCATTTTTAAACCGCGAATGTTAGGATTGGGATTTTCAGATAGAAAGTATCTTTTTGGAGCTGTAGGATCAAATTCGCAATAGGAAACTATTCCCAGATCTTTTGCATTCGTAGCATTGACGTATATTATTGCGTATCCCCATTTGGAGTCGGCATTTATCGGTTCAGAACCTTGGTTATAGATATTATACCGAAGCATTCGCATTGTTGGATTTTGGATTGTTGGTTTTGGATAATCCTTTAAAATCCATGCAGTTAAATTTTTACCTGAAACAGGAACTCCCGGATCTGTAACATCTGGTTTTTGCTCATCATTAACAGCGACATATAGATTTTTTCCATTATCGCCAAAAACAAATCCATTGACCATAAAATTGTAATCGACCCAAATAAAACCTGCATCGCCCCATTGATTGCTCCATGAATTAACGACTTTAAAAGCTCCTAAAGGTCCTTTGTCGTTGTCATATCCAACAATACATAATGCATGATAAGAGTGAATGCCTACATCGGTGGTGGGACCAGAAAACTGGTAAACAGCTTCTGAATTCCATTGCATAAAATTATCATCTAATTTACAACCTATTACGACAGGCATTTTGTTTGCCAATGCTCTTTTGATGGCAACTACTGAGGCATCGATCCTTCTGTAATTTTTAATTTTATGCTTTTTAGCTTCTTCATCCCAGGCTGGATTATTATTGGTTTCTGCGCAATTACCCAATTCGGTATATGGGACTAATTGTTTGGTTGCAACTCCCTTTTTGAGCATAAGATTTAATGCATTTGTAAACGCAGTTCCATTGCAATCGGCACCTTTTTCCGAAGAAGGTAATGCTGTAAATAAATATTTAGGACTCATTTGGAAGGTAGGGGACTGAAGTTGGCTGGTTGTTAATCCAAATTTTATACCCTCCATTGCAGTTTTTAAATTATAACCTGCTGCCCAGGCCACACAAGTGCCATACTGACCTTGGTCGCCTACAGGTGGTAGATATTGAGAGAGGTCAACCTTTTTGGGTAATTGATCCTCAGAAACATCATCAAAAGGATTTATTATGTTCTCTGGCACAGCACTCGCATTATCGGATTCGCCAAACCAACCAGTTGCTCTTGCAGATTTTTTTTCAGGTGTTGTTTCATCATCCGGATTACAGGAAACTACACCTGAACTTAAAATGATAAATATAAGGTAGGTAAATATAAAGTCAGATAGTTTATTCAATTTCATGGAGGAGTTCTTAAATTATAAAAAGTAAGTAAGTCAAATTTAAACTTTGCTGGGAGGAATTAAAAAAAAACAAAATTGATAAAATAAAGTGAATTCTGAAATACCGAATTTCCTGAAATCAGAAATTCCAGAAACAAAAATATTAAAAGGTAAAATTCCTTTCAAAATGATCGATACTCAATTCTGGCGGCAAAATTTTGAAATAATTCACGATAATTTATGTAAATAGATTTTGTAGAAATTTTTGATTCTTCATTTGCTTTTTTTACTTTTGCGTCCCGATTTTAAAACCGATATAGAGAAAATATTTTAAATGCCTACCATTCAGCAACTTGTTCGTAAAGGCCGTGAGCAATTGGTCTTCAAGTCCAAAAGCCCAGCATTGGATTCGTGCCCTCAAAGAAGAGGAGTATGCACCAGGGTTTATACAACAACACCTAAAAAACCAAACTCTGCTATGCGAAAAGTAGCCAGGGTTAGGTTGACAAATCAAAAAGAAGTTAATGCCTACATCCCAGGAGAAGGTCATAATTTGCAAGAACACTCCATTGTACTTATAAGAGGCGGAAGAGTGAAAGATTTGCCAGGAGTAAGATATCACATTATTCGTGGTGCCTTGGATACTGCGGGTGTAAAAGGCAGAAAACAGTCTCGTTCAAAATATGGCGCAAAACGGCCAAAACCAGGACAACCAGCACCAGTAACAAAAGGAAAAAAATAATTTGATCTCCAGATTTATATATAATGCGTAAGTCAAAGCCGAAAAAAAGATACCTCTTACCTGATCCAAAATTTAAGGATACACTGGTTACGAAATTTGTAAACAGTTTAATGTATGATGGTAAAAAATCAATCGCATACAGCATATTTTATGATGCTTGCGAGTTGGTGAGCAAAAAAACACAGGAAGATGGTCTTGAGGTTTTCAAAAGAGCATTGAACAACATCATGCCGGGTGTAGAAGTAAAAAGCCGAAGGGTTGGAGGTTCTACATTTCAGGTTCCATCTGAAGTGAGACCAGCCCGAAAACTAGCCATGGGTATTAAATGGATGATTCTTTACTCCCGAAGGAGAAGTGAAAAAACCATGACAGAAAGACTGGCTGGTGAAATAGTTGCCGCAGCAAAAGGTGAAGGTGCAGCGGTTAAGAAAAAAGACGACACTCATAGAATGGCTGAGGCGAACAAAGCATTTTCACACTTCAGATTCTAAAGGAAAAGAAATGTCAAGAGATCTTAAATTTACTAGAAATATCGGTATAGCTGCACATATAGATGCAGGGAAGACTACAACTACTGAGCGTATTTTATATTATTCAGGTGCAAGCCACAAAATCGGAGAAGTTCATGATGGCGCTGCCACTATGGATTGGATGGCTCAAGAACAGGAAAGAGGTATTACTATTACGTCTGCTGCCACTACTGTAAACTGGAAATACAGAGAAAATAATTATCATATTAACATTATAGATACCCCGGGACACGTTGATTTTACGGTTGAAGTAAATCGTTCTCTTCGTGTTTTGGATGGCCTGGTATTTTTGTTTTCAGCAGTTGATGGGGTTGAACCTCAGTCAGAAACGAACTGGAGACTAGCAAACAATTATAATGTTGCCCGAATCGGGTTTGTAAATAAAATGGATAGGTCAGGTGCTGACTTCCTGAATGTTTGCAAGCAGGTAAAAGATATGCTTGGGAGTTATGCAGTTCCATTGCAATTACCCATTGGCGCAGAAGATCAGTTCCAAGGTGTAGTTGATTTGGTTAACTTCAGGGGAATTAAATGGAATGAGCACGATAAAGGAATGACTTTTGAAGAGGTTCCTATTCCGGCTGATATGCTTGAGGAAGCTACTGAATATAGAGAGAAATTGTTGGAGGCAGTTGCAGAATTTGATGATACTTTGATGGAAAAGTATTTTGAAGATCCAACTTCTATTACTGAAGATGAAATTCTTGCAGCACTCAGAGCAGCAACAGTAAGTATGAAGATTGTTCCTATGCTTTGCGGATCTTCTTTCAAAAATAAAGGTGTACAAACGATGCTTGATTATGTGATGGCTTTATTGCCCTCGCCTATGGATAAGGAAAACATTATTGGTATTGATCCTAGAACAGAGCTAGAAATAGAAAGACATCCTACTGTTAAAGATCCTTTTTGCGCATTGGCATTCAAAATTGCAACCGATCCTTATGTTGGAAGATTGTGTTTCATAAGAGCATATTCAGGTGTTTTAGAATCTGGATCTTATGTTTTAAATAACAGATCGGGAAATAAAGAAAGGATTTCCAGGATATTCCAGATGCATGCTAACAAGCAAAATCAAATTGAACGCTTAGAGGCAGGTGATATTGGTGCAGTTGTTGGATTTAAAGACATCAAAACTGGTGATACGCTTTCAGCAGAGAATGCTCCAATTGTACTTGAGTCTATGGATTTTCCTGAACCAGTAATTGGATATGCAATTGAACCAAAGAAAACTGCCGATCAGGATAATTTCTCAAAAGCAATTGGTAAATTAATTGAAGAGGATCCAACTTTAAAAGTTGAGTCAAATGAAGAGACGGGCCAAACCATTATAAGAGGAATGGGAGAACTTCACCTTGAGATCATTATTGACAGGATGCGCAGGGAATTTAATGTTGAAGTGAACCAGGGAGCACCACAAGTGGCTTACAAAGAGGCCTTAACTAAAATTACAACGCATAGGGAGGTTTATAAGAAACAAACTGGTGGCCGAGGTAAATTTGCTGATATTAATTTTGACCTTGGTCCCAGAGAAGATGGTAAACCTGGTTTGGAATTTGTAAATGCAGTTGTAGGTGGTGCTATTCCAAAAGAATTTATACCAGCTATACAAAAAGGATTTGCCGATTCTATGAAAAATGGTTCGCTTGCCGGATATCCAATTGATTCAATGAAGGTTAGAGTGTTCCATGGTTCTTTTCATGATGTGGATTCTGATTCTTTGTCGTTTGAAATGGCCGCAAGAATTGGTTTTAAAGAAGCTGCAAGAAATGCTGGCGTGCGGATTCTTGAGCCAATTATGGCTGTAGAAGTTGTGACTCCAGATGAATATACCGGTCCTATTACGGGTGATTTGAATCGCAGGAGAGGAATGATGAAAGGAATGGATACAAAAGCCGGATCTCAGGTGATTAAGGCAGATGTGCCACTTTCAGAGTTGTTTGGATATGTAACAGATTTGAGGACAATGTCTTCAGGCCGTGCAACTGCCAACTTAACATTTGCTCATTATGAGTTTGTTCCACAAAACCTTGCAGAAGGCATTATATCAAAAGCAAAAGGCGTAACCGCATAAGAAATAAGAATCATGAATCAGAAAATAAGAATAAAACTAAAGTCTTTCGATCACTCCTTGGTTGATAAGTCTTCTGAAAAAATTGTTCGGGCAGTAAAAGCGACTGGTGCGATTGTGAGCGGTCCAATTCCATTGCCAACTGAAAAAGAAATTTTTACAGTTCTGCGATCTCCTCACGTGAATAAAAAATCGAGAGATCAATTTTCACTTTCTACTTACAAAAGGCTTGTAGATATTTATAGCACAAGTTCTAAAACTGTTGATGCATTGATGAAACTTGAGCTTCCTTCCGGAGTTGAAGTTGAAATTAAGGTGTAAGTGATTTTCAATCTAAAAAAAGCCAACTTCCAAAAAAGTTGGCTTTTTTTTTACCAGCTATTTTTTCCTGGATTTAATATTTCAACAAATGCAAAATTACCAATAATTAGAAAGCATTAATACTAATTTTGCCAGATTAAGAATCAAAATACGCATCACCAAATGGAATTTGCTACCAAATTAATTCATGCAGGTATAGAACCTGATCCAAGCACAGGAGCTGTAATGACTCCAATTTTTCAGACATCTACATACGCTCAAAGTTCGCCTGGCGTTCATAAAGGTTATGAATATTCAAGAACGCATAATCCAACGCGAACTGTACTGCAAAACAATCTGGCTGCACTTGAAAATGGCACAAACGGAATTTGTTTTGCAACTGGGTTGGCAGCTACAGATGCAGTATTAAAGTTGTTAAAACCTGGAGATGAGGTAATTGCTGCTTCTGATTTATATGGTGGTACATATAGATTGTTTACAAAAATTTATCAGGATTTCGGTATTAAATTTCATTTTACAAAAATTCAGTCAGGTGACGATATTTTACCTTTTGTAAATACAAATACCAAATTAATTTGGGTTGAAACACCTACAAATCCGCTTCTTCAAATTATAGACATAACATCTTTGGCCGAAATAGCCAAGGCAAACTCTATTCTTCTTGCTGTGGACAGCACGTTTGCAACACCATTTCTTCAGAATCCTCTTTCGCTTGGTGCACATATTGTGATGCATTCATTAACAAAATATATGGCAGGTCACTCAGATGTAGTGATGGGTGCATTGGTTGTAAAAGACGAAAAATTACACCAAAGGCTGGCATTTATCCAAAACGCATCGGGTGCAACGCCTGGACCTATGGATTGTTTTTTGGTTTTAAGAGGATTAAAAACACTGCATGTGAGAATGGAAAGGCATTGTCAAAATGCAAAAATAGTTGCTGAATGGTTATACCGAAACCCAAAAGTTGGCCATGTGTATTATCCTGGATTGTCTCACCATGTTGGCCATGCACTGGCAGCCAGCCAAATGAACGATTTTGGAGGCATGGTTTCGTTTACGTTAAAAAGCGACGAGCTTTCCGAGGCAATAAGCGTAATGGAAAACTTAAAAATTTTTACATTGGCTGAATCTCTTGGAGGCGTAGAATCGCTTTGCACACATCCTGCTACGATGACGCATGCCAGCATTCCTAAAGAAGAGCGGGAGAAAAATGGCTTAAAGGATACATTAATCCGTCTAAGCGTTGGTCTTGAAGATATTAAGGATCTGATTGAAGATCTGGACTCTGCGATCGGCTAAAACGTATTTTAATTTTCATAAGGTCTAAGGTTAGTTCTTATTTCAAGAACTTAAATATAGAAATTTATTATAAGGTTTGGGTTACAAAACCTTATCGAAAACATATTAAAATAAAATCTTATAATTACTTTTTTGCTTTTCTGTTTATCAATTACCAAAGATGAATATTAACTTAATTGGAAAATTCTTTTTGTTGTTTTTGATAATTTTTGAATCAAAAGGTAATCTGTTTGCAGAATCAAAAAATAACAAACAAAAAACTTCTCGAATTTCATCAGAACTTTTTAATTTAACTATAAACCGAAATAATTTCACTCAAAATTTAAAACAGAAAAAGAGAAGAAAAGGAGCTGGTAGTAGTCATGGAAATGGTCCTGAAGGTGCAAAAGAGATGAGCGTAGATATTTATGTTGGGCCAGCAATGAACCTGGCATTTGGCAATTTTTTTTTAGCACAAAATGCCTATTATGAAACCAGTTCTACGCTTTACCCTGCTTCAGTAGTCAATACTGATTTTATTTCATTCACTGCAGGGGCTCAATTCAGGTATAGTCCATTTCTGAAAAATGACCCAACAATTGGTTTGCTAGGATTCGGAATTGGTGTTGCATATTTACAAAGAGGATATAAGTCTGAATTTAAAAATCAAAATCTGACGCTAGAATATATTGACAAAACGGGTATCAATGAATCCATAAAGGCGAATTATTTAAGTACAAATTTATTTATCCGCTATGGAAACAAACTGTTTTTCGAAATTGGTCCCTCTCTGGATTGGTTAATTTCTGGAACTTTAAAATCGGAACTAACGAGGGCTACCAGCGGAACGAAAGCATACAATGGGGCGTTTGAAACTGGTGAAACCAAACCAGATCAGGACTTAAAATCTGATTATCTTACTAGTGGCGGTTTGGGCTGGACCGCTGGTTTTGGCGGACTTTTTACACCCATGTTTGGTGCTAGATTTCATACTACTTACAATCCTGCTCTTTTAAAAGAAGGTGCAAATCTGACAAATCTTCAATTTTCGATTCAAGCAACCATAACCATTAATTGAAAATGACAATTCGATCAAATTTTTATTACTTTATTTTTTTTATTGCCATTGGAATGGGATGTAAAAAAAACGAAGAAGGCATTTCCATTAATAGATTCGGTATAGATCCAGTGGAAAATGTAGATGCATTAAATAAAGTACTTCAGATGGAAGGTCATTATTATGAAGGCGATATACCGGCTAAAAGACTTATTCTGGATAATGTTGATTATTCAAAAATACCTGGGTACGATGTATTTTTTATTCTTGAAAATGATAATATAATTTTCAAACCAGGCGATAATGCTTCAATCCCTTTTAGTATTTTTATTATTGAACCTTCTATTCAAAATCCACCATTACAATTAGACAATTCAGGAAGTTTAACCAGTATAAAAATTGATACCGGGTACTTACAAGTAAAAGGAGCAAAAGGTTATTGGAAAGTACCCATAGAGTCAAAAGGGTTGCGATATTTTATTAACTTCAAAA
>Ga0105045_10003470_pt1 | contig 13525 bp, 11 predicted proteins | sample MAT02_FD_78089 | JGI IMG/M metagenome (GOLD analysis project Ga0105045, IMG submission 78089) | Freshwater microbial communities from Lake Fryxell liftoff mats and glacier meltwater in Antarctica - MAT-02 (megahit assembly) | ecosystem: Environmental > Aquatic > Freshwater > Ice > Liftoff...
AATAACAATTCGTCATGCACCTGCAAAATCATTTTCGATTGTAAGTTTTCTTGCAGCTCATTACACATGGCTTGTTCTATTTTTATCATAGCAACTTTTACCATATCGGCTGCACTACCTTGTATGGGTGCATTTATGGCATTTCGCTCTGCAAATCCACGTACAGTAAAATTTTTAGAATTGATATCACGTAAGTATCGTCTGCGGCCAAGCAAAGTTTCAACAAAGCCATGCTCTTGTGCAAAATGGATCGTATCACTCATATAATTTTTGATGCGCGGATATTGTTTAAAATATTCTTCAATAATTGCCGCTGCTTCTTTGCGGGGTATACCTAAGCCTTGCGAAAGACCAAAAGCGGATTGACCATAAATTATACCAAAATTAACTGCTTTGGCATTTCTACGCTGCTCATTGGTTACTTGTTCCAACGGGGTATTATACACTTTAGAAGCAGTGGCGCTGTGAATGTCAATGCCCTGTTTAAAAGCATCAATCATGTTTTCCTCCTTGGCGATGGAGGCAATTACCCTCAACTCTATTTGAGAATAATCAGCACTCATTAATACATAATCAGTGTTGCGGGGAATAAAAGCCTTGCGTATTTCTCTGCCCTTTGCGGTTCTGATAGGTATATTTTGCAAGTTGGGATCAGTTGAGGAAAGTCGGCCTGTTGCCGCTACGGCTTGGTTAAATGAGGTGTGTACACGACCTGTAAGTGGATGAACCAACGCGGGCAATGCATCCACATAAGTTGATTTTAATTTTTGTAATTGGCGTACTTCCAAAATGCATTTTGCAATTTCGTGTTGGCTAAGCCCTTGCAAAACATCTTCCCCTGTTTGGTACTGACCCGTTTTTGTTTTTTTTGCTTTTGGATCTAGCTTTAAATGGTCAAATAAAATCTCGCCCAATTGTTTTGGCGAAGCAATATTAAAGTTTACCCCAGCTAAGTCATGAATCTTTTTTTCCAATTGACCAATTTCTTTGGCAAGTTCTACCGAGTATTCATTTAAAAATTGTGCATTGATATTTATTCCCTCACGTTCCATATTATTGAGTATTGCAATAAGGGGAATTTCCACTTCATCAAATAATTTTTGTGCATTGAGTAAAAGCAATTGCGGTGCAAACAGTTCCTTTAGCTGTAAGGTTATGTCAGCATCTTCGGAAGCATATTCTTTTATTTTTTCTATTTCTACGGTGCGCATACTCAATTGTCCTTTGCCTTTTTTGCCAATTAATGTTTCAATTGAAACAGGCTGGTAATGAAGGTAGGTGGTTGCCAAAAAATCCATGCCATGCCTCATGTCGGCATCAATTAAATAATGCGCAAGCATAGTATCAAACCAGTTGCCTTTTAATTGTACGCCATAATTTTTTAAAATGCTTAAATCGTACTTTATATTTTGGCCAATTTTAATGCTGTTTTCGTTCCCAAATACGGGAATAAACTCTTCCATAACCGTTTTTGCATCCTGCTGGTTTTCGGGAAATGGAACATAATACGCCTCGCCTTTTTTGTATGCAAATGAAAGGCCTACAACTTCTGCTGAAAGTTCGTCTAAGCTAGTTGTTTCGCAATCAAAACAAAATTCAGTTTGTTGCAATAAATCAGAAATGAGTAAAGCACGTTTTTCAACAGTATCAATCAAGTGGTATTTATGTGGCGTATTTTCAATGCTAGTTTTTGGGGTTGAAGGGATTTCTGTTTCCAAAACCTGAGTTTCACTTTTTTCAATTGCGCTAGTTTGAATGCTACCTTGGTTAAACAAATCAAATCCGCCACCGCTGAAAGGTTTAGCTGCATTCGATTGTTGGCTGCCAACACCTAATGATCCTTCTTCTACTCCACCAAATAGCCGCTTTGCCATCGTTTTAAATTCAAGTTCGGCAAATAGTAGTTCGCAAGCATCTTTGTTTGGAGACTCCAAGATTAGCGTTTCTTCTTCTAATTCTACAGGAACATCTAAGTCTATTGTCGCCAATCGTTTGCTTAAAAAAGCTTGCTCTCTGTTATTTTCTACATTTTCTTTTTGCTTGCCTTTGAGTTCGTGCGTGTGCTCGTACAAAGCTTCCATGCTCCCATATTTTTGCACAAGCAACTTAGCTGTTTTTTCGCCAATACCAGGAATGCCTGGTATATTATCTACTGCATCGCCCCACATTCCCAGAATATCAATTACCTGATTTACATCCGAAATCTCCCACCTTTTTAAAATTTCGGGGACGCCTAAAATTTCATAATCATTACCCATGCGTGCTGGTTTGTAAATAAAAATATGCTCGCTTACAAGTTGCCCAAAATCTTTGTCGGGAGTCATCATGTACACATCGAAATTCTGTTGTTCGGCTTTTTTGGCTAGCGTTCCAATAATGTCATCTGCTTCAAATCCATCTTTAATTAATATTGGAATATTTAATGCCTCAGTAACTTGCATAATAAATGGCAACGACTTGGTAATGTCTTCGGGTTGCTCTTGCCTGTGGGCTTTGTATTGTTCAAATTCTTGGTGACGTGCAGTTGGAGCTGATGTGTCAAACGAAACGCCAATGTGGGTTGGGGTTTCTTTTTTTAAGATGTCCAAAACGGTATTGGTGTATCCAAAAATAGCCGAAGTATTAAAACCGTAAGAAGTAATACGTGGATTTTTACTAAAAGCAAAATAGGCACGATACACCAAGGCCATTCCATCAAGGAGAAAAAGTTTTTTACGAGTCATGATTGTACAAAAGAGTAGTGTTCAAATATATTGAGTTTGCATGAATGGCAATAGTGTGTGTAAAACTTAAAATACCGTAAAAAATCCGTTATTCGCTGCATGAACACCATTACACCAGGCGAGCTGGTTGCTTATTTGAAATCTATTTCACCAAATGGAATCAAATTATCGACAAGATAAAAGTAAACTATCGTCTTTTAATTTGTCCACTAGATGATCTTTAGATGCAGGTTGAAGAACAACAAAAGGTCAATGATGTAGGTTGCGGCAACGGTAGTTTTCTTGCCTTGGTTGCATATTTTTGCAACCCTAAAAAGTAGCAGAAATTGAAATAAATAAATTCTTGGTAGCCAATGCCAATGTATTATTGAATAATGTAGTTGGTAATATTAATAGAGAGATTAATTGGTATAACGGTCAAAAAATTCTGTCACTATTTGATTATGATACTGTGTTTATGACAGATGTGTTTCACCAAATACTGGTTAAGTTGCAACAGCCAATCTTAAAGCAAGTATTTAACAATATGAAACAAGGAGGGCAATTTGTGATGAAAAACATTGATGCTTGAAAAATTCCATGCGTGTATTTTAATAAGCTGCACTATGCGTTGGTTGCCAGTATAATAGGGCATGAAGCAAGTGCCAATTAAATGAAAAATATGCTTTTGGATGTTGGTTTTACAATAGAAGCGAAACAGACGCCTTTTGTTTTATTCTCATTACACATTTATATGTACAAAAGTTTAGGAAGAATAAGGTGTTATCAAATCTCCATTCACCAAAAAAGCATTTTGTGCGAGTTCTAACATAGGCTTGTCTGTATGATTATCGCTGTATGCTTTGGTAATAGTTGTTGGGTGAGGAAACTTTTTTCTAAAAGCAACAATTTTTTCTTTCCCTTTACAATTTTTTCCATCGATAACGTAAAACCCATTAATGTCTTTGACTTCTGTTCCAATCAATGTAATGAGCGGAAGTAATTGTAATAATGGCTTTATGTAAACTATTGGAGACGCTGTTATAATAACATAATTTTCTTCCGGGTTATGCAGGAGTTCTAGCAGTTTCAAATTAAATTTTCGGGGAAATTCCTGTTTCCAAAATGCAGCTGCATCCTCTTCTATTGTTTCAACTGAGCGAAAAGATAAAAATAACATATATACATTTTTGAATTGTTGTGATGAAATTAATTTACCCAAATGCAAAAGCCAACAAATAACTTGAAACGGAATCCAAATAATCAGAATTGGATATTTGCACAGACAAAACAAATGGAATGTAATAAGTGAATCCTTTCGATAAAGTGTTCCATCAAAGTCGAGCAAAACAATTGGCTTAACCATAAATTACCCAAATAATATAGATGAGCCACAAAATAACAGAAATCTGAAGTTTTTTATCTAATAATGCTAAGGTTGTGGGGTCTCCTCCAGCTGCTTGTTCAGTATTTTCAATCAATTGGAAATACCTAAAAAATCCGGCTACAACAAATACTACAGAATATTTGAGGTTGTTGGTATGAAAAGCAGAAATTACTCTAAAGTCGAAGCTATATAATAAATAAGCCGTGAGAGTGATAACAGCACAAATGAGGATGTAAATATCGAGTAGTTTGATTGTATAACCTGCTAGCGATTTGCGATGTGTATCCGATTGTGCTGTAAGTAATAATAATTCTGCTTTTCGTTTAGAGAAAGCAAGATACATTGCCAAAAAAAAGGTAATGGTTAGAATCCAATCGGAAGGTGCAACAGCAATAGCAGCGCAACCAACTAGTATACGAATGACAAATCCGATGGCTACACACATGCAATCAACGATACTGATATTTTTGAGGTAGAATGAATAAGAAAAGTTTAGTAATAAGTAGCTCATCAATAACAGCAAAACGGAAATTGATACATACTGCGCAAAACCAATTCCTATTAATAGAAAACTAACTCCAACTAATAAGGCTTGACTAACGGTTATTTTGCCTGAAGCAATCGGCCTTGATTTTTTGAGGGGGTGCAAACGATCTGCTTTTTGGTCAACAATATCATTGATAATATATACAAATGAACTAACGAAGCAGAAGGCTAATATTGCCAATCCAATATGAAACCAATTGTTGCTCTCATTTAACTGTTTGGAAAAGATAAGGGGTAAAAAAATAAACCCATTTTTAATCCAGTTGTTTAAGCGTATTAGTTGAAAAAATGTGCCCGTCATTATTATTTTTGACAAATATAGATTTACGCATGAGAATTAAAACGATGGTTGCTAGTAAAGAAATAACTTTTTATTTAACCATTCATTTAGGTTGCTTTCTGCTAATGCTCTGCTACTTCCCTTTTGTGATACAAAGTTTTCTATTTATTTTAAAAATACCGATTTCATCTTTTTTATTTCCAGCTATTCTTGTTGCGCTTCTTTTGTTTTATGTCAGGTGGTTTCACTTACAAGGCATAAGGATTCCATTGGTAATTGCTTGGGTGATTTTATCGGTTATAATGCTTGCTCTAACTTTTATCGTTTGTATAGGTACTTATGATTTTTCGTATGATGGAATGTGGTATCACCAAGATGCCGTTAGGTTGCTTAAGGAAGGTTGGAATCCATATTATCATTTTTTGAGTTTGGAGGAAACAGGAAATAGCGACCTCTATGTGAATCATTATCCTAAGGGTGTATGGATTTCAGAGGCAGTTATTTATGCTTTTACAAATCAGTTGGAATCAGCAAAAATGTTAAACTGGTTGTTTTTATATGCGTCTTTTGCTTTAACAATTACAACTTTAAGAAAGGTGCTTTTATTGAATAAATTCTGGTCAACTATATGTGCAATCATAATTGCATTTAATCCAGTTGTGATTTACCAGTTATTTTCCTTTTATATTGATGGGATTATTGGGAATGTGGTATTGTGTTTGTTATTGTTAATAGTACTTTGGAAAAAGGGGTTTCTATCGTCTACTTTTTTTTTAATAATCATATCATTAACGATGGTTTTTTTAATCAATACCAAATATACAGGTCTCATTTATCTATGTATTTTTTGTGCTGGCTTCATCTTGTATGAATGGACAACAGATAAAAGCAATGCGATAAGAAAAGGTATTTTTATTGGTTTTATTATATTACTCGGAGTTTTGCTTTTTGGTTATCCTACTTATGTTAAAAACACACTAGAAAAAGGTCATCCATTTTATCCTGTAATGGGAGAAGGAAATGTAGGAGAAGTAATATTGAATGTTCCATTGCCAGCCGACTTTATTGGACAAAACAGATTTAAACAATTTAATCTTGCAACTTTTGCGAAACCAGTTTGGTCAAGGGCTCCAAACAATAGTGAACCTAAACCACTTTTCACTTTTGAAGGTATTAGCACATATTATGAGTTCATGCGAGCTGATCCAGAAATGAGTGGATTTGGGCCTTTGTATGCAGAAGTATTTTGCTGTTTAATTCTAGGGTGCGTTCTATTAATCATTTTTAACAGAACAGTGTTTACCAATGTTACAATATTTATTATCATAACAATTCTGCTTTCTGCAATTGTTATACCCTCATTTTGGCATGCTCGCTATGTCCCACAACTCTGGATACTAAGTTGCTTTCTGGTAATTTTGTTGTTTGATCAAAAGTTCACCAGATGGTTCGGATATATTCTCACAACAATTATGTTCTTTAACTTAGTTATGATCACACATCAAAATTTTACAACACAATTCAAAAGAACAATTGCATTAAACACCGCCTTTAAAACATTAAAGCAAAAGCAAAAGCAACCCATCATTTATAGTGGTTGGACAAGCTCATTCAGAATTAAATTAGAAGAAAATAATATTAAATATACTCCAGCTACACGTGCTTATCCGCAAGATTCAATTGTTTATTTTCCTGAAGTGAAAATGTGCGGAGCATTTTTTGTAAAGGATGAATAAACAATAATTGAAGCACACTTTAATTATTTTATTAACGACATTGTATATTTTACTTACCCTGCAATTCCTCCCAATACTCCACAGCCCTTCGTGTATGCGGAATCACAATTGTTCCACCCACTATATTGGCTACGGCAAAAATTTCATAAAGTTGAGTTGTGGTAACGCCTTGTTCGTAGCATTTACCCAAATGATATTTGATGCAATCATCGCACCGCAACACCATGCTTGCCACTAATCCTAGCATTTCTTTGGTTTGCTTGGGCAAAGCGCCATCTTGGTACGTATTGGTATCTAAGTTAAATAAACGTTTTAAAACTAAATTATCCGAGGCCATCATTTTATCATTCATGGTGGTGCGGTAGCTATTAAATTCTTCTACTGGTTTTTTCATTTTATATCAATTTTTCACTCAATTTCTCTATTGCCTCTCTAACGGGAATATTACCATAAATAATATTATAAACAGCTTCGGCAATAGGCATATCAATATGCAATTGTTCATGGTTTAATTCGTACATACTTTTGGTGGCATAAAATCCTTCGGCAATCATATTCATTTCTAACTGGGCAGATTTTACACTGTATCCTTTGCCCAACATATTGCCAAATGTGCGGTTTCGCGAATGTTGCGAATAGGCTGTTACCAATAAATCGCCAAGGTAAGCAGAGTGATTTATTTCGCGTGGGTGTGCATTAACTTTGTATAAAAAAGTTTCTATCTCGCGAATTGCATTGCTAATTAATACAGCTTGAAAATTATCACCATAGCCTATACCGTGGCAAATGCCACTTGCCACAGCATAAATATTTTTAAGTACAGCGCCATATTCAGTCCCTGTAATATCTTTTGAAATAATGGTTTTTATGTATCGGCTAGCCAAAAGCGAAGCAAAATAAGTTGTCATTTTTTCATTAAGGCCAGCAATGGTAAGATATGATAGTTTTTCGGAGGCCACCTCTTCTGCGTGGCATGGACCTGAAATTACTAGAATATTTTCGTGCGGCACATCAAATTCATTCATCAAATAATCGGCAACAATTTGCTTAGTATGTGGCAACAATCCTTTGATGGCAGATACTATCAATTTGTCTTTTAAATCAGCTTTGGTAATATCTTTAAAGGCATTTTGCAAAAAGGCGGAGGGAACTACCAAAATCAGTAAATCACTCGAAGCAATAATTTTTTTTAAATTAATAGAAATAGTAACTTTATCTGGATGTATTTCTACGGAGCTAAGGTATGTTGGATTGTGCTTATGCGTTTTGATAAAAGCTGCTGTTTCTTCATTTCTAATCCACCATTGCAAGTTTTCAATTTTAGTTGTCGGTCCTGCTTTATGTTCGCTTAGCATTTTAACAATAGCAGTACCCCAGCTTCCGCCACCCAGCACTGCAATATTTTTTGGTGTTGACTCCATGCTGTAAAAATACTTTTTTATACGAAAAAAGCCCATTCGTAAATTGAATGGGCTTTGTAAGGATAGGATTTGTGTTCAAATATTATAACGCAATGGCTATAAAAATCAGTGAAAGGAATACTCCCAAAATGCCAATAATTAAACCAGCAATAGCAAGGCCACGTTTATTGGATTTTAGGCCTAAAATACTGAAAACAACGCCAAGGGAACAAAAAAGAATTCCCAAAACAAACCAACCAATTATCGACAGTATAAAACCGGCAATTGCAAATCCGCGAGAATCATCTTGTACTTTTTTATTTTCTTTTGGTGAGGCTTTTTCCTTTTCAGTTTTAACAGATTGTTTCCATTCGGGTATTACAATTAATGGGGCAACTTTTTCTGTGGAAGCAATTTCTTTGTCTGTTCTTGGAGTTACAAGCTCCGCATGATGTGGTTCAAATAATAGTTCCTTTTTTAATGGATTACTTAGCTCATCTTTGCTTTTAGCGGCTATTTCATTTAAAGGAGAAGCTTTTTTAACAATTACGGCTTCATTAGCATCAACGCGTATTTTTTTACGAAACGCAAATTTTTGCTCACTACATGAACTTAAGATGATAGCTAAAGCTACAAGAGGCAATATTATTTTTTTCATGGTAAGATGTTATTTTAATAATGATAAAAGTTTATGGTAATGTTTCAAATAAAAAAATAAAATAACAGATAGTGGCTATTGTTTGCTGTCTTTAGGCATTTCAAAGAGTTCATTTTTTTCTACTTTTACTACCTTATCACCATGTTTTAAGGTTCGCGAAACTGCACTGTAAGGCCCAGTAATCACAACATCACTTTCAGCTAGTCCACTTATGATATGTATAAATTTATCATTTTGAATACCTGTTTTTACTTGCCTAATAGAAATGGTATTGTCTTTATTATACACAAATACCACTTCGTCATCTTCTTTGCTTTTTTCTACTTTCGATTTATAATGCGCAGTTTTACTTTGTGTAGTATCCAAGTCTGTTTTATTGCGTGTAGTCACCGATTCAATTGGCAGTGCAACAGCGCCCTTCACGTATTCTGTCTGAATTTCAACAGAGGCACTCATGCCTGGCCTAACATGAGAAAGTTCGCTGCCAAATTGCGAAGCTAAATCAGCATACGAGCTCCTCAAAATTCGAATTTTTACAATAAAGTTGGTTACTTGATCAGAAGTAGTGGCAGCACTCGTAGTTGCCGAGTTTGCAATTTCGGTTACCAAACCCTTAAATTTTCGGTTATTGTACGCATCCACTTCAATTTCGCAGGTATCGCCAAGGCTAACTTTAACAATATCATTTTCGTTCACATCTACACTTACCTCCATGTCGTTTAAATTGGCAATGCGCATCATTTCTGTGCCTGCCATTTGTGAAGTTCCTACCACGCGCTCACCTTTTTCTACACTTAGTTTGGAGACTACTCCATTTACAGGGGCAAATATCTCTGTGCGGGTTAAGTTTTTTCGCGCTTCTTTTAATCCTGCTTCTTGTGTTTTTACATTATACTGTGCCCCAATTACCGTTTGTTTTGACGCCTCAATTTCAGCTTTTACATTGATAAAAGTCGATTGTGCCGTTTGAAATTCACCATCAGCAATAAGTTTTTGATCATACATTTTTTGGTTACGTAAAAACTGTTGTTCCACTTCATTAAAGCGAGCTTCGCTTTGCAATTGCCGTGCTTTCGAATTTGCTAAATTCGCTTTTGAACTATTGAGGTTCGCCTCTGCCCTGTCTAATGACGATTGGTATAGCTCGGGGTCTATTCTGGCAAGCAATTTTCCGGCTTGTACACTATCACCTTCGCTTATAAAAAGTTCGGTAATTTCGCCCGATACATCTGAGCTAATTTTTACTTCAACCTCTGGTTGTATTTTTCCATTGGCTGATACCGTTTCAATAATTGTTTTACGCTCAACTTTTGCCACGCTTACCTTAATACCATCACTTTTGCCTATCCAGCCTGCTTTTTTAGCAACAACCACAATAATGATGAGTAACACAATTGCCCCACCTAAATACCAAATTAATCTACTCTTTTTTTGTGCCTTCATGATCCTAATTTTTTATTAATAAAGTGGTTTGCCTAAATAAAAATCCAATACTTTGCGCCTAAATAATAATTCATATTTTGATTGCAGTAAGCTTGTTTCTGACTGTAAGTATTGGTTTTTGGTTACCACAAATTCTGCAGTATTAATGGCTCCTAAATTGTATTGTGCTTCCGACATCGTAAACGATTCTTTATTTGCTTCGTAGTTATTTAAATTTGCTTCAAATCTTTTTTGGGTTGAAACAAAATCTAAATATGCTTGGTTGATGGTTTTGTACAAATCAAGTTCAGCTTGCTTTTGCGTTAACTCAGAACTTACTTTTGTAATGCGTGATTTTTGAACTTGAGTATTCACCTGCCAGCCATTAAATATTGGAACTGTAAGGGTAAACCCAAAATTGCGTCCTAAGTTACGGTCAAACTGATTATTAAAAGGCACTATCTCTAATTGAGAATAGGATGGTATCGGCACAAAATATGGAGCAGGATTACCAACAACATCAATACCTACTGGTCGTAGCAAAAGGGTGGGTTCACCAATTCCTTGTCGATTTTGTGTGGTATAAAATGAGTTGAGGCCGCCACTAAATGTGAGCCTTGGGCTTCTACCACCAATCGCAATGCTTTCACTTATTCTTGATGCATCTGTGCGTTGTTTAGCTGCTAGTACATCAGGACTTTTAGCCAAAAAATCCCTGTAAATTTTTTCAGCTGTGCTATTTTCATTAGCAATATTTACAAGTTCTGTTTCACTGGGTTTAACCAAATCGTTATTGGTATCGGGCTCAATGTTCATTAACTGCCAAAGTGTAAGATAAGATTGATCCAGTGTTGTTTGGGCTGCAATAACTTGCGACTCTTCATTGGCAAATTGTGCTTTTAATTGTAAGTACCTCGATCTATTTACCGAGCCTATCTCGTATAGTTTTTGTTGGCGTAACAATTGTTGGCTAGTGCCCTCTTTTTGGAAATTGCGGCTTTGTAAAATTTCAAGATTCATCAATACCTGCATGTAAGCATTTGACACCGTAAGTGCAATATTATTTTTTGTTGCTTCTACATCATACTCATTGGCTTTTACTGTCGCATTTTGTTGTTTAATACTATTTACATTTTGAAATCCATTAAACAATATTACTGAGCTGCTTAGTCCAAAAGCATTGCTTCTAAAGGTAACATCGCGTTCTGCAGTATTGGTTGCTGGATTAATGGCAAATCCAATATTGTAATTATTGGTGGCTTGTCCATTCAAATTTGGCAATAGGTTTAATTTGCTCTGCAATTGATCAGCCTCTGCGCTTCGTTTATTTAACTCGCGTTGCTTTATGGTGATATTATTTTTAAAAGACAACTCTACACATTCTTTCAACGAAAATATTTTTTGTGCATTCAACTTTGCGACATTAAGTAAAATAATAAAGACAAATAGTAGATTGCGACAATTGTTGCCAAAGTCTTTTTTCATGGATAAAACAAATTTTATACTTGTTGCCAAAAATAATGTTTAAACACACATTACCATCTTTTATTCGGTTAATGGTTCCCCAAGTTATGTGGAAGGTAAAAACCAATGATAGGGTTGTGTATTTAACTTTTGATGATGGGCCTCATCCCACCATTACCCCTTGGGTACTTCAGCAATTAAGCTTATACAATGCCAAGGCCACCTTTTTCTGTGTTGGGCAAAATGTTATTAAATATTCGCGAGCGTATAATGATTTGCTTGCGCAAAAACATGCGGTAGGTAATCATACTGATAATCACCTTAGCGGATGGAATACAAAAACCAGCATTTATATTAAGGATGTGGAGCAATGTGCAGCAGTGGTGGGTGGTCATTTATTTAGGCCACCCTATGGTAGGATTTCTCCTTTGCAGCTAGCTGCATTAAAAAAACAAGGCTACACAGTTGTAATGTGGGATGTACTTACTTGCGATTTTGAAGCAGATCTAAATATAACAAAAGCCATTGCTCGCTGCATGAAAATTATTTCTCCAGGATCAATTATTGTGTTTCATGATAGTGAAAAAGCATTTCAACAGTTAAAACAATTGTTACCTGCCATGCTTCTTCAATTAACAAATGCGGGTTATACTTTTAATACATTGGTATGATAGAATTGACGACTATATTATTTGCAACAGCGTACTGCGTCATTCAATTAATATGTTTACTGGCTTTGTTAAATAAAAAATCAGATACACCATTGTTTGAACAATCCAGCAGCGAATTACCTGCCATATCTATATTATTAGCAGCACGAAATGAAGAAGAAAACATACACAAGTGTCTTCGTGCCATTTATAATTTAAACTATCCAATTGAGAAATTACAAGTATTAATTGGAAATGATCAATCAGAAGACCAAACCGCTGAAATTGTGCTGCAATATATTGTGGATAAGCCACACATGCAGTTGGTTAATATAAGCAGCAGCATTGGCAAAGCTAGGGGTAAAGCAAATGTATTGGCGCAGCTTGCCCACATAGCTTCAGGCGATTTTTTTTTAATAACAGATGCCGATATAACTGTAAACAAATACTGGGCACTAGAACTTATTCATCATTTTGATGGGCCAATGGTAGGAATTGTGTCGGGCACCACTATTGTGCACGACAGAGGTTTTATGGGTAGAATGCAGGAAATTGATTGGTTGTATTTTATGGGCTTGCTCAAAAGCTTTGCCAACTTAGGGCTAAACTGCACCGCGGTGGGCAATAATATGGGTATTAGTAAACATGCATATTGGGATGTGGGTGGTTATGAAAAGCTAGACTTTTCTGTTACCGAAGATTATAAAATTTACAAAGAAGTGCGGAAAAAGGGTTGGCAAACCAAAAACATTTTGAACAGAAAAAGTTTAAATTTTTCTACTGCAACTGCAGATTTTAAATTGCTAATGCACCAACGAAAAAGGTGGCTTACTGGAGCTAAGGAATTGCCATTTTATTGGTGGATATTGTTTACAATATTTGGATTATTTACCCCTGCAGTTATTATTTTGTGTTTTTACAATGTGCAAATTGCCATTTTGATTTATTCCTTAAAACTACTACTTCAAACCAGTACCATTTGGCTGTTGCAAAAAAAGTTAATGCTCCGAAAAAAGCTCGATTACATAGTCGGTTATGAATATTATAGCAACATAATAGCAATAGCTACTCAGGTGTTTTATTTGTGGCCAGGCAAAATGATATGGAAAAACAGAAAGTACAGGGTATAGCCTATTGTTATTTCACTTAAACATAATATTGCTATTTAATCCACATTAAATGCTTAATTTTTCATCCTATAATCATCAAAGCAGTGGGAAAGAACGAGACAAGGAAGCACATAAATTTCTTAATCACGTATTCTAAGAAATTAACCAATG
>Ga0105045_10003471_pt1 | contig 13522 bp, 8 predicted proteins | sample MAT02_FD_78089 | JGI IMG/M metagenome (GOLD analysis project Ga0105045, IMG submission 78089) | Freshwater microbial communities from Lake Fryxell liftoff mats and glacier meltwater in Antarctica - MAT-02 (megahit assembly) | ecosystem: Environmental > Aquatic > Freshwater > Ice > Liftoff...
CCGAACGAGATCACGTCGGCCAGCGAATCCAGTTCGCGGCCCAGGGTGGAGGCCGACTTGCGCCAGCGCGCCACCCGCCCGTCCAGCGCGTCGAAGATGAAGGCCAGCGGGATCAGCGCCATGCCGATCATCAGGTCGCCCACCCTGCCCTCCTGCAGGAAGCGCATCGCGGCAAACACCGCGCCGGTGCCGCAGAACGCATTGGCCAGGGTGAACCAGTCGGCCAGGTGGAAGTCGCGCAGCATGGAAAAATGTCGGGGCATGTCGTTCCTGTCCTGGGAAGCAACGACAGGGTGCCAAAACCGGTGTTAACGCAGCGGCCCAGGCCTAGCGGGGCAGCGCCAGTTGCCCGGTCTGCAGCGGGCCGGCACCGCGCGCGGCTGCTTCGAGCACCGCATTGGCGGGCAACGCTGCCTGGCCGTCCAGGTGGGCCTGCACCTGGTCCAGTGCTGCGTACACGTAGGGCAGCATCGGCACGTAGCGCGAACCATAGGCGGGCAACGCCAGGAACGCGTCGAAGTGCTGCGCATTGCGCACCTGCCAATAGCGCACCTCGCGGCCCGCAGCCTGGGCCGCAGCCACGTAGGGCGCGCTGCTGAAGGCGGCTGGCACCAGGCCATCACCAAGGCCGTGGATGACCACCACCGGCAGGCCGGCGCGGGGCAGGTCCGCGCGTGTAGCTGCCAGCCCGCGGGCGAAGTCGGAATCGGCAGGGAGGTCCAGCAGCCCGCGCAGGCACAGCAGGCCCGGCAGGGTGAAATCGGGTGGTGCCATGGCCGGATCGATGATGCCGACGCCTGCGCCGGGCGCAATGCCGGTGCCGTCGGAAAACCAGCTCGCGCGCTCGTCGGCACGCGCCGCGCGCGGAGAGAAATCAGCCTCCTGCGCACTGAAGCCGAAGCCACAGGGATGTGCGCCCACGCCGGTGCCCGCGTAGGCGGAGGCATAGGTCACCGCGACCGCCCGCCACAGGTCGAAGCCCACGCTCAGCACCCCGGCTACCAGCGCCTCGTCGCTCCAGCCGCCGGCCTTGAGTTGGGCGTGCGCCGACTGCGCCTGCGCAGCAGGCGTGTCGCCCTGCACCAGTCCGGCCGCGCGCAAGGTCGCGCAGCGCGCAGTCCACAGCGGCTCGGACTGGGCCCGCAGCGGCGGCTGCGGCAGGGTGTCGATCGGCAGGTGCAGCAGCGCGCATGGCATCAGCAGCCCGGCCTCGGTGGCGTAGTCGTACAGCGTGCGCGCGCCCGGTCCGTCGAAATACACATTGGGCTCGGCTGCGACCACCGCGTCCAGCCACGGCTCAGGGTCCGAGGCCGCGCGCAGCACCGCGCCGCCGCCGTTGGACAGGCCCACCGCGATCACCCGCGTGTTGTCGAAGGTGAAAGGCGCCGCCTGCGGGAATGCGCGCTCCAGCGCGGTGAGCGCGAACTCCGCGGCCTGGCGCACATGCAGGCCCCAATCGGCTTCGGGGTTGTCGCCGGAATGCGCATGCTTGAAGGCAACGCCCGAAGCCGCGCCGCCGGCTTGCGGCAGGAAAGCCAGCGGATAGCCCGCATCGGGGTCTCCGCGGGTGCCATCCAGCAGCACACCGGTGCCGCTGTCCAGGTCGAAGTAATCGGTGCCTGCGCCCTTGTCGGTATAAGCCACCGCACAGCCGCGCGGGAGGCCCCACGCACCGGCCACCGCGATCGAGCCATCGACGCCGCGCGAGCCGGATGAGGCCGTGACCACCACGCAGCGCTTGTCCAGGTCGAAATCGTCCGGCACCTGCAACATCACACGGTGCGGCTGGCGCGCGCCGGGCAGCGTGGCGAACGCGCTGAACTCGCGCCCGGGCACCGCAGCGACCGAACCGTACAGCTCGCCATAACCGCCCGTGGCCGACAGGTCGGCAATGCCTCGCCAACTGTTCCAGACCGACCTGCGCCGCAGCTCTGCGGCGGTGGGCGCGGCTGGATCGGCAAACGCAGGCGGGGTCATGGCGCGCAAACCCTCCAGGCCAAGTCCGGCGGTGAGCAGGTCGTCGCTGCCTCGGTGTTCGGTCTGCCGCTGTACTTCGATCATCATGGCTTGCCTGGATGCAGTGGCGGGGCCGGTGGTGCTACAGGCAGCCAGCAGGCAGGCGAGCAGGGCGGGGGCGGCGCTACGGGTCAATGCGATATCCATGCGCCAACGCTAACGCCTGTGTCGCACCGAGTCACTGTACTTTGGTACCACCCCGGCCGCAGCGCTATCCTGCTAGGGTGCGGCCACGTTCCACCGCACCCCCTACTCCAGATCCCGCGCGCATGCCCAAGCTCCTGATCGCCGACGACCACCCGCTGTTCCGGGCGGCCCTGCGCGGCGCAGCGGCCGATGCGGTGGCCCAGCTCACGGTGCTGGAGGCCGAATCACTGGATGGCGTGCTGGCCGCACTGGAGGCCCACGCCGACCTGGACCTGGTGCTGCTGGACCTGCACATGCCCGGCAACCACGGCCTGGCTGGCCTGGCCGCGATCCGCGCGCAGTATCCGGAAGTGGCCGTGGTGGTGGTGTCGGCCAACGACGATCCGCGCGTGGTGCGGCGCGCGCTGGACCATGGCGCGGCCGGCTACCTGCCCAAGAGCTCGGGCCTGGACGAACTGCGCGACGCGATCCGCAGCGTGCTGGCCTGCGAACAGTGGCTGCCTGCCTCGCTGCGCGCAGCGGTGGCGCGTTCGCAATCCTCGCGCCACGACACCGATCTGGCGGCGCGCCTGGCCAGCCTGTCGCCGCAGCAGTTCCGGGTGCTGACCCTGGTGGCCGAAGGCCTGCTGAACAAGCAGATCGCCGACCGACTGGACGTGCAGGAACGCACGGTGAAAGCCCACCTGACCGCGATATTCGAGCGCATGGGGGTGCGCAACCGCACCCAGGCCGGCGTGGTCCTGCGCGAACTGGAACTCAGCGACCCGGCGCGCCAGCTCGAAGGCTGAGCCGCGGCGCGTCACGACAGCCGCTGCTGCCGAAGACACGATCCCAACGCACCGACGCGTCGGCCTCTGGCCCGGGGATTGCGCAGCAGTGCGCCATGGATGGCCCACGCTCAGGCGCGCGAGTGCGACCATGACACCAATCGTCCCTCGCGGTACGGCGCCACGCCGTGGAACGGGCGCGGATCGCCGTCGAACACCAGCGGCAGGAAATGCCGGTCGCCTTCCCAAAGGGGCAGGTCGTGCAGGCAGGTGAGCTCCACCCACTCCAGCGTGCCTTCCGCGTTGCGGGTGTGGGGCGTCCCTTCGTACTCGGTGATCAGGAACAGGAACCCCAGCCAGTCCTCGCCATGCTTGCCGAAGCCCGGCCAGTTGAGCGTGCCCCTGAGCGATAGGGCCCGGCACCGGATGCCCGCTTCTTCTTCGATCTCGCGTCGCATCCCGGCCAGCACGTCCTCCCCCGGCTCGATCTTGCCGCCGAGGCCGTTGTACTTGCCCAGGTGCTGGTCGTCGGGGCGTGCATTGCGATGGATCAGCAGCACCTTGCTGCGATCGGGCGACAGGACATAGCCAAGCGTGGCCACGATCGGGGTGTAGGGCATGGGGCTGCAAGCGCTGGATGGAGCCGCATTGTATCGGCCAGCGCCAAGCATCCGGTGACGCGGGTCAGGCAGATCGCGCCGCCAGCAGGCGGTCCAGCACCGATTTCAGTGCCAGCGGACGCACCGGTTTGGCCAACATGGCCAGCCCGGCCTCGTGCACGGCGCGGCGCACTGCGCCGGTCTGGTCGCCGCTGAGGATCAGGCAAGGTGCGCTGACCACGGATGCCCCCAGCCGCTCCGCCAGCGCAACGCCGTTGTCGCCGTGGTCGAGGTGGTAGTCGAACAGCCACAGCCTGGCCGGCGCCCGCGCCAGGATGCGCTCGGCCGCTGGTCCGTCGGCAGCCACCTCCACCTGGCAGCCCCAGCCAGCCAGCAGCGCGCGCAACCCCTCCAGCGCGACCGGATCGTTGTCAACTGCAAGTACCCGACAGCCGTGCAGTCCGCTCGCTGCTGTCGGCGCGCTGGCTGCCGCGGCCAGCGGCTCCACCATTGCCACGCCTACTCCGAAACTGGCGCCATGCCCGAGCGTGCTGTGCAGCGATAGTGGGGTGCCAAGCAGCCCGGCGATGCGGTCTGCAATGGAAAGCCCCAGGCCCAGGCCCTGCCCACCCACGCCTGCACCACGACGGAACTCCTCGAAGATCGCCTGCTGGTCGGCTTGGGCGATTCCCGGCCCGGTGTCGTGCACCTCGATGCGCACGGCTCCGGCCACGCGCCGCGTGCCCAGCAGCAGGCGCCCGCTCGGCGTGTAGCGCACGGCGTTTGCAAGGAAGTTCTGCAGGATGCGGCGCAGCAGGTGCGGGTCGGTGTGGACCCAGGCACTGGTCGGCACGTGGCGGAAAGCCAGGCCGCGGTCTGCCGCCAGGGCAGCGAACTCGGAGGCCAGCGGTTCCAGCACTTCGGCCAGCGGAAAAGCGCGCGATTCGGGGACCAGTCCGCCCGCCTCCAGCCGCGACATGTCCAGCAGACCAGTCAGCAGGTCGGTGGTGGAGTCCAGTGCGCCGCGGATCTGCTGCGCCGAGCCCCGCTGTGCCGGATCGACCAGTTGCTGCGACAAGGCATCGGTGAACAGGTGCGCGGCATGCAGTGGCTGCAACAGGTCGTGTCCGATCGCGGTGAGGAAGCGGCTCTTGGCGTCGTTGGCCTGCTCGGCCTGGCGTTTGGCATGCTCCAGCAGCGCGGTGCGGTCGACCACGCGCTGCTCCAGGGTCTCGTTGGCCTGCTTGAGGTTGCGTTCGGCCGCGCGCGAAGCGCTGACATCGGTGTAGGTGGCCACGAAACCCCCTCCGGGCATGGGATTGCCGCGGATCTCAACGATACTGCCGTCGGGGAACACGCGTTCGACCAGGTGCGGGGTGCCTGCGCGCATGTAGGCAATGCGCCGCTGCAGCGCAGCCTCGTCGGAACCGCGGTGCGGCATGCGCGCCAGCGCCCAGCGGGTCAACGCGGCGATCGGCGTACCCACCTGGAGCATCCCTTCCGGGAACCCGAACATTTCGGCGTAGCGCCGGTTCCAGGCCACCAGGCGCTGTTCGCGGTCGATCACGCTGATGCCCTGGCTCATGTTCTGCAGGGCCGAGTCCAGTACCTGCTGGTTGAAGCGCAGGTCCTGTGAGACCTGGCCCACGATCGCCGCCACCGTTTCCAGCTCACCGTGCTCGCGCCTTGCCGCATCCAGCAGCAGGCGCGCCGAGGCCGAACCCAGCACTGCCGCAAGATCGCGTTCGACCCGCGCCTCCATCGGCTGCGGCACCGGCCCGGCGGCGGGGGCGTCGCGCAGCAGCAGCTCCACCCGCTCGCGCGACAGGAAGCGCAGGCCGGCGCTGAGCAGCGTGCGCCGGTCCAGTGCGCGACCATCGCGCCGAGGCACGTCCGCACGCCAGGCGGTGGCCAGCCAGGTGCACGCCCAGCCCAGGAACAGGCTGGCGCCCACCGCGCGTCCCAGCGGGCTCCAGCCGGTCAGGCCGAACAGGCCGTTGGGGGACAGCAGTGCCAGTCCGAACGGACCCTCGACCATCCAGCGCGCCTCGCTGCCCAGGATCGTCGCGCCCATCGGTACCAGCATCACCCAGGCCCAGACCGAGAAGCCCGCGATGATGCCGACGATGGCCGCGCGCGGCGGCGTGTGTGGCCGCCACACCGCAAAGCCCAGCGCCGGCACCAGGGTGGCCAGGGCCGAGAACGACACCGCCCCGATATCGGCCAGTGCATCGGTACTGGTGTCCAGGCGGCTGTAGGCCCAGGCCAGCAGCATGATCGCGAGGATGCCACCGCGCCGCAGCAGCAGCAGCTCGCCGCGCCGGTCCGAGGCCATGTCGCGCGACCATGCGCCGCGCAACAGCCCCGGCGCGAACCAGTGGTTGCCGATCATCAGGCTCAAGGTGAGCGTGCTGACCACGACCATGCCGGTGGCCGCGCTCAGCCCGCCCAGGAAGGCGAACAGCGCGATACCCTGGTTGCCCTGCGACAGCGGCAAGGCCAGCGCATACATGTCCGACGGCACGCCGGTGCCCAGCATCGAAATGCCGGCGCGCGCCAGCGGCAGCGCCGGCAGCGCGATCAGCACCAGGTACAACGGGAACATCCAGCGCGCGGTGCGCACGTCGCGCTCGTCGCGACATTCGACCACCGCCACGTGGAACTGGTGCGGCAGGATGAACATCGCCAGCGCGCCCAGTACCACCAGGGGTGCGAACCCGCCCACCGGCGCCAGCGGCACCGCGGCCACCGGGACCTCCGGCAGCGCGCGCATGGTCATCCACACGAACGCGCCCAGGGCCAGCATCGCCACCAGCTTGAACAGCGATTCGAACGCCATGGCCAGCACCAGGCCGCGGTTGTGCTCGGCCGCGCTGGCCCTGCGGGTGCCGAACAGCATTGCGAACAGGGCCATCGCCAGTGCCACGTAAAGCGCGCTGTCGCGCCACACCGGCACGAAGGCATCGGCGCGTGCCACCCCCACGGTGAGGGTGCCGAAGCTCATCGCAACGGCCTTCAACTGCAGCGCGATGTAAGGGATCAGGCCCAGCGCCGCGACCAGGGTCACGGTGGCCGCCAGCCACGCGTCCTTGCCCAGCCGGGTGGCGATCAGGTCGGCAAGAGACGTGGCGTTGGTCTCGCGCGCCAGCTTGACCAGCCTGACCATGAAGGCGACCGCGAGCCCGTAGAACAGGATCGCGCCGAGGAAGGTCGGCGGCAACGGCCAGCCATAACGCGCGGCCTGGGTGACGGTGCCGTAGAAGGTCCACGAGGTGCAGTGCACCGCCAGCGACAGCGAATACACATGGCGCCAGTGGCGCGCGAACACAGTGGGATGGCGCTCGCCATACAGGGCCGTGCCGAACATCAGCGCCAGCCAGACGAGGCTTGCCAGCGCGACCATCCAGAAACTCAGCATGCCCCCAGCGCCCTGCGCGTCATCGCGTCCCCTGCACGCCCGCGCCCCGGCACGGGTGGCGTGCCCGGATCACCGGACTGTGAAGCTTAACGCACGGAGGGCAGGCTCTCGCCTGCCCTCCGTGGCTCCCGCTGGTCGATCCACTTAGAACGCGTAGCGCACGCTCATGCTGTACTGCCTCGGCGGACCGTAGAAACCGGTCAGAACACCAAGTGCCGTATCCAGGTTGTAGCCGGTGGTGCGGTATTCCTTGTCGGCCAGGTTGGTGCCCTGTACGGACAGGGTCCACGCATCGTCCAGCCGCCAGATCACGCCAGCACCCACCAGCCCATAGCCGTCCTGGCGGATCACCGGGCTGAGGTCCGTGGTCGGCCAGACTTCGGACTGGTAGGAGTAGCCCACGCGCGCCGAGACGTTGCCCCCATTGGCAAGGTCGGTGCGGTATTCGACGTTCATGGCACCGGAAAATTCCGGGGCGTTGGTGAAGCGCTGGCTGTCGGCGACGTTGACGCCGCCGGTGATGAACTCGTCGTACTTGGCGTCCAGCCACGCCAGGTTTCCGCTGACCAGCCAATTGGCGGTCGGCAGCCACTGGTACTCCACTTCGACACCGTTGACCGTGCCCTTGCCGGCGTTGGTGAAGTCGCCGAAGAACTGCGGGTTGCCGGCACCGTCGATGAACTGGGTGAACACCGACAGCTGGATATCCTCGTACTGGTTGTGGAATGCAGCCAGGTTGAGGAACAGGCGCTGGTCGAAGAACCCCATCTTGGAGCCGACCTCATAGCTGTCGACGACCTCGTCATCGAAGGGCTCGCCGGAACGCGGCACCGCCGTGGTGTTGGCGCGGATGTTGTAGCCGCCGGACTTGAAGCCGCGCGAGGCCAGCCCGTAGAGCAGGACGTCCGGGGTGGCCTGGTAGCCAAGGGACACCTTGGGCGAGACGTTGGTGAAGTTGACGGTCTTGTCGAAGTTGGCGGCGATCACGCCATTGGGCCTGGTGAAGGTCGCATTGGTGTAGCCGATGTTTCGAGCGACGGCGTGCTTGTCCTCGTCGGTATAGCGGGCGCCGAGGTCCAGAGACAGTCGTTCGCTCAGGTCGAAGGTCCAGTCGCCGTACACCGCGAAGCTCTTGGTGTTGACCACGCCCTGGGTGTCGCCGAAGGACAGGTTGAAGAAGTTGTTCAGGACCTGCCCGCCGGCATCGCCGTTGAAGCTGTACAGCCCCACCACGCCACGGGCGCGACCGCCGCCATCGTAATTGACCTGGAGCTCGTTGCTGACCTGGCTGTCGCTGTAGAACGCCTTCACGTCTGCAATGGTCGCCGGGGTGGTGTCGAAGTCGATGTTGGTTTCGGTATCGGATTCGCGCTTGGCGATCACGTACTTGAACGCCCAGTCCACGCTCGGCCTCCAGTTGACCGTAGCCGAAGCGCCCTTGATCGCCGTGTCGTTGATGTTCTTCATGCCGCTGCGGATGTCGTAACGGTCATCGAGCGGAAGGTTGGGGCCGAAAGCGGTCAGCCCCGCGAACACCGGTATCGGACTGGTGGTGAACCGGTTCGGCTTCAGCATCTTCGCCCCGCGCACGCCGGACTGGTCATCCATCCAGTCCAGCGCGAACTGGATGTCCAGCTCGTCGCTGGCGTAGGCGCCCAGCTGGAACCGCGCCGCATTGATTTCCTTGTCACTGACTTCCTGGCCTGTGAACAGGTTCTGGCCGAAACCGTCACGGTTCAGACTGGCCACGGCCACGCGTCCGCGCAGGCCGCTGTCGGCACCGCCGATGGCGCCGCCGAGCGCAGCCTTCGCATCCAGCTGGTTGTAATTGCCCACGGTGACCTGGGCGAAGCCGTCGGTCTCCTCGCGCAGGCCGCGTGAGATGTACTTGATCGCGCCGCCAATGGTGTTCTTGCCGTACAGCGTGCCCTGCGGGCCGCGCAGCACCTCGATGCGCTCCACGTCGAACACGTCCAGCAGGGCACCCTGTGGGCGCGCGATGTAAACGTCATCCAGGTAGATGCCCACGCCCGGGTCGACGCCCCACAACGGATCGGCCTGGCCGACGCCGCGGATGTACGCGGTGGCGGTGCTGCTGGATCCGCGCGCGGCATAGATGGTCAGGTTCGGCACCTGTGCGCCGAGGTCGCCGATGTCGTTGACGTTCAACTTGTCCAGGGTCTCGGAAGTGAACGCGGTTACGGCCACTGGCACTTCCTGCAGGGTCTCCTCGCGCTTGCGGGCGGTCACGGTGACGCCTTCCAGGGTGGTCGCGCGGGTGGCGGACCCGGTTTCGGTGGTGGCGCTGGTGTCCTGCGCCCACGCAGCAGGCGCCAGCAGTACGCCAGCAATGGCCAGACTCAAGTATGTGTGCTTCATGTGGTTCCCCTCTCCCGGGTACGGCATCGCGACGGCCAGGCTGGCCGATCCGGGAGCAAGGCTAGAGGTCGGCGCAGTCGGGGGGCATCGTACCTTCGTACAGTGGGTGCGCCCGCGCCCCTTCCGGATACTCGCCTGCACTTGTGGTCGGCGCGAGCCGGGGAGTCATGGATGTCGTTCCTGATCGTGCTCGGTGCGCTGTGCTTCCTGATGGTGGTCGCCTACCGCGGCTACAGCGTCATCCTGTTCGCCCCGATCGCGGCGATGGGCGCGGTGCTGCTGACCGACCCCTCGCTGGTGGCGCCGATGTTCACCGGCCTGTTCATGGACAGGATGGTCGGGTTCCTGAAGCTGTATTTCCCGGTGTTCCTGCTGGGTGCGGTGTTCGGCAAGGTCATCGAGATGTCGGGGTTCTCCAAGTCGATCGTGGCCGCGACCATCCGCACGGTGGGGCCCCAGCGGGCGATCCTGGCCATCGTGCTGGTGTGCGCGCTGCTGACCTACGGCGGGGTGTCGCTGTTCGTGGTGGTGTTCGCGGTGTATCCCTTCGCGGCCGAACTGTTCCGCCAGGGCGACATCCCCAAGCGGCTGATCCCCGGCACCATCGCGCTGGGCGCCTTCACCTTCACCATGACCGCCCTGCCGGGCACCCCGCAGATCCAGAACATCATCCCCACCGCGTTCTTCAGCACCGACTCATGGGCAGCACCGGTGCTGGGCACCCTCTGCGCCGTGTTCATCATGGTCGCGGGCATCAACTACCTGGAATGGCGGCGGCGCTCGGCCCTGCATGCCGGCGAGGGCTATGGCGATCCGGCCAGCCTGCTCAACGAGCCGGAGGAGTTCACCGGCGGGCCCCTGGCCAATCCGTGGATCGCGATCCTGCCGCTGCTGCTGGTGGCGATCAGCAACAAGCTGTTCACCGTGTTGATCCAGGGCTACTACGGGGAGAGCCATTCGTTCTTGCCGGCGGTGATCGGCGAGGTGGATCCGGTGGTGCAGGAAATCTCGCGGGTAGCGGCGATCTGGGCGGTGGAAGGCGCGCTGCTGGTCGGCATCCTCAGTGTCATCGCGCTGGCCTGGAAGCCGGTGACCGGGCGCTTCGCCGAAGGCAGCAAGAGTGCGATCTCCGGCGCCCTGCTGGCTGGCATGAACACCGCCTCCGAGTACGGGTTCGGCGCGGTTATCGCGGCGCTGCCGGGCTTCCTGGTGGTGGCCAACGCGCTCAACGGCATCCCCGACCCGCTGGTCAACCAGGCGATCACGGTCAACGTGCTGGCCGGCATCACCGGCTCGGCCTCGGGCGGCATGAGCATCGCCCTTGCAGCCATGGCCGACAGCTTCATCGCCAGCGCGCAGGCCTCCGGTATCCCGATGGAGGTGCTGCACCGGGTGGCGTCGGTGGCCTCCGGCGGGCTGGACACGCTGCCCCACAACGGCGCGGTGATCACCCTGCTGGCGGTCACCGGCCTGACCCACCGCCAGAGCTACAAGGACATCTTCGCCATCACCCTGATCAGCACATCGTCGGTGTTCCTGCTGATCGGTGTGTACTACGCCACCGGCTGGGTCTGAGCCGCGGCGAGCGCCCATGCACGGGTGAGCCGCACACGCCGGACGCCGACTCGCAACGCCGCCGACCGGTCGGACGGAGCCTGGCCCGGCGCGATCGCCGTCCCGCCGCGCGTCTGAACGCGCTACGCAGCCGGGATGTACTGCAGCGGCGCGCCCGGTCCGATCGGCCAGCCGAGCGCCATCCAGATCGCGAACAGGATGGTCCAGCCGACCAGGAACACCATCGAGTACGGCAGCATCACCGCCACCACCGTGCCGATGCCGGCCTTGGGCTCGTAGCGCTGCAGGAAGGCGATGATCAGTGCGAAGTAGCTCATCATCGGCGAGATGATGTTGGTGACCGAATCGCCGATGCGGTAGCCGATCTGGGTCAGCTCCGGCGAGTAACCCAGGATCATGAACATCGGGACGAACACCGGCGCCATCAGTGCCCACTTGGCCGACGCAGAGCCCATGAACAGGTTGGCCACCGCGGTCAGCAGGATGAACCCGGCGAAAAGCACGATGCCGGGCAGTTGCAGCCGCTGCAGCACGCCTGCGCCCTCCACCGCGAAGATCAGGCCCAGCTGGGTCCAGTTGAAGAACGCCACGAACTGCGCGGCGAAGAAGGTCAGCACCAGGTAGATGCCCAGGGTGCTCATGCTGGCGCCCATGCCCTTGACCACGTCTTCATCGCTCCTGATGGTGCCGGCGCCTATGCCGTAGGCCACGCCGGTGACCACGCCGTAGGTGAAAATAAGCGCGACGATGCCCTGCAGGAACGGCGAGTTCAGCAGATCGCCATTCAGGGGGTTGCGCAGGAAGCCGGAGCCTGGCGGGGTCGGAATCTCGATCGTTGGCAACTGGAAGTCGAAAACCGCCAGGAAACGAATCGTGATCTGTTCGAACGGGAGAGTGCCCCAAAGCACGATCAGCGTGACCGCTGCTGCGGCAACGATGGCGAACAGCAGGCCACGCTTCTCGGCCGGCGACATCGGTTCGATGCCAACGCCGTCGTCGCTGGCAGGCGCGTCGGGGAAGCGGCGTGCCACGAAGCGCTCGGTCACCCACCAGCCCAGTCCGGTCACCAGGAACGTGGACACGATCATGAAGTACCAGTTGGCCGCCGGGCTCACCGTGTAGGCCGGGTCGATGATGCGCGCGGCTTCCTGCGACAGGCCGGCCAGCAACGGATCGATGGTGCCGAGCAGCAGGTTGGCCGAATAGCCGCCGGACACGCCGGCGAATGCCGCCGCCATGCCCAGGATGGGATGCCGCTTGGCGGCCAGGAACACCAGCGCGGCCAGCGGCACCAGCAGCACGTAGCCGATCTCGCTGGCCATGTTGGACATCACCCCCGCGAACACCATCACCGGCGTCAGCAGGAAGCGCGGCGCAGCCAGCACCAGCTGGCGCAGCGCCGCGCCGATCAGCCCGGAGTGCTCGGCCACGCCGATGCCGATCAGCGACACCAGCACCGTGCCCAGGGGAGCGAAGCTGGTGAAGTTGGTGACCAGCCCCGTGAGGATGCGATGCAACCCCGCCACGGTAACCAGGTTGACCGGGGTGATGACCTCACCGGTGGTCGGGTGCTGAACCGACAGGTCGAACTGCGAGGTGATCCACGACAGCAGGATCACCACCAGTGCCAGGATCGCGAACAGCGTGGCCGGATGCGGCAACGCATTGCCACCGCGCTCCACAACCACCAGGAAACGGTCGATCGCGGTGGGCCGTGGCGGCTTGGGTGCATCGCTCATGGGCGCAGGGTCCTGGAATCGAGTGACCGCCGAATATACCGGAGCCCCCCTGCCACCGCACCCGCGAGCGCGAGGAAAAGGTTCATCACCGGACTTGGGGGAGATTGATCGGGCGAGGGTACGGGGAGATTCCCCGATTCACGTTGCCGTGAGCTGAGGGGCCCCGCCGTGTCCGGCAGGCCTTCGCGGCGAATGTCCCCCGGCATCCGCCTGCAGCGGATGCCTCCTCCTTTATTTCGCCGCGAAGGCCTGCCGGACACGGCGGGGCTCGGCTTGCGGGGCGCGGTAGTGGGAGTCATGCGAGAAGTCCCGGGCTTCGCTCCATGGGCCACCTGTATCCCCACACGCTGGGTGCCGATGCCCTTGAGTGCGAAATAAAGGAGGAGGCGGTGGCGCAGCCATCGCCGGAGGACATTCGTACTCAAGGGCATCGGCACCCGAGCGCCACCGCGCCGTTTCAGCGCCGCACCTTTCCTCCAAGCGGGAGAAGAGCCAAAGAAAAAGCGGGCACAAGGCCCGCTTTCCCGTATCGCTGGAGCTGGAGGCCGCGACTTACTCGGCCGCGATGCCCTCGCCTTCCTCGACCGCCTTGATCGACAGGCGGATGCGGCCCTGCTTGTCGACTTCCAGCACCTTGACCTTGACGATGTCGCCTTCTTTCAGCTTGTCGGAGACCTTCTCCACGCGCTCGCTGGAGATCTGCGAGACGTGCACCAGGCCATCCTTGCCCGGGGCGATGGTCACGAACGCACCGAAGTCCATCAGCTTGGCCACCTTGCCCTCGTAGATCCGGCCCGGCTCGACGTCCGAGGTGATCTGCTCGATGCGCGCCTTGGCGGCCTGCGCGGCTGCGCCATTGGCCGAGGCGATGGTGATGGTGCC
>Ga0105045_10003472_pt1 | contig 13522 bp, 5 predicted proteins | sample MAT02_FD_78089 | JGI IMG/M metagenome (GOLD analysis project Ga0105045, IMG submission 78089) | Freshwater microbial communities from Lake Fryxell liftoff mats and glacier meltwater in Antarctica - MAT-02 (megahit assembly) | ecosystem: Environmental > Aquatic > Freshwater > Ice > Liftoff...
GACTTGGTCTCTCCAGAATTCCATCCACTAGCCGGCCAAGCCAAAGACGTAGCCGCAGGCGCAGTTGTGATTGCAGCAATCGGGACTGCTATCGTGGGTGCAATCGTCTTCGTCCCGTATCTTCTAAAATTGGCAACTTGATAACTCGAATCGCGAGGAAGCGAACATTTGGCCCAAGCTGCGGTAAAGATCGATTCGCCCCAGCAACAACCCTTACTCAACTGAAAGTGAGTACATTTGGGCTAACACGCTAACGCCCGTCGGCTAATTGTTGAGGAGAGGCGATTGAGGGCAATCGCTTTACTCACTAGCGTTTCGGCGGTTCGGTTTCGCGGACGATCGTGCCGTGTTCTGGGTGCAAGACCAGTAGCGAGAACCTTTGCGTTGTGTCCAAGTCGTTGGTGCTCAGCGATGTGTAGTCGAACTGTCCTCGCAAATCGGTGTAGCCGTCTTTGTAGAACTTGACCGAGCCCGCGTTATCCCTGGCGTAAACCTTCACGTATGCTCCCTCGAGCGGCTGCAGCCCCTGCTTGGTTAGAATTTGCAATCGCCCCATGTTGGGCGAATGGTTCACAACCAACGAGTTGGAATAAAGAACCAGATTCTTCATTAGCCCGCCACCTGATACCTCAAGTACCAAATTTTTGTTCTTAAGCGAAGCGGGAATCGCTAAGTTCGCGTCCTTGAGCGTTGTCGACAATTCGACCTTCATCACCTCGGCCAAGTTCGGCTCGATCATGCTCAGTCGGCCTCCATCTTGCTGCGCAAATGGATTGCGGCTAAACAACAACTCAACGTCCATCAAGTAATACTTCACCGTGATGGACTCGAGATTGCGATGACGCAGAACGATCTTGTCGCCGTCTTGGACCAAGTCTAAGCCCGGCAAGCTAGCTGCTTCATTGATGTTTTGCACTTCACGAGCGCCGGACAAAAGCCGGTTGGCTGAATCGGTCTGCCAGTCTGCGGACTTGGCGATGTCTGCGGTCTTACCTGCTTGTATCGCTTTGCGTTCCGCGACTTGCGATCGAACCTGTGCAAACCAATCGCGCCATCGCGGATTTGGAGTATTCACGTACTTCTGCGACCGACTGTCCGCTTCCTCGAATTTACCTTGGATCATATCGAGGTACGCAGCAAAGTAGTCGTGTTGCATTTGGCTTTCCAATGTCCCGGCATCGATTTTGGTAAAGTGAACGATCGCTTCCTCGATTCGGTTTTGAAGCAACATGTAGTAGACCAGTGCGAGACGTTGCTCCGACGCGATCGTCTTCTGATGGGCTAGGATTACCATCATGCGTTCGTATTGCACAGCGAGTCCGTCGTTGAGAATGACCCGTTTTGGACCAAGCTGATGCATGCGAGCGACCACCAAGGGGCGGAAATCCAAATGCTCGAACTGCAGACGATCGACAGGCTCAACATTCATGATATCCGTTTCGAACAACGGTCCAACTCGGCCAACGATCGCAGAATTGCTCTCAAGGAACTCACGTAGCCTTGGTGCATCATTGTGTTTGACGGAGTAAGCCCAAAGGTTTGAATGAAAGACTCCGTAGTCGGTCAGGCGAGCAAGGCAGTTTTCGAAGAACTTACGATTTGCCATCCGCCATGCGATGGCATCTAGGTTGACTTTAAACAGATTAGCGCTCTTGAGGTGCGTTAAGACTTGTTCATCCGTTCCCCAGGCTGCAACATAGGCCCAGGACGTTTCATCGACCGAGTCAGGGGTGTCAAGCACTTTGAGACTTGTCGAGGGAGTGGCGATCGTGATCTTATTGTTGATCGCGATCTGTGCACCGTAGTGTTCGAACGTGCCCGATTGCGGAAAATAGAATTTGATGTTGAGTTCCTGTGTCGCGAAAGGAGCGAGATCTAGCTTTTGCCCCGCCACAACCTTGGCGTTCTCCAGTGCGATGGCTCCCTGCGGAATTTGTTGCAGCACATTGACTCGCATTATTGATGCGCTCGGGTTCGTCAAAACGACTCGCAACCGATAGACAGTTCCCTTGATCAGCGATTGATCTTTGACCGGTTTTGCCTCTTCTCCAGTGTCACTGGCTAGGAAGATGTTCTGGCTTGCTAGGACCGTGGCTGGATCAGTGCTTAGCTCGACGGCCTGTAAGCCTTGAACGAACGCGATGGAGTCGTTCGTCGTTGCCGCAATCAATTTTCCTTGTTCGACGCTAAGCGTTGCTGGCTTCGATTCTAGAGGCAAGTCGAGGACGGCCATTGCAAGGAGCGCTTCATGGATATTGCTTGCTGCGAGTTCGAAGTTCTTAGACACGAACGGAGCGTCGCCGGTATGATTCAGGTAGTCCAGCCAAAACGCGTTGGATTTCACCAATTCGGCTTTTTGATTGGGCAAGGCAAGGCGAAAGTAGTTGCTCTCAGCCCACTTGCGAGTGGACTCGAGAGTTTCGTAAAGTCGACCTTGGCGAGCTCCTCCAGGACCGCCGAAACCGCCGCCACTAGAGCGTTTTCTTGACATTGCTCCCCCAAAAGACGCGGTACCTGCTTTGTCTTCCTGGTCTGCTTTTTCCTTTTTAACATCTTCCCCCTCAGCTAGCGAGTCTCGAAAGAATGCGTCTGCTGGTTGATCGGTCTGGCCGAAGCCCATCACTCCACGTTCACCACCTGCACTCATTCCGCCTAATTCGCGTCGTTCAAGAATCGCACCATTTAACGTGATCGAGCGATCCATGTTTCCGAATCCTTCAGCGTCACCAATTGCCGAACTCATAAGCCCTTTGGCGAATCGAAGCGACTGAGCCGCAGAATCGATTGGTATTGAGCCGACCAAGTCGCCCATCCATCGCTTCGTTCTTTCGGATTGAGCTGCGATTCGCTTGGCAAGCAAAACGCGTTCGACCGCGTTGAGCTGTGCCAGCTTCCAGGGTTGAACATGTCTGGATAGGTCCGCTTCCAAAACATAGTCGTCCATGAACTGCTTCTGCATTTTGTTGGCCAGAAAAGGACGGACGACTCGTTCGAAAAACGGCTTGTCATGGACAGACAAGAACAAATTCAACTCATGACAGGCTAAGTCCGAATAGTGGCGTTCTTTTTCCTCGTCTTTCAATGTTGGCCATCGCGTCAGGCATTCGAATTTATCGCAAGCGGGATTGTTGTTGAGAAGAGTGCGATAAAGCTGAAACACATCTGAAATGGAACTGTAGATTTTGACTCGAGTCGATACGGCGTCGCCGAGGTCAATCTTATCGGATTTGGGCAAGACGCGCACCGATTGAATTTCCACAAAATGGTCTTTGGCCGAAAACGCGTTGGCAAGCCGGCGGTCTGCAACAGCTCTCGGTTCCGAGAGGGGTAAGTGCACCGTACGAGACGTCGTGCCACTCGGGTGAACAACAATGACCGTTATCGATGTCAGTCCCGAAAATATCTTGCGATCGATCGAAAGCATCCCCTTGTCATCGCATCGACCGTTGGTGAGCATGACGCAGCCGCGCTTCAGAAATTCGTATTCAGGTGACATCTCTGCAGCGACACGAGCAAGTTTTTCGGCGTATTCTTTGGCCGACTCTGGAGCTGCCATTCCTGGAGCCATTGCCGCCATCGGGTCCCCAACTCCTGCCGTTTGCGACGCGTTCTGAGTCACCGATAGCTCCCAAGGATTTAGGATGGCACTCGGTTGCGGCAAGAGACTACCGAGGTACTTCTTAACGAGTTGTCGCTGAAGCACGTATTGGTACTCTTCGTCTAATTTAAGCGAATTGATGTAGAAGCTGGAAATACGAGATCGTTCCATGTAAGTCATCGGAAACGCGGGGGCCGACAAATTAAGACCCAAATGAAGCCGTGGCTCATACGCGTCCGCGACGACATGAATACGCGTGAACTCATCGAAATTGCCGAGCTGAACTTGGAGCTTTTCGTCCAACAGTTTTACCTCGCGCACGTGGACCGCCCGAACGCGGTTCGTCTCTAAAATCTTCGACTGGCCGACGAGCACATCCCCTTTGCGTTCCCCTTTGACAACCGAAATTTGCATCGAGCTACCTGACCAGTGATCGGTAAGACGATAGGTTCCGGGCTCAAGCGACTTGATTTTGACAAGGCCACTTTCGATCGCAAGTTTGTCGACGTGACTTGCAACGTCAACGCCACCGCGAAACTCGATCAAGCTAAGTCGTGAAAGCGATTTGTCATTCTGCGCTAATATTGGAGGCCCTTGTCCTGGGCCGTCTGTTGTATGCCAAACCACCTCGATCGGCTGGCCGCTTAGCGAGTGGAATTTCTCTGGCCACGTCGGTCGCAAACTAGCAAGAAAAAAATCGCGAGGGATCATCGCATCGGCCGTTGACTTGAAGCGTTCTACGGAGGCAAGTGCCCCTAAGTCGATCAAGCCCGACTCGTTGGTTGCAAGTCGAACGCTCACCGTTGGAACGATGCCAAAGAGTTTAAACTCCAATTGGACCGGGATACGCGATGCAGGTTCACCGTTGCGACCCCGAAGTTCGAGCAGAAAGCCTTGGTCCGTTTGCGTCAAAAAGAAATCTCGCAACTGCGCTGTTTTGGCCATTGCGTTGATAGCGATCGAATGGGACGCGGAAACGGGAACTCGCGAGTCGTTGCTCAGTTTTAGTACTTGGCCGCTGAGCGTGATCGCGATATTTGCAAGTCTTTGTGGTACTAGAAACGAATGAACCAATTCACCGTTGTCGGCAAGTTTTAGGTTGGGAATCGTTTGCACTGCTTCGATGCCGTCCAGATCGGTGGATGTGATCGTCAGCATGGGCTTTTCGAGCTGGGAGAGAGAAACCATTTGGCCGTTGCAAAGCAGATTCGGGCGAATCACCACATTCGCCTTGGCGCCGGCTAAGAGCGATTGTGGATCTAACAAGAACCCGGCCTGGAGCTGATAGTTTTCGGTGTTATGGACAAACAGTTGCACCGAAGCTATTGCCCCGTCGATGAGGACGAGTGATTCGGTTGCCAATAAGCTGCCGAACGGTATGACAATGTCCCCTTTTTCGTCCGCTTCAAATTCGCGATTTCCGAAGAGGGCCTTGGCTTTTGGGACGAGTTTGCCATCCGCATCATAGACACGAAAAGTATCGCCGGCATCGGTCATGCGCTGCATCGCATGCAAGTGACCTTTGTGAATAAGGGTACGACTCCGTTGACCGCTCGCCAGCACATCGACAACCCACACCCCACCGCCATCGAGCTCAGGCATCTCAAGAACTTCACGATGCCGAAGATCGACGGCTTGGGCGTAAGTGAATCGTTTTTCGAGATTGGCGACCAGACCGTCGAGATCAAGATTGGTGCCGATGGGCTGCTTTTGTTGCATCAGAATGTTGCGTGCATTGAGCCGATAGACTTTCACTAACAGCTCCTGCACATTCTTGAGATCTAATGTCAAACGGACTGCATCGCTGGGTTGATAATAGGTCGGGTTATTTGGGGCAAACTTAAGTTCCATCCGGGTTTGAAGTTCGCGTTGTTCGTCTGGCGAAAGTTGAGCGTAGTGCGTTTTCGCGTCACCGATTCCGTATAGAATTTTCGTCGAAGCAAAAACGCGGCGCAAGTAGTCGCGATCAATAATGGCCGAGAAGGAATCGACATTTGCGTCCGTCTTGAAGAAGTATTCGAGGTAACGATAGACCAGCGATGAGTCGTCGCCAACCATGTCAAGCAGAGTTTCGCCCTTGTAATTGGCTCCGAGATTGACTTGCGGCCTCGCGTTTTGTCGAGCGACGAATTCTTGATTGAAATAGGGGCGATTGCTTGGGAGTTTGATATAGCGTAGAAATCGTTCGCGATCCATGTTTCCATCGCGTTCATCGAATTGAAGCCGATTGTAGAGAACGGAGGCGATGAGACTGTTTTGCGATTCGGGCAGTCCAGAGACGAACGCTTCTAGGGCGGTGAGATGACTGCGAAGAATGGTTCGATCCTCCAGCGAGGAATCGTCATCAGGGCGGATGCGTCGCAATCGAGCTTGGACGAAAGCATTCGACTCGATTAGCTTCGGGATTTGTTTTTGAAGGTCCAGCATCTGCGGAGTCGTCAAACGCAGGTGAATCGGAGCCCAACCAAAGCCTCGCGAGTCTGGCAAGTTGAGTTCACGAACGATGATCGCAAGCAGTCCTGGGACATCAACGCGATCGATTCTCTGCATCCAATTTCGAAGGTTGTTTGGGTCATCTAGGTTGGAAACAAGATGCGACAGTGCAACATTTTCGATGGCTCCTGGGTTGTTCGCGTGTGACTTAAGATTCGCGTTCCAGTTGATGAAGTTCGGATCGAGCGACGTTGCGAGTTCAGCCGCTTCGTCTTTTCGCGGGGCGGGATGATCGATATTGATTCCAAAATTCGAGCGGAGATGGTCGAAGGTAGCCTGTGGGCTCGTTTTGTATTCCAGCAAAAACTGGCGAGTTTGCATCCGCTGGGTTTGTTCGTTCAGTCCAACTTTGGCGATCCAGGCATCCAGATAGCCGCGTGCCTCGGCAGTTTTCCCGACGTTTTGGCAATGCAAACAGTGGTAATAGAAATGCGAATCCGTTCCTGGAATGAGTTCCGCCAGGACGGCGTCTCTATTTTCAGCGAGTGCAAACCGCTCGCTAAACCCAATTTCCTGAGGAAATGCCATGGTTGGGCTAGAAAAGCTGACGATCGTGGTGCAGAAACAGAGACCAATCGCACGATTGAGAGTCGACATGGTTTTACTCGAAAAGGGGGTCGCAAAGGTACTTGGTTCATGGGAATAGACGAACGGCGAACTAAGCCGGTTCCTGGAAATCAGACTTTCAGGCAAAGAATAGCTTGCAGATCTTCGTTTGGACCTACTATTACGCAAACTACTGAACGGTTTAGGCGGCAAGTGGCCGCGGGCGTGGTGAGCGTGTAACCGTCCTTCTCGCCTCAAGGCGTGCCACCCGTATCTTCGTGGAATCTTTTTTGCAATTTTTTTTCCCCAATCCCTTGACTAACATTGGCAAACCACCGTACCATGTAACCAGTACACTGGTACTGCCGAGCGGGACTGGGAGGTTAAGAGAATATGTTTTTTACGATCAATGAAAATAATGGCCTCGCGATCTACGAACAGATTGTTCGGCAGGTCACGTTTGCTATCGCTGAGGAGACGTTCAAGGTTGGGCAGATGCTGCCCAGCGTCCGAGCTTTGAGCGTTCAATTGGCGATCAATCCAAACACGGTGGCGCGGGCTTATCAGGAGCTCCAGGTCGACGGCGTCTTGGAGACGCTCCGCGGCCGTGGGCTCGTTGTATGCGTAGGGGCCATCAAGCGATGTAAAGAGATTAGGCGTTCGATGATCGCTGAAAGCCTCAAGGTGGCGCTAACCGAGGCGCTTCATGGTGGTCTCGAAGCAGACGAGATACGCGAAATTGTTCAAAAGCAATTGAACAAGCTCGACGGGAACGTAGCAACCATTAGTTCGTCAGGAAATACTCCATCGTAACGCAAACTGCGATTTCACAACCCGAAGCGTAAGCGAGGGGTAACAGACAGCCCCTCGCTTATGCTTCGGGTTGTGATAACAGACAGCCCCTCGCTTACGCTTCGGGTTGGGATAACAGCCACGGCACGGAGTGCCGAGCCACACAAGAATAAGTATTTGTTAGGAATCCATCGAGTCGATCCGAGGTGAAGTGATGTCCGATTGTATTACAGCAAGTGGTTTGGAAATGCGATTCCCCGGCTGCGAAGCGCTTCGGGGAATCGATCTCAATGTCCCGAGCGGCTCTGTGTTTGCTTTGCTCGGTGAGAATGGAGCTGGCAAAACAACCCTCATTCGCATCTTGACCGGATTTCAAAGTCCAACCGCAGGCGACTGCACTGTATGCGGCTTAGACCCTCGCAAAGACTCCCTCGAAATTCGTCGGCGAATCGGCTATGTATCGGACCAACCAGCCCTCTACGACTGGATGAGAGTCGACGAAATCGGATGGTTCACCGCTTCTTTCTATGCCGATGGCTTTTTGGAACGCTACGGCGAATCCATCTTGCATTTTGAAGTGCCTCGCAACCGAAAGATTAAACATTTGAGCAAAGGCCAACGGGCCAAAGTGGCACTCGCACTAGCCTTAGCGCATGATCCTGAATTGCTCATTCTCGACGAGCCGACCTCTGGGCTGGATCCACACGTTCGCCGCGAGTTTATGGAAAGCATGGTCGACCGAGCTGTAACCGGCAGGACCGTTCTAATCTCTAGCCATCAAATCGCCGAGGTGGAGCGTGTGGCCGACATGGTTGCGATCATCCATCAAGGCAAAGTACGCTTGATGGACTCGATGATCAATCTCAAGGATACCGTTTCCGAAGTCACCATCAGCCTCAACGACCCATTGATCGCTTTGCCGCGATTGGCTGGTGACGCGGAAGTGCTCAGCGAGCAATCGTCTGGCCGGCAGCGGCGCATGGTGGTTCGCGGCTTCGATCAAGCTGCACAGGAATCGATTGAGGCGAGGCCAGGAGTCTTGAGCGTGAGAATTCGTCCGGCTTCACTGGAAGACATCTTCATCGCATGCACACGAGGAAATGTTGCCCCGGCCGTGGATGATGACCGCTTTGGTCGTTCGGGCAAAGAATACGACGGCGTACCATCCAGCTCAACGGGAGGTAGCCATGAATCGTAACTTGGCATTGAAGAGACTATGCTGGAAGGAATACCGGCAGCTTTTGCCGTTGATCGTCATGTTGGCTGCCATCGGCATGGTCATGCAACTGCTCTTTTTGATATCAACCACTCCAACCTATTTTTCTCATCCACACCATTTTGTGTTAGTCGGGTTGCCTGGGCTGTTCGCTGCGGGCGTGGGGGCACTGTTGGTGGGGCAAGAAAGGGATACTCGGACGCTATTCTGGATGGCTTCCTTGCCGATACTTAGGAAGGACATTATCTACATTAAGTTCCTGGCTGGTGCAGTTGGATTGCTTGCCGTTTGGCTGATTAGTTTCTTGCTGTTTCTGTTCTCCTGTGTTGTTTCCGATGGCCGATTCTCTTTTTTACCGGAGCTAGATGTTGGGTACAGTTTTTGGTACTCGGTCTTTCTCTTAGTGGTGGGTTTTGCGACCGCTTGGAGCTTTCGTTCGACGTTTGTCGGTTTGTTGGCCTTGGTCGGTATCGCGATGGCGTTCACGGTCGTATCCAATGTTTTCCTTGCCCCGTTGAACAAGGACATTTACTCGACTGTTGCGATGATTCTTTGCATTGCCGCCGCAGTTTGGCTTGGCTGGGGAGCCGCTCAACGTGCATTAGCTCCGATCACTCCATCAAGACTTACCTTGCAAGCCTTCGCAGGGAGTTCGTATTTCGATCGAGCGATTGTAGATCGCCGGCGGATTCAAAGTCCTTGGTCGGCTCTCGTCTGGCAATTCGCGGTTCAAAATCGAGCGATGCTTATCGGGTTGGTATCGCTGGTTGTATTGCCCATTGCTATCTCATTCCTCGCCCTCGAAACCCGATATTCGCCAGCGGACATGATTCGAGAATCAACATCGCTCATTCTTGGCCCAAGCTTAATGATCATGTTTGTTGCGATCAGCTGGATAGGAGTGGTAACTTTCCAAGGTGATAACGTAAATCAACGCATTCGCTTTTTGTCAGATCGCGGTATATCTCCCAAGGTTGTGTGGATGACAAGGCAGATACTGCCGTTGGGGCTAATGGTTCTCGTCGTATTATTTGCCATGATCTTCGCCGTAGCGTGGACGTTCATGACACAAAAAACTTCTTTCATTTTTGATGTCGGATCGTTTGTGCTGTTGGCGACTTGCTTTATGTGGACGATCTACTCGGTTACGCAATGGATGAGTCAAATCGTGAGGAGTCCCGTCATTACTGCGATCCTTGCACCGGTTGTAGCTTGTTTGCCATTTGCGTACGGTTCCTTTTTGCTCGAAATACTGGAGACACCGATTTGGGTTTTGGCGATCACGACGTGCCTACCGATGATCGCTACGTATCGGATGACTCGCTATTGGATGGATGCTCGGATGGGCAAGCGTTTTTGGATGGAGCATTGCGGTTGGTTGGCCGTCGCAGTATTGCTTCCAACCCTTCCTTTTCTCGTTGTATTCTGTACCTACCCAACGATGCCGAGCAGCGAACGGACGAAGTTCTTTGCAGACGTTGCCAAGTATCGAGCTTCGTTTCGGCCAGCAGTAGAAATCTCTTTGCTAGCTCGACAGGAGCCGCCCTCAAAGATGACTATTGGCGACGAGGAAGCGGCCAGCCTTGGGTTTGCAAACAACGCCGATACTGGCGAGCCTGCGACTGCAACAGACGAGCCTGTGTTCGCAACAATGAGCTTGTCCGGGATGATTGGGGATTATGAAGCCCAATCCAAAATCCCATATGGTGCAACCATAACGGAAGAGCGAGAGTTGCAATTCAAACATATAGAACTGCAATTGAGTCGTGCTAACAGCGCGACACCGCTAAACTATAGTCCAGCGTTGGTTTGGCTGATGGGAGACGCCATACTCGTCCGAATGCGAATGCAGGACGATGGCCAAAACGAAGTACTACTCAATCGCTATCGTCGGAGCATTCGATTGGTTCTACAAATGACATATGGCATTCGATTGAATCCGACACTTAACATGCAGCAAGCCGCTGATCGCAATGAAGCTTGGCTAGTAAGAGAAATACAAGCGAGCGGGACCAAGGAAATGATGGGGGCTGAATTGCGAGATGCAGTCGTGACTCAACTTCGCGACAAAGCAGGTCGTCAGAAAGCTCGGTACCGCGCACTCGCTGAGGACTTCGTCAAAAGCCAATCCAACGCAACGAAGGCAGTGGAGCATGCTCTTGGCGGATTTGAAATTACTAAGGAGGGGAACGGAACCCGCTTGATGGTGAAGCGTCAAATTGCGACCGTAGTCTGGCATATGGCACAATATCTAATGGCCGGTGACAGTGCAGCAAGGCTTCCGGCAAAAGAAAAGGTGGCACGTGACTGGGGTGTTTCCATGAAGGAATTGCAAGACACCTCAACGACATTTTCGCTGAACAACGTAAAAAATTCGCCAGGTAGTCTCTGGTTTGGTGAGTGGGAACAACAAGCGGACTCCCTATAACCCTTTCATCAAATTTCTCCCCAGATCATAACGTCGCAAACAAAATTGAGGAAAGGCATTTGAGATGATCCCTAAAAGTCCCCAGCCGACTCTCGCGCGAAAGCAACTCATGAATCAACGACTGAAATGGGTCGGAATAGTTAGTCTAGTCCCGGTCGTTTTCGTCGTTGCAGTCCTGTGTTACTTCGGTATTCAGGAATCAATCGCCGCAGGTGAGTTGAAACAAAAGCTCACGAACATTCGACAAGCTGGCGAACCGGTTGACAACGAATCCTTGGCACGATTCTTCGAAGGCATGTCTCACAAAGAGGGGACGGAGGCTTGGACCGAAATATTGGACCTTTCTCAAGCCGTCAACTCGTCCGTCAACTACACAAGCAAGTTGCCGATTGTTGGACAGGGGGAACTGCCATCGCCGTTGATCCCTGGAAGCGATTGGGCGGACGAGGCGCTGGTGGCAGAGTATCTAAAAGAAATCCAGCCAGTCCTTAAGCGGCTTTACCAAGCCGATTCGTTTCCAAAGCCGGTTTGGATGCCCCTTGCCTTCGACGGTATCTATACGCTGCTGCCCCAGATTCAGGAATCGCGATCCTTGGCGAGGATTTTGGAACTGGATGCGATGCATGCGTTGTATCACAAAGATAGCGATCGGGCACTCAAGGACATCGTTGCGATGCGATCGGTAGCCGACGCATTTGATTGGCGTTTTTGCCTCGTCACGAATCTAGTTAACCTTGCGCACCTGGGATTGCAGCGCAATACCATTGAACGTTCGCTTGCAATGAACGTTTGGAGTGAGGAACAATTGAGTTCGCTGTCGGAGCAGGTCAAACAACGTTACGATGTTGTCGATTCGTGGCGCCAAAGCTTTGCTGGTGAACGCGCAATGGCGTATTCCTTTCTGGACAATCCTGCTAAGCGTATAGCTGAGATGGACAACAATCCAATTGCTCGACTTCCTGTTTTGTCAAGTACTCGATTGGCGTTACTTGCGGCTTACGAGGAATTGCAACACTGTGCTGTTGCAGGTGAAGCCGGATTGCTTGATCGTACGAAAAACGTCAAACAACAACTGGTTTCTACGCGATTTCAAGTATCGATTCAGAACATTTACCTTGGCTTATTGATGCCAGGGATACAAGCTTATGCGTCAGCATTTGACCGATTGGAAACAGGCAGAAGATTTACCCTTACTTCCATTGCGATCAAACAGTACCAGCTCAAGAACAAACGTTGGCCGAAGAGCTTGAGCGAACTGACGGAAGTTGGATTGATGCTCGAAGATTGGACAACGACCAACCATCAGACGTTTGGTTATGAAGTGGATGGCGAAATGGCTTACGCTTGGTCAGCGGATTTTAGCAGCATGTCTGTTCCTAAATCACGACCTAAAGATTTAAAGGCTGATCAGGTGACTGTTTCAGTCGTTTCGATTCGTTAAGACCATTGTGGGATAGGCATTTCTTAGCTTGGGACCATTGTCCCGAGCGCGCCAACGTTTGCAAACTAGAAGCCAAGAGAGGTCGGGACAATGGTCCCAACCTACGCCGCTCCCGCATTTTCGATCTTCACTTCGTTTTGATGGTTGGAAATTTGGTCGCACCCGACAGGTGCGATCTACAAGCTGCGAGAGTTTAGCCTATAGCATGTCGAGCGGATCGATATCGATTAAGTACAAATTGTCGCCGGTTGATTTAATCGATGCTTGGACTCGCGATAGGATTGCATTCAATGCTCCGGGTTCCTTTGAAATGAGCATCGCATGGAATCGGTAATGCCCACGCAGCTTCGCAATCGGTGGCGGTGCCGGTCCAAGCACTCGCACGGGTGCTGAAGTCTTCGAAATTTCCAACTGAATCTTTTTAACGATACCTTCCGCAAATTCCTCTGCCTCTTGCTGCACGGGGCCTCGCATAATGATTCTGGCTAACGAAGCATACGGCGGATAACCGAACTGCTCTCGTTGCAAAAGCTCTTGATCCGAGAAACTCTTGTAATCATGCTTGCATGCGGCAATGATGGCGGGATGGTCCGGTGAATACGTCTGAACGAGCACGACTCCACCTCGCTCACCACGCCCCGTTCGTCCGGCAACTTGTGTGACCAACTGAAACGTTTTCTCCGAAGCTCGAAAATCAGGAAAATGCAGGGCTGTATCGGCGTTGATGACACCGACCAAGAGCACATTCGGGAAATCCAAGCCCTTGGCGATCATTTGCGTACCCATCAAAATTTGGATGCGACCGGCGCGGAAGTCCGCTTGAACGCGTTCGTGACTTCCAGGCTTCTTCATCGTGTCCGAATCCATTCTCGCTATGGCTGCGTTCGGAAACCGCTGCTGAACCTCCATCTCAAGCTTCTGAGTGCCAAGACCTGCAAATCGAATCGCATCGAAACCACACTTCTGGCAACGCTCAGGGACTGCGATCGTGTAGTCGCAGAAATGGCA
>Ga0105045_10003473_pt1 | contig 13519 bp, 17 predicted proteins | sample MAT02_FD_78089 | JGI IMG/M metagenome (GOLD analysis project Ga0105045, IMG submission 78089) | Freshwater microbial communities from Lake Fryxell liftoff mats and glacier meltwater in Antarctica - MAT-02 (megahit assembly) | ecosystem: Environmental > Aquatic > Freshwater > Ice > Liftoff...
ACGAAAACCAGCTCCATGCCGCCGTAGTCGAACTGATTGCAAAGGGCAACGCTGAAATCAAATACTCGACGGTACAAAACTGGTATCCGGGCGACAAAGATGGCAAAGGCGGTATCTACAACTTCGTGACCAAGCGCGGCATCTGCGACGGTCCGAACGCCAAAATCTCGTGGACGCAGGTCGAAACCGGCTCGGCCATCACCTGGAAATACCCATCGGTCATTCTGAAAGGCGACAATTCCATTGGTGAGTTTTATTCGGTGGCCGTTACCAACAACATGCAGCAGGCCGACACGGGTACCAAGATGGTCCACATCGGCAAAAACACGAAGAGCCGGATTGTGTCGAAAGGTATCTCGGCGGGCAAGAGTCAGAACTCGTACCGGGGTCTGGTTCAGGTGATGAAACGTGCCGAAAACGCCCGCAACCACTCGCAGTGCGACTCGCTGCTGCTCGGCGACAAATGTGGGGCCCATACCTTCCCGTATCTGGAAGTCAACAACCCCTCGGCCACCGTAGAACACGAAGCCACAACGTCCAAGATTGGCGAAGATCAATTGTTCTACTGCAATCAGCGCGGTATCCCGTCGGAGCAGGCTGTAGCCCTTATCATCAACGGTTACGCCAAAGAAGTGCTGAATCAGTTGCCAATGGAGTTTGCCGTAGAAGCGCAGAAACTCCTGGCCATCAGCCTTGAAGGGTCGGTTGGTTAATCCTGTGTTGACATTTTGACTATATTGAAGCCCCTGCGAAAACGTGGGGGCTTTTTGTATGAATCCAAAAAGAGAAAATATGAGACAGGATTGGGATGAACTCACGGCAACATCGTATTACGATACGCTGGAAGCCATTCAGGAAGCCGTTGATCAGAATGACCTAACGGAAGCCCGCGCCGGTATTCACACCCTACTCGATACCATGTCGCAGCAGCTCAAAAGTGCATCGTTCAGTCAATTGGTCCGGCTGATGAAACATATCATCAAATGGCATCTCCAGCCCGAACGACGGTCGGTCAGTTGGGTTACGTCCATTGCCGACGCCCGCGAAGAAATTGACGCGATTCAGGCGACCAAACCCAGTCTAAACCGAGATTATTTTGAGTCCGTCTGGGAGAAAGCATTCGCCAAAGCCGTCCGTCAGGCCGAGAACGAGACAGGTTTATCAAACACCCTACCGACGTTGAGTTGGGAAACGGTTTTCAGCGATGAGTACCGGGTTCCACCCGCTCACTAAAGACATGTCCATGAAACGATTTGAATACATGACTCTGAATATTGCCGCCGGAATATGGAACGGCAAAATCGAGGAAGAAGAACTGACCAATAAACTCAACGAACTCGGTCGTGCGGGCTGGGAGTTGGTGTCAACTACCAATTGGAATTCTACAAATGAGCTGATTACGATTTTGAAGCGGGAGTTGTGATAACGTACTCAAAGTCCGGCAACAACCTGCTTTAAGTAGATTGTAATAGTCTGTTCGTCCGAAGCAGATACGTGACCGATGGTCCGGCTAATTAGCAATTTCTCCAACGTAGCAACTTTATGCAGGCGCACCGTTGAGGCTACGTTTAAGCCTGTGCTTTTCCAGTCTGACAGCGGAATGTCATTGCCTGTTGCTACGGATTGGCTGGTTATTCGGGCCACAACTATGTCGGGATCGCCAGAATCATAGATGACAAGTGCCGGTCGTTTTTTAATGCCGATACCGTTCGTGTACGGAAACTCGATCAGGACGATATCACCGAAGTTATAACGCATCGTAAACGTCGTCTGCGTCGGCGTAGCCGTCCATAAATTGCTGAGCAGTTTGCCGGTTCCAGTCGGCATCAGTCGAGTCATTCTCTGACACGACCTTTACATAGGGCAGGGTTTTCAGAAACTCGATAAAAGTCTGCCGCTGGGGTTCGTTAACATCCAATACTATTGTCATCTGGAAGTGGTTTTAACGTAGTAACGTTGATTTAAAGTAGCGTTTTTAACGAGTCAATGAACGGACTTGTCTGCCTATACTATCAAGCACTTCAGTGGCTTTTAGTTAGCCGCCCGCTGGCTGCTTTCCCACTTCTCCTACCAATAGCGGACTTCGACACGCAACTTCTCGTTTTCTAATTTGGCCTTCTCCAATTCATGCACCACCTCCCGTCCGTCGGAATACAAATTACCGTTTCCATTAACAATGTTATGCGAACCGTCAGAGAAGTAGTTGGCAATCCGCTCTCCAAAAGATAACAGTTCCAGAAGGCTAATTTCTATTGTTTTGGCGATCTGCTCCAAACGCGAGTGGCTGACGTTGGTTTTGCCACGTTCAATATCGCCGTAGGCCGTTGGTGAAATGTCGAGCAGATGAGCCATATCGTCCTGCAAATAGCCCTTGATGGTGCGGAGGTAACGAATTTTTTCGCCCAGGATCATAGTGTGAGTAAGTTTCAAGTCAGTCCGAGGAAGTCTCAAGCCAAACTGTTGGGAGCGGAAATTCAGGAAAGTTAAGTTTGTGATGTCAATCAGACGAAGAAAATCTTTTAACCACACCCTAAATTTCTTATCTCATGGCAGAAGCTACTCTCAAGGATGGCAAGATTACGTTCATCCCTACAGTGGATGGATGACAAGGACAACGACACAAAAGTAAGTGTTACTGTTACAACAAAATTCAACAATGCCTTCGATCTTACACTTGCCCATCTGAACGACTTCGCTGGCAGTGACACCTGGGAGGACAAGAGCGGGAAAGAATATACGTATGACCTGAACGTCGCTGGTGGAGTGAAAATAAGCCAGGTTAGTGGCGATTTGGTGACGAAAATTTGTGTCAATCCGGTAGGGAATGACACGGTCAAATTTAGTTACAGGCTCGTACTCATCTTTCAGGAAGACGGCGGTGAGCCTATTGAACTACGGCAGGAAAGGGGCGAAATAACCCTCAGTCAGGATGGGCGTTGCTGGTCAGGTACATGATTTTATTTGTAGAAACAGAACAGCCCGACGCGATTTGCGCCGGGCTGTTCTGTTATAGCCTTTTTGGGTTACAGCACGAACGGAGCCAAGTCGCGTTCGATAGCATCGCAGTAAGATGATTCTTCGCCGGTTTCGGGGCCGTTGAGCCGAAACTTATACCACCGTTTCTGCTTGTAGTCATACACGAATCCCTCGGCTACCCGGTAGGTACAAAGCAGATTTTTCAGCTTTTCACTATCTCTGGGAACACCCTGCGTATGGGTGATCTCAATAATTACCTCCGTCAGATCAGTATCGTGGTTAACCAGCATAACGTCGGGAACCGGGCTGGTTTGACTCTCGTCAATCATAGCTTCTGGATAAGCGATCAGTTCCGTTTCGTTCTTGATATATAAGCCCGTCAGCCAGTAGATAAGCCGACCGATGATGGCCTGATGAATACGTGGTGCGTTGACGCCCATGTATATTATTTGATTTTCGTTCATAGCTATTTGTTGCCTAACGATTTAGTGGCAAGTTAGTCGTTTCTTGTCGAAAACTCCGTTGCCATTCTGCCGGTTTATGCGTAAATTAGCCAGATTCCAAACGGCACGAATGAACTTCCAGCTAACCTCCGAATTTCAGCCCACCGGCGATCAGCCCGCGGCCATCGACAAATTAGTTAAGGGTACCAACGAAGGCGAACCGTCGCAGGTTTTGCTTGGCGTAACGGGTTCGGGGAAGACATTCTCCATTGCCAACCTCATCGCTCAAACCAACCGACCTACGCTCGTTTTGAGCCACAACAAAACCCTGGCCGCCCAGCTTTACGGCGAGTTCAAGCAGTTTTTCCCCACCAACGCCGTCGAGTATTTTATCTCGTATTACGACTACTACCAGCCCGAAGCGTACATCGCCACTACCGGCACGTACATCGAAAAAGACCTCGCCATTAACGAAGAAATCGACAAGCTACGGCTGGCCGCTACGTCGGCCCTGATGAGCGGTCGGCGCGATGTGATCGTGGTGGCATCGGTGTCGTGCATTTATGGCATGGGCAATCCCGAAGAGTTCAAGAAGAACGTGGTGCGCATTGGCGTGGGCGAGCGCATGAGCCGCAACCAGTTTCTGCACCAGCTCGTATCTATCCTGTACAGCCGTACCGAAGGCGATTTTCAGCGGGGTAATTTCCGCGTCAAGGGCGATACGGTCGATCTGTACGTGGCCTACGCCGATTTTGCCTACCGGGTTATTTTCTTCGGCGATGAAATCGAAACCATTCAGCGCATCGACCCCGCTTCGGGCAAAAAACTATCCGATGAGAACATGGTCACGATCTTCCCGGCCAACCTGTTCGTAACGGGTCGCGACACGCTCAATAATGCCATTCACCAGATTCAGGATGACATGGTATCTCAGGTGCGATATTTCGAGTCGGAGTTTCGGGAGCAGGAAGCCACGCGCATTAAGGAACGTACCGAGTTCGACCTCGAAATGATGCGCGAACTGGGCTACTGCTCCGGCATCGAAAACTATTCGCGCTATTTTGACCAACGCCAGCCCGGTCAGCGGCCTTTCTGTCTGCTCGATTATTTTCCCGACGATTTTCTGATGGTCGTGGACGAAAGTCACGTCACTATTCCGCAGATTCGGGCCATGTGGGGGGGCGACCGTTCGCGCAAGACCGCGCTGGTAGATTATGGCTTCCGCCTGCCGAGTGCAATGGACAACCGCCCGCTGACCTTCCAGGAATTTGAAGACTTGACCGGCCAAACCATCTACGTATCAGCCACACCGTCGGACTACGAGCTGCGCCGGAGTGAAGGAGTCGTGATTGAGCAGATTATCCGCCCAACGGGTTTGCTCGATCCCGAGATTGACGTGCGGCCCAGCCTGAACCAGATTGACGATCTGCTCGAAAGCATCGACGCCCGCATCAAAGCCGGAGAGCGCGTACTGGTTACGACCCTGACCAAGCGTATGGCCGAAGAACTGACCAAGTATCTGGAGCGCGTGGGCGTGAAAACGCGGTACATCCACTCGGAAGTGAAAACGCTGGACCGGGTCGAAATCCTGCGCGACCTGCGGCTCGGTACCTTCGACGTCCTGGTGGGCGTAAACCTGCTCCGCGAGGGTCTCGATTTGCCCGAAGTGAGTCTGGTAGCCATCATGGACGCCGACAAAGAAGGTTTCCTGCGCGACATCCGGTCGCTGATTCAGACAATAGGACGCGCAGCCCGGAACGCCAACGGCAAGGTGATTATGTACGCCGACCGCATCACGGGGTCGATGCAGAAAGCCATCGACGAAACCAACCGACGCCGGGCCATTCAGATGGAGTACAATACCGACAACGGCATTACGCCCACAACGGTGATGAAATCGCGCGAGGCCATCATGGGCCAGACCAAAATAGCCGACTCGAAGGTGAAGCATTTCTACGTAGAACCCGACCAAATTCGCATTGCCGCCGACCCAATTGTGCAGTACATGGGCCGCACCGATCTGGAGAAAGTCATTATCGAAACGCAGTCAAAAATGGAGCGGGCCGCCAAAGACCTCGACTTTATTGAAGCCGCCCGCCTGCGCGACGAGTTATTTCAGTTGCGCGATAAACTGAAGACCGAAGCAATGGTGTAGCTTCTTTTGTCGGTAGCTGTCGGTAGCCCGGACCTCCCGGTCCGGTAGCCGCAAGGCTAACACAATAGCGCGTTTTACTAGCCATACGGCTACCGGACCGGGAGGTCCGGGCTACTGACTAATCCACTTCAATCGCTTCCAGTACGTCCATCAGCGTACCGAAGTCTTTGTTGCCGGGTCGTTCTTCGTTGCTCCCGCGCAGGGCCAGCCCACGCACGGGCAGTTCGGTTATGAGCTGCTGAACGTTGTCGGCGGTAACGCCCGCGCCGAGCAGCACGGAATGGCGGTCGGCGAGTTGCCGAATGGCCGCTTTCAGGTCGTCGTCAAAGTGCAGTGCATCAGGATGTTCGAGCAGGATGTAATCAGCACCTACGGCTCCGGCATGGCCGAGAGTTTCGAGCTGATCGAGGGTGAGCAGCGCGAGGTCGATGCGGAGGATGATGGGTTTGTCGAACGTGCTGAGGTACGGGATCATGGCGGCATCGTCCACCTGCAACAGATCGGGCTGGTACGTTTCCAGCATCTGCTCAATCTGCTCGGGGTCGATGCTGCCGGTTTCGCCCACGATTTGGACGCCCATAACCCAGCCGCGTATCTCGCCGAATTTCTGAGGGTCAACGTAATCGGGCGCGTTGGCGTCCATCGAAAAGCCGAGCATGTCAACGCCCATTCCGGCGCAATAGCGGGCATCGCTGAGGTTGGTAACACCGGATATTTTGACCAAGGTTTGAAGAGCCATTTTTTTTCAGTGAGCAATGAACAGTTATCAGTAACCAGTTGGCGAATGTGCCGGACACGAAGGTACGGGCAGACACGAAAAGTTGGGTAATGAAACTTGTCCGGTCTGTCCGTTTTCGGACACGAACCCATCCGAAAACGGACACCTTCAAAAAGGACACCTGCTTTTATTAGTAGGAAAGCGGCATTTTATGGTCTGGCACGGGTGTTGAGTTGTGGATAAGGTGAACTCTTCCCAACTACGCTATGCTTCGCAACTACCTTAAAATCGCCCTGCGCCAACTGTGGCGCAACCGCTTGTTTACGGCCCTTAACGTGCTTGGATTGACCGTTGGTCTGGCCGTCAGTACGTTCATCGCGCTCTACGTCTGGCATGAGTTCCACTATGACCGCTTCCAGCCACTGGCCGACCGCACCTACCGGATTATGTCAGTGGCGAAATATGGCGGGGACGATGTTTTCTTTCCCGGCCTACATGAGTCGTTCGCCCAACTGGTTACCCGGCAAATACCGGAAGTTGACGAAGCGGTACGCTTGTCAGATGGGTTTAATACAATGTTACAGTCAGATGATAATCACCGATTCAAAGTAGAAGACATTGGATTTGCCGATGCCCGGTTTCTGGATGTTATGGACCTAAGCTTGCAGTATGGCGATACGAAGACGGCACTCAGCGAGCCAGGACGTATTGTACTGTCCCGCCAAACAGCCAACAGACTCTTCAAAGAGCAGAATCCCGTTGGCAAAACACTTATCTACGACAAACATTTTCCGCTGACTGTTTCGGGGGTACTTGACGACTTACCGACCAATTCAATCGTTCAGTTTAACGGGCTGGTTTCGCTGAACTCTATGTCTGCTCTTGGTGCGAAACAGCAGGAGATGTACAAGAGTTACGGCATTTTCACCACCTTTCTTGTCTTGCATCCGGGAGCTAACCCGGGGCTAGTCGAGCGAAAGTTGCAGGCTGTAAAAGGCGGGTTTGAATTTGGCGACATCAAAGCGAAACACATTATCGAACCGCTTCCTTCGCTACACCTCGATAGTAAAAGTGGGTCAAAAGATTCCCGGCAGTTGCTGTACGTTTTGCTCACCGTTTCGCTGGTCATTCTGGTATTGGCCGTTGTCAACTACGTGAGTTTAACCACCGCCCGCGCCACCCAACGCGCCCGCGAAGTGGGCATCCGCAAGGCTGTTGGCGGGCAGCGGCATGAACTCATCGGGCAGTTTTTTCTGGAATCCTTCCTGACCACAACCCTGGCGTTTGTCTGCTCGCTGGCAGTATTACAGGTTCTTTTTCCTTGGGCTAACCAGGCTCTCGACCTCAATATGGACAAGCGGGTGCTGATTCAGGGACCGTATTGGGTGCTGATAGGGTCGTTGTGGCTGGGGTGTTCACTGCTGTCGGGAGCGTATCCAGCTTTGCTGCTGTCAGGGTTTCGGCCAGCCACCGTACTAAAAGGTTCGGTAAGTTCGCGGCACAGCGGGGCGGGTTTACGGCGGGTGTTTACCACGATTCAATTCGCGGTATGTGTTGGGCTGCTGATTTGCAGTCTGGTCCTGTTTGCGCAGATGCGGTTCATGCAGACGAAAAACCTTGGCATCGACCGGGCGCAGATTATCAGCATCGCTCTCGACGGCGAAGCGGTACCGCAGTTTGCAGCTCTGCGCGATGCCATGCGGCAGTGGGCGGGGCCGGGCAACGTGGCCGTGACTAACGCACGACTGTTTACGAACAACATCACAACGATGTTTACAGAGACGGTAAAAGGCAAAAAGCAACTTATGCTTAAATACCTGACAGTCGACAAGTCTTTTTTCTCGATGATGGGCGTTCGTTGGCAGCATCAGCCAGTAGGTTGGGAAACTGGTCCGGTAACAAAACCCCTGACTGTTTATAACGAAGCGGTTTTGAAGGAGATTGGCATTCAGGGAAATCCGCTGCAGCAAGCCGCTCCTTTTGCATATACTCCACCTGTTTCGGGCGTAGTAGCCAACTTTCACCTCAGTAGCCTTCACGATTCTGCACCCTTCATACAAATGAACGTGGTGAGCGACACAAGCCGGGCGTTTCTGGCCGATGGCGGATATTTGCTGGTCCGGCTTCCCGCCCAAACCAACGTACCCAACGCCCTCGCTAAACTCAAAGCCATTTACGAACAAAACCAGTCTACCGTGCCGTTCGACTATTATTTTTTGAACGATGCCTACGATAAACTTTATGCGAAGGAAACCCGGCTGGCACGGTTATTTAACAGCTTCACGGCTCTCACACTGCTGGTAGCCTGTCTGGGTCTGCTCGGCCTGATGACATTTTCGGTCGAAGCACGCACCAAAGAAATCGGCGTTCGTAAGGTGCTGGGCGCGAGTGTGGGTAACATTGTAACGTTGTTATCGAAAGATTTCCTGAAACTGATTTTGCTGGCTGTTGTCATTGCGTCGCCGGTAGCGTGGTGGACCATGAACAAGTGGCTGGCCGACTTCGCCTATAAGATCGACATCGAGTGGTGGGTTTTTGCCCTGGCGGGTGGTCTGGCCGTGGGCATCGCCTTGCTGACGGTGTCGTTTCAGAGCATCCGGGCCGCGCTGCAAAATCCGGTGAGGTCGTTGCGTAACGAGTAGGGACCGGACCGGTATACCGATGAATGGTTTTACAGGAACTGGTTCAAATCCATAGCCAGCACGCCCGAGTAGGAACTGGATTCGGTTAGACCGCCATCGCCTTTTTTGTACCGGTACCATTCGTATGTGAGGTAATCATAGACGAAGCCCTCCACAATACCATACTCGTCAGCATCGACCAGTTGGATCACCTTCCGAATATCCCGGCGCAACCCGTCAGTATGGCACACTTCAATGATAGCGCGATTCGGGCCTCGTTGTCGTAAAGAATCAAATCTGGTGCGGGCGGTCCGTCGCTACGGCTGGCTTCACCATCGTTGAGCATGGTTTCGGGTAGCGGTTCGAGGGCGAGTTTGCCTTCGGAATAGTAAAGTGGCCCTAAGCCAGAATTTAGTTTCGAGATGACACGCTGGTGCGCTTTGGGGCCGTAAACGCCCACATCGTCATGAGCAAACGTAGGGTTGTAATTCGTGGTGTACATGGTTGTACCAAGTTCTTAAATGTATAGTGGACACTGCTGGATACTATCAGGAGAATATCTCGCTCAGGGTCAGTTCAATACCCGTTGTTGGATCGGTAAGAATGGTGTCGGCGGTAAAGAATTTGAACTGCCGGATGCTGGTATAGACCGAAATGGTTTGAAAAATTGGCATCACCAACCAGCAGGACTGCACACCCGCATCGAAATACCGCTCAAACTTCGCCACAATTTCTGAATCGCTCTGCGAAGGCGAAACGATTTCGATAACCGTCAGCGGCATCTCGGTCATGGCCGTTACGTCGTGCAGAAAGTCGATTTCCAGCTTGGGATAGATGGCAATATCAGGTACGGTATCGGGACGTTCAGGCACGGCCACATTCAACTCCGGCAAAAAACTGAATTGATGACGATAATTAAGTTTCAGCGCAAAAACAAGGTTCCCCTGCGTGGCAGAGTGATTCAAAGTAGGCATAGGTTTTGCCCGTTCGATTTCGTAATCAGTTAGCTGTTCGATTGTTACTTCCATAACCAAAGTTGTTTTCTCAAATATACGATAATTCATTAGGCCGATTATCGCGTAGCGACTCACCTACAACCCTGGTCGGCAGCCCCTGAAACCAAACCCAACTCCCTGACTGTTGAGCATTAAATTGGCACGGTGCCGAATCCTAAAAATCGCAGGGCTTTGACCCCTGGCAGATACCAGAAATGAGCAAACACGGACGTATTCTCGTCGCTATGAGTGGCGGTATTGACTCGTCTTTGGCAGCCGTGATGCTGCACGAAGAAGGGTATGAAGTTATTGGCATGACCATGAAAACATGGGATTATGCTTCCTCCGGCGGGACCAAAAAAGAAACAGGCTGCTGCTCATTAGACAGCATCAACGACGCCCGCAACATTGCCGTTAACCTCGGCTTTCCGCACTACATCCTCGACATTCGCGAAGAATTTGGCGATGCCGTGATCGACCATTTCACGGGCGAATACCTCGAAGGCCGCACGCCCAACCCCTGCGTTATGTGCAACACCCACATCAAGTGGGACGCCCTGCTCAAACGCGCCGACCGGCTCGACTGTGAGTCCATCGCCACGGGTCACTACGCCCACATCCGGCAGGACGACGGCATCGGACGGTACGTTATATCCAAAGGTGTCGATTCGCTCAAAGACCAGTCGTATGTGCTGTGGGGCGTGTCGCAGGAGAGCCTGAGCCGGACGAAGTTGCCGCTGGGCCATTTGCGCAAATCGGAGATTCGGGATATGGCTACGGAGCGCGGCTTTATGGAACTCGTGACCAAATCGGAATCGTACGAGATCTGTTTTGTACCGGATAACGACTACCGGGGGTTTTTAAAACGCCGGATACCGGGCCTGGAAACCGAGGTAGCGGGTGGTAATTTTGTGGAAGAAGGCACGGGCCGCGTCATGGGCCAGCATCAGGGCTATCCGTTCTATACCATCGGGCAGCGCAAAGGGCTGGGTATGGCGTTTGGGCAACCCATGTTCGTGACCGAAATCCGAAAAGATACCAACGAGGTTATACTGGGTCTGGACCACGATTTATACCGCGACGGTATGGTGGTGAGCAAGCTGAATCTGCAAAAATACGACCGTCTGAACGCCCCCCTGGAAACCACCACCAAAGTGCGCTACAAACACGATGGCACCCCGGCCACAGTCACGCAAACCACTGACGATCGCATCGAGGTAAACTTCCACGAGGGCGTATCGGCCATTGCGCCCGGTCAGGCGGCTGTCTTTTACGAAGGCGACGATGTAATTGGGGGCGGCTGGATTATGAAAAGTTTCCGTCAATCGGAGAATTAAAAAGAGTTATTATCGCACCGGCGCACCGTCAGAGATTCACGGAGGGAAAAGAGATTCCGGTACGCCGGTGCGACTGAGAAAATTTATAGTATGTTTCTCTGTGAATCTCTTTTCCCTCCGTGAATCTCTGCGGAACAACTATCAAGCTTATGTCTAAACTCACCTGCCTTTTTCTCCTCCTCCTCTCGGTCTCGCTGTTTGCGCAAACGCCCCCAAAAGGCCACCCCAACCCAAGTGGGGCGGGCTGGCAGCCACTGTTCGACTACGACCTGTCCAATGCCAGTTATCCCAAGGGTGTCTGGACGTTTGACGAAGGCGTGCTAACCGCCAGTGCCGATGAGGCTATCTGGACCAAAATACCCTACGACGATTTTGTGCTGGATTTGTTCTTCAAAACCGCCGACGGCACCAACAGTGGCGTAGTGGTGCATTGCTCCGATACCAGCGACTGGATTCCCAATTCGGTAGAAATACAGATTGCCGACGACTACGCTAAAAAATGGGCCGATTCGCCCACAAACTGGCAATGCGGAGCGGTGTTCGGACATCAGGCCGCTACGAAGCAACAAGTTGTCAAACGACCCGGCGATTGGAACCGCTACACCATCACGGCGCAGGGAAAAATGCTGTACGTTGTACTCAATAACCAGTTAGTAAACACCGTTGACCTGAGCAAATTCACCTCCGCCAAAACCAATCCCGACGGCTCCGAGGTACCAGAATCGCTTAGCAAACCACCTGCTGAACTGCCCATGCGCGGTTTTGTTGGCTTACAGGGCAAACACGCCGGTGCGCCGATTTACTTCCGGAGCCTGAAAATCAAAGCGTTATGACGCCAACAGAACCGCAAACCCGCCACAGTCCCGCCCTGCCTGAACTGCGCTTTTCGCTCAGTCTGCTCTACGTGGGCCGATTGCTGATGGGTATGCAGCCCACCGTATTTGATGACCGTCTGAACGAAGTTGATGAGCGTATCGAAGCCGTAACCGACGAACTGGTTGCCACCGAACTGCTCCACGAAGCGGCTGTTTTGGTGGGAGATATCGACTACAATCCCTGATGTTCCGAACGTACTGCTTCGCCGTAAAATACGGTTGCCTGCCGGTCGAAATCGTCCGTTGAGTCGGTGGTTAGAAACTGGCGTTTACCGTTTTTGCTGCATTGAGCGTCCAGTTCGGGGTGGCGGTGCAGGTATTCGGCCAGGCTGTTCGCTACGATGCCACCCTGGCTTAGAATGGTGATGGTTTCAGGCACGTACTGCCTGATTTTGTCGATGAGCAGCGGGTAATGCGTACAGGCCAGCAACAGCGTGTCGATATTGGGCGATTGCGCCATGAGCCGGGCAATATGTTGCTGCACGAAGTAATCCGCACCGGGGCTATCGTATTCGCCGTTTTCGATGAGCGGCACCCACATCGGACACGCTTCCTGATACACCCGCACGTCCGGGAAAAACTTCTCGATTTCCACCAGATACGACTCCGACGACACCGTACCGCGTGTAGCCATAATGCCTACCTCACCCGTTTCTGAGTAGTTACCGATTACCTCCGTTGTGGGTCGGATCACGCCCAGCACCCGTCGGTCCGGACCATCCAGTCGAGCGTCAGTCCGACCGGGGTATAAACGCGGTAAATCGAGTTGCTGGATATTGCGCAGGGCCTTGGCCGAAGCCGTATTGCAGGCCACAATCACGAGCCGACAGCCCCGATCAAAGAGTAGTTTGACGCACTGTAATGTGTATTGATATACCGTCTCAAACGAGCGCGTACCGTAGGGCGTCCGGGCATTGTCGCCGAGATAGACGTAGTCGTACTGCGGCAGTTGCTGCACAATCTCGCGCAGGATGGTCAGTCCGCCGTAGCCGGAGTCAAAAACACCAATCGGCTGATTCGTCAGGGGTTGTTCCATACACGTTAGGGTTGAGTTGATGTTCCGCGTTTACCGGCCAAACTTCAGCGTAGTACCTATGCGGAATCCCAGTCCCTGATACCGGGCATCCTGCCATTGCGAGATGACTTCAACCCGAAAAAACGGCAGTACGCGCGGAATCAGGCCGTCCAAGCCGTAGCCAACTTCGGTATAGTTCTGCGAAGTTGGCGTGGCTAAGTAATGCACGAATACGTTTTCTTTCAGCCCCACCAGCCGTAGCAATGTAATCTGCGTGAGCAGCAACTGCCGGAACTCAGCCAGCACATGACCTTCCAGATAGCGTTTGCCAGTGCTGAACTGGTAATATGGCAGGAGTCTGAAACTCGACAAAACGTCGCCCTG
>Ga0105045_10003474_pt1 | contig 13518 bp, 15 predicted proteins | sample MAT02_FD_78089 | JGI IMG/M metagenome (GOLD analysis project Ga0105045, IMG submission 78089) | Freshwater microbial communities from Lake Fryxell liftoff mats and glacier meltwater in Antarctica - MAT-02 (megahit assembly) | ecosystem: Environmental > Aquatic > Freshwater > Ice > Liftoff...
CAGCGGGGTAAACATGCGGCAAGATTTCAAGGCGGACGACTGGGCGTGCTCCAAGGAGCCAAAACCTGGCTTTTAGCGGATGACGACGGGCAGATCGAGCTGACCCATTCCGTTTCCGCCGGACTCGACTACGCGGCCGTGGGCCCGGAACATTGTTACCTTCGCGAGATTGGCCGGGTGCAGTATGACTATGCCACGGACTCCGAGGCCTTGAATGCCTTCCGCACCTTGTCCGAGGTGGAAGGGATCATCCCTGCCCTCGAAAGTGCCCATGCTATTGCCTATGCCATCAAAGAGGCTCCCCAAATGAAAAAAACCGACATCATGCTCATCAACCTTTCTGGAAGAGGCGACAAAGACGTTGCTCAAGCCGCAGAATTTCTTTTAGAGAAATGATCCCGCTTTCTGATCTTACGAATTACTTGGACAGCGCCCTTCACTTAGCGGATTTCGAGGATTATCCAAATGCGCTTAATGGCCTTCAGGTCGAAAACGGGGGAGAAATCAGCCGGGTGGTGGCAGCGGTTGATGCGTGTGAAGCAACCATTTCTGCGGCGGTTGATGCCGGGGCGGATTTGCTGCTAGTTCACCACGGGTTATTTTGGGGTGGGCTTGGGCCGGTGACCGGTGCCTCCTACCGAAAGATGCGCCTTGCTATCGAGAATGGGCTTGCGATTTATAGTGCCCATCTCCCGCTCGATGCACACTCGGAATTCGGAAACAATGTGATATTTGCTGAGGCACTTAACCTTAAGCATAACCGCGAGCCTTTTTTCCAAGTGAAAGGACGGCCAATTGGAATTCAGGTGGAAGAAGAAATCAACCGCGAGGTGTTGCGCAACCGCATTGAAGTTGAGGTGGGGGGCCGTGTGATCCTTGCCCCCGGTGGTCCTGTGAGCACGGGCCGTATTGGGATTGTGACTGGTGGGGCCGGTACCGATCTTGCCAAGGCGGCCGCAGAGGGGGTTGATACCTTCATCACCGGCGAGGCTCCCCACTGGTGTTATTCAGCCGCCGAAGAGCTTGGCATTAATCTTTTCCTTGCCGGTCACTACGCCACGGAGATTTATGGTGTCAAAGCTCTTGGTAAGCATATTGGCCAACGCTTTCACATCGACTACGAATTTATCGACCATCCCTCCGGGCTTTAATCTGCACCTCAAGCCCTCACGAAATCAAGGCGAGCTGCCCGACCCTTTTCTGAAAGCTGCGGGTCAGCGAATTTCGACCCAAGCGGAATGGGCCGCGCAAGCCCAAGCTTGGCGTGATCTCATTATGGACTTAGGGTATGGGGGGTTGCCGCCTGAGCCGGATGGCATCCAAATCGAGACGCTTTGTCATGGAACGACCAGAAATTTGCCGGGCGGGCCAAAGATTCTATCTTATCGAATCCACTGCCATGGTGGACAAATTCCCTTTTCCTTTTGCGTGCAACTAATTTGTCCAAAATCCGAAGCACCCCTGCCTGCGATCATCAGTGGGGATGGATGCTGGCGCTATGTCACCGACGAGGTGATCGGCCAGGTCCTTGCGAGCGGCTGTGCGCTCGTGCTGTTTAACCGCACTGAGCTTGCAGAAGATCTCGGATACGCGGGCGTGCCGGATAAAAACCAGCGCACAGGCGGGTTGTATGATGTCTTTCCGGGGGGAAATTTTGGCGCTGTTTCCGCATGGGCCTGGGGTTACCACCGCTGTGTGGACCTGCTCATGGAGCTCCCCTTTATCGATCACCATCGCCTGGCTGTCACCGGTCATTCCCGCGGCAGCAAAACCGCGCTTGTCGCCGGGGCCACCGATGTTCGGATCGCGCTCATTAATGACAACGCTTCGGGAGCTGGAGGCAGCGCGACTTTCCGCTATGTGGGTGACGGGGGAGAAACCTTGGAGATTTTGAAGGCCTTTCCTTCATGGTTTGGAACGGGACTTCATCCCTTCCTCGGCCGGGAACAGGACATTCCTTACGATCAGCATTGCCTGCTGGCCACGATCGCGCCACGACCGCTTCTGCTCACCTATGCACTCGAAGACCGCTGGTCAAATCCCGAGGGGATGGTCCAAAGTGTGCGGGCCGCCGGGGAAGTCTATAGATTTCTTGGTGCCCCGGAAAATCTGGCCTTTCACTTGCGGGCCGGTGACCACGAACATGCTCCGGACGACTGGAACGTCTTTCTGGAATTTCTCTCCTGGCATTGGTTTCAGACCCCCCCCACCACGGCCTTCAACGTCCATCCCTACCACGAACTGAAACCGGCTTTTTCATGGAAGGCTCCCTAAAGCCCGGCATGAGGGGACGCCATCAAGATTCTATGAGGTACCATCTCTACAGCGCTGGCAACTTTTTGGGCTTGCACAGAAATTTGGAGGAGGAGGCTGCCCGCCCGCATCTCCGGCAGAAGAACTTTGGGTTCTGAAGGATTTTCACGAGTTCTTCTTCCTTTTTCTCAAAGTCCTTTTGTTTCCAGTCGCAGAGTGTTTTTGCCATTTGGGTTGCTTGATATCAGTGCAGAGTTGCATGACTGACTCATCAAGGTTATAGTAAAGACTCAACCAAAAATTATCTATGGCAACTCAAACCGTCTCTTCCTCTGTCAAATCTCCTGTGATTACCGGCCTTTCCAGCCTCCTTGCAAATTCTTACTCGCTTTTAGCTCAGACCCATGTGGCCCATTGGAATGTGGAAGGCCCCAGCTTTTTCCAGCTTCATGCCGCCTTTCAGACCCAGTATGAAGAACTTTTCACTGCGGTGGACGATATCGCGGAGCGGATCCGCGCCCTTGATGCTTTAGCTCCGGGGGGGCTGACGGCTCTGGCCAAAGCTTCGCGCATTCCTGAGCTTTCCGTTGAAGCAACCCCCTCCAAAGACTTTGTGGCTCACCTCATTGATGCCCACGAAATCGTTGTGCAAGAAGCGCTCGATCTCCGTCATGCTTCAGAAGAATCCGGCGATCTAGAAACCCAGGATCTGGCTATTGCCCGTATCCAAACTCACCAAAAGACACTCTGGATGCTCAAAAGCTTCCTGAAAAATCTCTAATCTTTTTTTAAGATCACAAGCCTTGTGACTTTGCGGCGTTTTCGAGTTCCACTTGAAACGCGGCAACGTCGGCTTGGGTGGGGCGATATCCGGGGGTGGTGGGATTGAGGCCAAGGCGACCGGACTGATCTAGATACCACTCGGCTTTTTCCCCGTCGGTGAATGTGACATGTCCGCTGACAAGGGACCCCGGGCGGGTGATCTTGTCGATTGTGACCGCAATCTTGCCGGGGGCTGCAGATGCTTCGGCAGCGTCTTTGATGGTATCCGTGGTTGGCTCAGCAGGTTTTTCCGGCTCCTTGAGTTCGAGTTTGAGGTCATCGGCGAGGAAGCGGGTTTCGAGGTAAGTCAGGGAAATCCCCAGTTCCTCGCGAAGACGCTTCTGGATTTCCGGCAGGTTGGCACCCGCCTCAATCCATTTTGAAATCGTGGCTTTTTGCTCTTCAGAAATGGTCATGTTTTTTATCTTACCTGCTTTTGGAGGGAACCGGAAGGGGCTTTTTTTAACCTCCCGCGATGGCTGGAACGATGCTGATCTCGTCAGTGTCTTTCACGGGTGTCGCATTTTCCTGAAGGAATCGGATGTCCTCATCATTAAGAAAGACATTCACGAATCGGCGGACCGTTCCGTGTTCGTCATAGATACGCTCACCGATGCCGGGGTAGGTGATATCCAGGTTTTTGAGAACGTCGCCGATGGTTTCTCCCTGGGCGGGAACAACTTCCTGTTCGGCGGTGAGTTTGCGGAGTGGGGTTGGGATACGTATGGTTGCCATGATAGGGATTTTATTGGGTTATTGGTTTTTTGAGATCAGGCGTTAGCGAGTTCGTCGGCGAGAAGGGTTTCGAATTCGCGGAGACTTGGGTTGATGAGGCGGGGACTGCCGCAGTGGCCAGTGACAGCCTCGGAGGTTTTGAGTCCATGGCCGGTGATGCTGAGGACAATGCTTTCGTCCCGGGGGATTTGACCTGAGGCGATCAGCTTTTGGGCGCAGGCCACGGTGACGCCGCCTGCGGTTTCGGCAAAGATACCTTCCTGCTCGGCCAAGAGCCGGATGCCGGCGATGACCTCTTCATCGGTGCAATCCTCGGCGTAACCTCCAGTATCCTTCATGGCACGAATGGCGTAGTAACCATCGGCGGGGGTCCCAATCGCAAGGGATTTCACGATGGTCTGGGGCTTGGGCACGGGCTTGACCATGTCCGTTCCCTTTTTGAGGGCGGCGCTAATGGGCGAACACCCGGCGGCCTGGGCTCCATGCACGGTGAAGGGCTGTTCTTCGATGAGACCCACACGGATCAACTCGTTGTAGGCCTTGTGGATTTTGGTGAGGAGCGAGCCACTGGCCATGGGGATCACGGTATGACGTGGAAGCTTCCAGCCCAGTTGCTCGGCAATCTCGAAGCCTTGGGTTTTGGATCCCTCCGCGTAGTAGGGGCGGAGGTTGACGTTCACAAAGCCCCATCCGTATTTGCCCGCAATTTCCGAGCAGAGCCGGTTGACTTGGTCGTAGGCGCCATGGATCGCAATCACATTCGTGCCATAAACCAGCGAACCCAGGACCTTGCTTTGTTCAAGGTCAGCGGGAATCAGAACATAACTTTTTAAACCAGCGGAGGCCGCATTCGCAGCGACCGAGTTGGCAAGGTTGCCAGTGGACGCGCAGGCCACCGTTTCAAAACCAAGCTCCCGGGCCCGGCTTAATGCTACCGAGACGACCCGGTCCTTGAAGGAAAGCGTCGGGTAATTAACGGTGTCATTTTTGATGTAGAGTTCGGAAACTCCGAAGACTTTTGCAAGGCGATCTGCTCTGACGAGTGGGGTGAAGCCCACTTGAGCTCCCACGGTGGGAGCTCCATCAATGGGCAACAACTCCCGGTAGCGCCACATCGTTTGCGGGCGGGAGGCAATGACCTCACGGCTAATGGACTGTGCGATGGCGTCATAGTCATACGCCGCCTCCAAAGGTCCAAAATCGAATTCGCAGATGTGGATGGCCTCTTTTGGGTAAAGGCGCCCACACTCTCTGCACTTGAGATTTGAGAAGAAGGGTCTGTTTTCGTCGTTCATAATAGCTCGTTGGCTTATCGAGCTTACGACGAGGCGGAAACCTGCCAGAGGGCGGGCTCTCTCTCATCTTCCCCCCACTCACATCTTGCGATGTCAATAGAAGCTGGATTTGGCACCTGGTCCCCCATGTTTTTTTGTGGTTAAAAAAACCGGGGCGGTTGCCGTGACATCGTTGGGCCAGTCCCTCCGTCACTCTCGATAAGACTCGAAAACCATCGGGTCTCGAGGCTGATCAGTCAAGCGGTTATTTTTCGGAGGGCCGTCAGCTTGGACGCAGCGGCTCCCGAGGCGAGGGATTCGTAGGCCCGTGAAAGCCCCTCCTGCAGATCGGCAGCCAAACCGCAAACCACAAGAGCAGCGGCGGCATTGATGGCAACAAGGTCTCGCCGGGGGCCGGGGTCATGGTTTGCCAGAAGGGATTCGAGGATCTGCGTGTTTTCTTGCAGTGATCCCCCAAGCAACTCGCTTGGTAAGGACTCGCGAAGGCCGAGGGCGGCGGGGTCAATTTCCATGGATTGCACGCCGCCGGGCAGGCTTTTGACCACGAAGGTTTTGGCAAGGGAGGAGACCTCATCCAACCGCAGGTTGCCGGGGCCGGTGCCATGAACCGCCCACGCCTGCCGTCGGCCCAGAGCCACCAAGGCCTCGGCATAGATGGGAAGAAAATCCGGGGAATAAACGCCCACAAGCTGGAAGTGGGGTTTCGCAGGGTTGAGGAGCGGGCCAAGAAGATTAAAAATGGTGGGGGTTCCCTCTTCAGCTAAGAGCTTTCGCACGGGAGCAATGGCCTTCACCGCCGGATGATAAAGCGGAGCAAAGAGAAAACAACACCCCACCGTCTCCAAGGCGTGTTGGGCTGCGTCAGGGGGCAGATCAATTTTGACCCCCAGCGCTTCCAGCACATCGGCCCCTCCACACTTTGAGGTGATCGCGCGGTTGCCATGTTTGATAACCCGCGCCCCGGCCCCGGCCACAACAAACATAACAGCCGTCGAGACATTAAATAGGCCGGCCTTGTCGCCCCCGGTTCCACAGACGTCGATGGCACCCAAGGAATCTGCGGGGAAGGCTAAAGCACGGGCGAGCAGTTCCTCTGCGAATCCGGCCAGTTCTTTTCCAGTGACTCCCTTCTCATTTAGAGCGCGCAAAAAATCGGCGCGGTCGTCAACCCCAACCGCCTCGTCCAGCAGGGATTCACAGGCTTGGGCGATTTCTCCTCGGTCCAGCGAACCGCCCTGCTTTGCTTTATTGGTGATTGGAATCAACATCAGCTCATCAAAATGAGCAAAATTGCGCCAAAGAGCAAGAGAGCACCAATGGTTCGTTGAAGCATGATTTTTCGGCTGGTGGTGGCTTCTCCGAGTCCAAACCACCGCCCAAAAGCCCAAGCGCAAAGCACACTCATCAGAGTCCTAAGCGAGTAAACCACATTCACAGCCGTGGCGTCCCGCGACCATGCCAGCGCAAGGAAGACCAACCCGCATTGGAGGCCAAGCAAGGTGGCACCCACCGCCAGGGACGGTGCAGTGCGGGCTGAAATTAGAAACGCCGAGCGATCAATAATCAGATAGTAGAGAATGGCCACAAGGCCCACCCCGCCAAACATCGTTGGCAGAAACGCCAGCGGATCGTAGTTCCCTGCCCAATGCTGAACCAACACATCCGTGAGCGAGAAGAATGAGGCAGCGGTGAATGAAAAAATAATCGTGCGACCTACGCCATTACCTTTCCATCCTCTGATGCCTCCGGCGATGATGGCCGTCGCGAGGGAGGCCGCCACGGCGGCGATCCACCAACGGCCTGGAATGGGCACCGAAAACAGGAGCGCATTTAATGCGGTGACGAGGATGATTTTTGTGCCAAGCAGAGGGGTGGCCACGGAAACGTCTCCGCTGGAAAGCGCTGCAAAGGTGAAGACCTGCCCGGCAAAAAATGTGAGGCAGACCATCGCGGGCAGAATGAGGGGAGCATTGGGAATCTCAGGACTCTGGATGAACCACAGGGGTTGAACCACCATGGCCACGCCCAAGTTTGCGCAGAGATTCACTTGCGCGGCCTTCGCGCCCTTGCCCAAAGCCGATTTGAGGAAAAACGAAGCGGCAGTGTAGCCGAGTGCGGCAATCCCGGCAAAGATGAGCCCGATGGTTGTCAGTGGCATGAGCAACCTCAGGGATCAAGCAGATCCAACACCTTGCGGAAATCCCGGGCGGCCCACTGACCCGGCACTTGGGGACGACCCACCCAGCAGTAGTTCAGGCACGAACCGCAGCGGGCAAGAGCCAAGCGCGAAATTTTGCCCAACGCCCCCATCCCCATCATGGCCACTGGCGGGCCAATTTCGTCCAGAGCAGAAAGTAAGATGCCCAGATCGGAGGGGGTCTTGGGAGTCGCGGCAATTTTCACGCAATCGGCACCCGCCGCCCGGGCTTTGCCCGCCAACTTTATGAGAAACTTCAAGGTCGGGGTCCCTTCGAAATCGTGGAAGGAGGCAATGACTGGTTTTTTCAGGTCATGAGCCTTTTCCACCACCGCCGCGAGTTGATCCAGATTCCTGATTTCAAGATCCACCGCCGCAGAAGCTGGTAACAACTCCAAATAAAGTTCAGATCGTTGGTGCCAGGAAAGGTCCAGTGCGCCTCCCTCAGCACGATCTCGCACCGTGATAATGGCAGGGAGCGGCAGCGCGGCAACCTCCTCGCACGCAGGAGGCTTCGGGAGGCTGTCCACGCGCACTTCCACAGCATCCAAAACGTTGGCCAAACCGCTAATCCGACGCCATCCGCTTTTTTCGTGGAGGGTCCCGATGAGGTTTCTTCGGCTTAAGTTGAGTTTTTTCGTTGTTGTTGGCACCACCTAGAGATACGAAAGAAAGTCCCCCAAGGGCGAGCAGCTTCGATGAACACAAGAAAACAAGAAATCAGCGTGCAGATCAACCAGTTGATTGATGCCCTCATGCTTGGGGTGCTTCTCTGGCTGTGTTACTGGCTGCGGGCCTCGGGATTTCTTGTGATCGACTCGCTATGGGAAATTCCGCCCTTTGTGAATTTTTTCTGGATGCTTGCAATCCTGATGCCCTTTGGACCCTTTTTGTTGGAACTTCATGGATTTTATGATCACCCCATGGAGAAGACCGTGGCGAAATCTTTGCAGCAAATCGTTCATGCTGGCGTTTGGCTGGTGCTTTTGTTTGGGCTGGCGGCCTTTTTTTTCCGGCTGACAATTCCCAGCCGGACGGTGCTGGTCCTGTTTTGCACGGTGGCTCCGTTGGCTCTGCTGATCAAAGACCGTGCGATTGCTGCTTTGTATTACCGACGCTTGCTGAGAGGTGCGGGTGGGGAGCCGATCATTATTGCGGGGGAGCCGGATCGGATGCGTGAGGTCGAGGCGGCCATGACCCCGGCGCAAAAGCTGGAATTAAGAATTGTGCGGAGGATTGATTTGTCGAGCCGTCCTGTGGAGGATCTGGTGGAAGCTTTGCATGACCACTCGGTGGGCCGGGTGATTCTGGCTGTGGGCCGCATAGAACTTGAAAAAGTGCAATTGGCTGTGGAGGCTTGTGAGGTGGAGGGCGTCGCGGCCTGGCTCAACGCGGATTTTATCCGAACCTCCGTGGCAAAGCCGACGTATGAAAGTTTTGGAAGGAAGCCGATGTTGGTTTTCCGCGCGACACCCGATATTTCCTGGCCCCTGATGCTCAAGAATACGGTGGACCGCATGGGAGCCCTGATGGCTTTGATCCTTTCGATCCCTCTCTTTTTGGTCGTGGCGCTGAGCATTCGTTTAAGCTCTAAAGGTCCGGTGATCTTTCGTCAGCAGCGTGCCGGGCTTCACGGCAAACCCTTCACGATGTTTAAATTCCGTACCATGGGTGCCGACGCCGAACAGCGGAAGGCAGAGCTGGAAGCGCTGAATCAAATGAAGGGGCCAGTCTTCAAAGTCGACAAGGATCCCCGCGTGACCCCGCTCGGGCGATGGCTTCGTAAAACCAGCGTCGATGAGTTGCCCCAACTCCTCAATGTGCTCAAAGGCGAGATGAGCCTTGTCGGCCAGAGACCTTTGCAAATTTATGAGGTCGAAAAATTCGCGTTAGCCAGTCACCGTCGTCGCTTGAGCATGAAGCCGGGACTGACCTGCCTGTGGCAAGTCCGGGGCCGGAATCAGGTTGTCGATTTTGATGACTGGGTCCAAATGGATCTGGAATACATTGACAATTGGTCTTTTTGGCTGGACCTCGTGATTCTCCTTCGAACGATCCCCGTAGTCCTTTTTGGCTGGGGCGCGAAGTAGATCACTTCAGCACTTCCGGCGGGAAGGAGGTATCCACGGAAACGCGGTCAGGTGTCAGCGCCGGAAGGTCTTCAGAAAATGTCACAAGAACCGTTATGAAGGGTTCGCCACCATTCACTTGGCTCACTCGGCCCTCCCATCGGAGATCACTCCCCTCAAAACTCAAAACCGCCATCATCCGTGGCCGAATCCTGGCTGCGGATTTTGGTTCAAACTCTGCGGAGACTTTTCTTTTATCCACCGCCTGCGTCTTGAGACTATAAGGGTTGTCCGAGGTAAAGCGGGTGCAGGTGCCGAGGGCCGCCGCAACACCCATCACGGCAATGGTGCCTGCGATGATGCGGCCACTCCGCCATTTCTGTGTTTTTGAACCAGGCATGTGTCAGCGATTCAGGATTTAGGGTGCTGTTCTAACTAATCGTTCCTCAGTCCCCGTAGCCGAGCGGGTGCTTCAGATGCCAAGCCCAGGCGCTTTCCACGATTGGCCGGATATTTTCAAACTTTGGTTGCCAACCGAGCTCGGTTTTGACTTTCTCCGAGGCCGCAACAAGACGGGGAGGATCTCCCGCGCGTCTTGGTTTTTCGATGGCCGGGATGGCAGCACCAGTGATTTGGCGGCACGTCTCAATGACTTCTTTGACTGAGGTGCCTCCCCCGGTGCCAAGGTTGTAAAACGCACTCTTTTTGGCTGCGAGGGCGAGGATGTGCGCCTGGGCCAGATCAAGGATGTGAATGTAATCACGAATGCACGTTCCGTCCGGCGTGGGGTAATCAGTCCCATAAATATCAACGGACTCTTTTTGTCCCAGAGCCACCTTGAGGATGTTGGGGATGAGGTGGGTTTCAATGCGGTGATCTTCCCCAAATTTTTCCGTGGCCCCGGCGGCATTAAAGTAGCGAAGGGCCACAAACACCAGCCCGTGGATTTCTCCATACCACTTCAGGATTTGCTCAAACATCAATTTGGATTCGCCATAGGGATTGATCGGTTTTTGTGGCAGGGATTCGTCCAGAGGCACGGTCTCCGGAATCCCGAACGTGGCACACGTGGATGAAAACACAAATTTACGAACCCCGGCCTCAATCGTCATATCCAGAAGGTTGATCCCATTGGCCACGTTGTTGCGAAAATACTTTGAGGGGTTTTGCATGGATTCGCCCACTAACGCATTCGCAGCAAAATGCATGACGGCTTCGGGTTGGAATTCTCCCATGGCATGACGGAGCACCGTCCGGTCCTGCAGGTCGCCCTGAAAGAACTCGGCCCGCGAATCAATCGCCTTCTTGTGGCCCTCGCTGAGATTGTCGAAAACGGCAACCTGCACTCCCCGGTCCAAGAGTTGCTCCACACAGATACTCCCAATATACCCGGCACCACCCGTCACAAAAACTTTGTTCATCGTTGCCTCAGAATAGCTCAGCTCCTTTTCTAATCAAGCACCGAGCCGACAGCAATTCTCATTTTGTAAAAATTACCAGCCTGCGCACGGCCTCGCTGGGAGCGACGAATAAATTCGCCGCTCCGAATAGGCCCCATCCCGCTCACTCAAAATGAGAATTGCTGCTGAGCCGATGATCGTCCTTCAGGATTTGGGATCCTCCTCTTCGCCTATATGGCCGCGTCCCTCATCAATCACCGAGTGTTCCCACAAAGGGATTTTGCGCGCGTAGGCCGCTCGTCCTAATAAGTGCGCGGCGACCGGGGCCGTCATAAAAATAAATGCGGCGGTGATCAGCGACTTGGTTACAACCGAGAGATCCTGAAAATTGAGAGCCGCAGCGACCAGGAGGAGAGCGACTCCCAGGGAAGCGCCCTTGCTGGAAGCATGCATGCGCATGAAAAGATCCGGCATTCTGACAATCCCCAGCCCGGCAAGGAACATGAGGAATGCCCCAACAAGGATCAGAGGGACGATGACGACAATCATTTGAAAACTCCTTTCTGGATGCTGAGTGCAAGGGCAATGGTCCCAAGAAAAGTGATCAATGCCATGGCAAGAGCAATATCCAAAAGCACCGCTTGGCCGGTGGTAATGGACGTCAGCACAAGAGCTCCAACGCCCATCGTTGCCAACGCATCAATGGCCACCACACGATCCGGTAAGCTGGGACCCTTGGCCAGCCGGACAAAGGCGAGGATCATCCCCAAAGCCACGATGATGGTGGCGATCGAGGCGGCTGCGATAATGATGGGTGATGTTTCCATGAGATTCAGCGAAGGATTTCTAGCACTCGTCGTTCGAGGTTGTTGGTGATGTCGTCGCGGAGGGCTTGAGGGTCTTTCACATACATGGCATGCACGTAGAGGGTCTTTCTGTCGTCAGAGACATCCAAGCTCAGGGTCCCGGGTGTCATGGAGATCAGGTTGGCAAGCAAGGTGATCTCAAAATCGGTTTCTGCAAGAATCGGGATTGCGACGACCCCGGGCGTCATCATGTGCTGAGGGGTGAGGACATCCCATGCGACAATCACATTGGATTTGATGAGTTCCCACAAATAATACCCCACAAAGGAGATCGTCTTGGGGACCTTGCCGAAATACGAGTTATGCTCACGGTGGCTGCGCGCGACGAAAAACAGCACGAAGTAGGAAAGCACAAATCCGGAGATCAGGGTCTCTGCGCTGATGGCACCCAGCAGGCCGGCCCAGACGAGCGTGAGGACGATATTGAGGGCGGGCAACATGGCTAGCGGGTGATGCCGAGGACCGCCTCGATGTAAAGGTTGGGATTAAGGAGTTCTTCCGCCGCGCGCATCGCAAAACCAAAAAAGAACTCGGGCACCAAGCCAATGGTCAGCGTCAACAGCGCCAGCGCGGCAATCGGCCCAAGGAGAAGGATTTTTTCGCGTAGAGGAACGCCCTCTGGATTCGGAACGGCGGCATGATCCGGTTTTTTCCAAAAGGCCTCGGCCCAGATCTTGGTCATCGAAAACAACGTGAGCAGCCCGACAGCCAAGGCAATCCCCACCAGCCAAGCCGCCGCATTGTTAAAAATCGTGTCTCCTGCCAAGCCGGCTTTGACGACGGCAAATTTGGCAAAAAAGCCGGAAAGCGGGGGAATGCCTCCCAGCGACATCGCAGGGATAAAAAACAAAATCGCCAGCAGGGGAGACGCCTTGAGAAGACCCCCGAGCTTTTTGAGGTCGAAGGTTCCCGAATACCGATGGGCCACCCCGCTAATGAGAAAGAGGTTCGATTTCACGATGATGTGATGGAAAATATAAAACACCGTTCCCGCAATGGCGAGAGGCGTAAATAATGCCAGCCCAAGAATCATGTATCCAATTTGGCTGATGATGTGAAAAGACAACAGTCGTCGGAAGTCAAACTGCACAATGGCTCCCAAAACGCCAGTCAGCATGGTCAGCCCGGCCAAGGCCAGCAGCAGGGAATGGATAACCCCCACGTCCTCCGTGAAGACGAGCGTGAACATGCGGATCATCGCATACACGCCCACTTTGGTGAGCAGCCCCGCAAAGATCGCGGAGACGGACACGGGCGGGGTGTGATACGACGCCGGGAGCCAGAAAAACAGGGGAAAAATTCCGGCCTTCAGGCCAAAGGCCACAAGGAAAAGGGCCGCCGTCACCGTGAGGAGACCCGGGTCAAGAACGTCCCCAATGCGCAACGCAATATCAGCAAGATTTAATGTTCCGAGTTTTCCATAAAGGATCCCGCAACCGGCGAGAAAGAGGCTGGAGGAGATCAGATTGAGAACGACATATTTGACCGCGCCCTCCATTTGCGGACGCTCCCCGCCGAGCGTCATCAACACAAAGGAACTGATCAACATGACCTCAAACCAAACGAACATGTTAAAAATATCTCCAGTCAGAAAGGCCCCGCAGACGCCCATCAGCATGAACTGCAAAAACCCGTAGTAGCCGTAGCGTTCGCGCCCGGCATCAATTTCCGCTAAGGAATACACGACCACGGCCAAGCCAGTGATGGCTGTCACCAGGACCATAATGGATGATAACATGTCGGCCACCAGGGAAATCCCAAACGGGGCCTCCCAATTCCCCATTTTCACAACCAGGATTCCGCGATGCCAGACCTCGTTCACAAGCCAGAGCGCGTTGCCAAGAAGGGCGACCATGCCTGCCACGCTGATCCCACGCTGCC
>Ga0105045_10003475_pt1 | contig 13516 bp, 10 predicted proteins | sample MAT02_FD_78089 | JGI IMG/M metagenome (GOLD analysis project Ga0105045, IMG submission 78089) | Freshwater microbial communities from Lake Fryxell liftoff mats and glacier meltwater in Antarctica - MAT-02 (megahit assembly) | ecosystem: Environmental > Aquatic > Freshwater > Ice > Liftoff...
GGCACGTTAAAATCTTGGGATTGCACAGATGCCAACACATTGCGTGCGATGTATTTGACCTGACTCGGCGCAATAATATCGACATTACGAAAGTGCGTCATCGTCTCTAATAGGCAATGCCTTACGCACTCTCTTGGGCTTAACTTTTCGCCTTCGATTCGCGCCCGCTGGATCAGGTTTCCAAGGTAGTAGCGCACATCGCCGACATCCGTCTGATGCCGAAACAAGTCGCTGAAGGCATCAAGGAATGAGGACATCAGCACTGGATCGATGCTGGTTGTGCGCGCGAAATGTAAGGACGCTTGTGCGCGGTCAAGTAAGTCACCCATCGCTTGTGAGAAAGTGCGTTTTCTGCGTTCACCTCAAGCCGCTTTTTTTGGTCGGAACGCCTTTGGCGCAGAGTTTTGATTAAGAAAAACATTCAATATTCCACGTCGTTAACTTGCACTAAGATTAACGTAATGCACCGAATCAGAAGATAATAAAGAAGGCGGCACGCTAAGCGCCGCCTTCTAATCAGGCAAAATCCTTAATGAGAAACGTTTAAAACCAGTCTAGACTGACTCTCGGCCGCGCCATTTGTGATGCGGAGTTCAATCGTGTACGAGCCGCGCCCCAAGTTCCTACTGAAGTTCAATCCCGAGCCAGCAAAGCTGTTGTTGATGCGCCAACTGATCGTGCTTCCGACCGGTATGGTCGAACTCGAAGCATTGAGCGCATACTGAATCGTCTGGCCTGCCGGGATCCAGTGATTCGCGGACATATTGCCACTGACCGCTCCGCGATTGGGGCTGGTGGTACCCGTAAAGCGCGCAACTAAAGCTGTCGACTGAGGCGGTGCTTGAACCGTTATGTTTGCCGTAGCGGTGCCGGTGCGACCTTGATTGTCGCGAACTAGTAGCGTGACGACATTTGATCCGAGGCGCAGCTGGTTACCAATTATCGAGCCGTTACCCAAATTGGTGTTGTTCAAGGTCCAAGTATAAGAAAGGCCGACTGGCGTTGAAGTTTGACCATCAAGTGTCGCCGAAAGACCAGTCGTGCCGGCGGATACCGTCAGAACTGAAGTTGAATTAGCCGACGCGTTTCCAACTGGGGTGCGCACCACAAAATTAGCGCTCGGTGGTGCGCCGCTGGTTCCGCCGATCACATTGATAATGGAAGCAGCATTAGCCGTGTTGTTTACGCGCAATTCGACGCGGTTGCTGCCTGGATTCAACGTTACTGCGACCATTCGACTGCCGCTAGTGTCAACATTATTGACCAGCCACCGAATACCAGCCGTGGATGGCGTCGATGCAGTGGCATCTAGAGTAACGCTTGGCGTCTGCGATCCAAAATTCCAGCTCACGTTCGAATTTTCAGATATTTGCCCGAACGCAGATCGAATGGTGAAGCGCGCCGATGGTACAGCGTCAGTGGTCATGTTGTTTCTTCGGATTGGCAAATATCCCCGATTCCGGTAGGTTGCAAGACTCACCCAACGCCGCACCACTTTTTGAAATTCTACGCCTTCCGCCTCGATGATTTCCAGAGAATCGCCTGAACGATTCACTATTAATACCACATGCTTTCCGGCCCAATTTAATGCGTCCCCACGGCCCAACTGGGCATCCGAGATGCTTGCGGCATACGTTCCCACAACATTTATTGTGGCGAATGGGTGGCCGCTAACCCCCCATGCGGCACCAAGAGCACCGGAGCAGTCTGCCCCTGCTGGCATGGCAAGGCAAGACGAATTTACGCCGGTCGCGTTACCTGCGAGTCTGTTAGCAAACATCTGGGCTTGCCATGTACTTGCGGTCGTGTAGCCACCCCAGCTGTAAGGAATACTATGCCAGCCTTCTGTCCTTAAGTAGTAAGGGCGAACGCGGCAGGCTACATTGGAACCAGGTCGATCTGTCACACGCAAGATAGCGCTTGCCGGAATGAAAACTTGAGGCATTAACAACGCTTCGGCGTTTTGCAACACTTGGTCTGGCGTTATCGAGGGAAGGGCGATTTTTGTAACAGTTGTTGAAGCTGCCTGCATCTTCGTTGGCGCGAAAGTTAGCTCGCGTACAAAATCGGTCAGTTGCACGACCTTTGCGGAATCGCCCTCGTCGATTAATGCAAAAAGTTTGCCGTTAACCGATACCGCAAGCGCATTATCAACCGCACGTTGACCACGCGGAATCTCAATCATCTCGACTGACGAGTCCGCAAATCGTAATGCAAGGTGCTTTACTGAACCGCCGACCTTCGAAGTTTCGCCAACATATATTTCAACGAACGCCGTTTCGCCGACTTGCCGAATTAAAGTTGCGCGCATAACGTCAAAGTTCGCTGGCGAAGTCCAAGTGACCCCGCCGACCTGCACGTGTCGCGCAGTCGTCAGCACCGGCGGGCCAACATTCCCATTGAAACCGCTCGATGTCTTCGCGCTGTTTGGCGTGAATTTTGCGCCACTTCGATCAAATGCCGTCCAAATCGGCTCGGATCCGTGTCTGATCGCGATTTTATCGCCGAAGTAGATGGCTTTATCGGTGCCTTCCATTACGACCAAAGAACTTGTAGTCAGCTTACCGCCTGCATCGTATTCAAGTACGGTGGATTCGCGCGAGTCTAAAATCAAGAACTGACTTTTATCGGAAACATCCAGGGAAATAAAACCACCAGGGTCACCTTGGTCGTCGAGATTTGTTTGGACAGCGCTGTTCGCGATGGGGGCGTCAATCCCGCGACGTAATTCAAATTGTTCGGAAAATCCAAACGCTGTTGAATGGCAAAAAATGGCGGCCAAAAAAGTGAGCCAAACCCATGTCTTCTTTGACGCCATCCCCGTTTCACGGCGTTGGGACGCCGGTTGCACATTTGTAACTGTTTTCATACACTTCTCCGTTTTAAGTTGGAGGCGCTTGCCGACTTCTAAGTCAGCGGGGCATAATTGCCCGGTCGCGCGCACCTCCGTTCGACCTGACTCGATTTGGCGGCTTTGGACGGCGATGCCAAATCAAGGAATAAAAAAAGTAGAACCCGCGCACTTTCGTGCGCGGTTTTTCTAATTTTTTTTCGTAACGTCCGATATCGTGGTGTGGCGGTCGAACAGACCCAAAAAGCCACCGCCTAGCTCGATTCGTTCAACAATTTTTGATGATGTTTTTGTTCGAGCCATTTTCATGCCTCGGTTGCACCGCGTTTTCGCTGAAATTTAAGTCTGCAACAATTAATTGCCGTTGGCAAGTGCCTTAACCAGGTATTTTCAATAGATAAACAGCTTTCAGGTCGGGCCGATGATTTTAGTAGGTCGCTGTAGGAAGGATTTGTGCGGACGCGCGGCTCCTTCGCAGGCTTTTGTGGTCAATCGGGCGGTGCGTGCTGATTTAAGTCGCGGCAGCCTCGGTTTCATCGGATATAGACGGCGACCGCCAAGACCCATTAATCGGCCCTAGTCCAACTTCGTCCCACGAAAAATAATCTTTATATAAATCAATGCAATTTAAAAATTTCATATGGCACTACAGGTATCCATTTTGGAGTCATAAATCATATTGCGAGCGGAAATGGCGGCGTCGGATTGCGCCCGGTTTGTCATCCAGGCCCAGCGCCGCGTAAGTCGCTTTTGCCTCCGGCTCCGGCTGGCTGGTCTTGCGGATGCGCAGCGTGCCGCCGACTTTAGCCGCGAAGCTTGCGGTGATTCGGCATTGTCTTTCTATTTTCGTTCGGACGCTTTGCCAGCTGTCTTGAATGCCGTGCGCTCAGCGTTCGGCGCAAAAACATCGCGCACTGATACGCCAGCACCGAAATCCACAGGTGCGCTTTGCACCGGCTTTCCAGCTGATGGTGGATCGGACGCAGGCCCAGTTCGGATTTCAGGCTGCGAAACACCGTTTCCGGTTCGGTTAGCTGGATGTAGTGGCGCCAGCGGTCTTCGGCGCTCAGGCTTAAGTCGTTGCTGCGGATCACGTAATGGTCAGCCAATGCAGCTTTGCTGTACGCGGTGGGATCGAAGCTCCAGCGGATGGTGATTACGGTTTGGGTCGCTTTGGCTTTGGACTCAGCTTTGACTTCGACTTTAGCTTCGTTTTTATCTTCGGCTTTTTGAATGGCAGCTATGCTTGCCGTTTCGGCTACCTCAATTTGGTAGTGCTGAGCGACGCTGGCGTAGGCTTGTTTCAATCGACCGATGCGCTGGTGGATTGTATCGACGGTCAAGCGGGCTTGGGGCTTGCTCAGGCGCGCGACCAGCTTGTCCAGTCCGGCTTCAAAACGCTGCCGTTGTAAGGTGGTCATCGCCGTTTCTTTGGCCGCGCGTTGGTCGGAATGACACAGCAGTCGCACGTCGCCATCGGCCGTATTCCCTGTGTCCACTGCTCGCTCGATGCGCACGCAATCACCGCTGGCGGTGGCGAGCGTTCGCGTTGCGCTGAACGGCCGGCGTTCACGGCTCATCACCAAATAGCGATAGCTTTTTTCACGCAGCCACTCCAGGTTGGCCTTGGTCACGATGCCGCGATCCAGCATCACCATCGCCACTTTTGGCGCGTACAGGCCGCTGAGCCTGTGCAGGAGGCTAGAAGCCTCATGCACGTTGCCCGCAAACACCTCTGAGCGGCGCACAAATTCTTCGCCATCGAGCACCAAACCCAACGTCAGCATCGGCGCGTCGCTGCGCTTTTGTTTGGAATGCCCGCGCTTAGCCTGCGGATTGCCCGCCGCCATACCCTTAAAATAGATTCGTCAGGTCGTACAAAGCCACCGTCGAGCGCAAGCCAAACACCGCTTCCAAGCGCGAATAAAGTGCTGTTTCGAGAGGGTATTGCTGACGCCACAGCGCATCAGTGTCTTGGTACAGCCGCGTTAAGAAGAGCTTTGCGTAGTCAAAATTGGTCAATTCACCCAGCGCGGACGCGCGCGCCAGCCAGTGATGCGTCGCACGTTCGGAGCCTAGCTTGGCCATACGCGCCACGATTTGGCCGACGGCTGCGACAAAGCTGACGCGGTTCAAGCCAGCGACGCGCAGGTGCTCGCAGACGCCTAAGGATCGCAGTGCGCGCAGGTCCAGCGCTTCGATCCCAACCGAGCGCGCGTCCAGCAGCGTGAGCGTGGCGGCATCGACCCAGTCTGGCTCGGCTGTCTGTGCAGCGGACAAAACGGGCGTGGTTGCATGCGGCAACACCGGCGCGTCAAAGTCGATGCAGGCCTGCGGATCAGGATCCACGTGGGTAGCTGCAGCCGTATTCGTTTGGTGCCTAACGTCCACAGTGCGCCCGCGCAGCACGTCCACACTTGCGCGAGCGAAAAGTGCTGGCCCATGCTGATCAGGGTAATTTGCCGAACCTCGCCGCCCACCCGCGCGCTGCGCACTAGGCGATAGGTGAAGTAAGGCGCGCCGTGGGCGCTGGGTCGGGTTTGGGTGCATCGGATAAACATGTGTGCGAGCGTATCGCAACGGGTGTTAAGAAGTCATGAATTGAAAAGCTAATTATGGCACTACATTTTGGAAACGGAAATTGACGAAGTTGGGATAGTCAAAACAATTCGCTGGTTTAATTTCTGGCTCGAACTCGTGCGAATTCTTGTGCCAAAATTTCTTTGCAAAGCATGTTGCCAACATTCGCAGAGAGTGCTTTGTACTTTCGCAGGGGGCAAATCTCACATGCCAGTCCGCAATCCTCGCCAGAGAGCGAATGGCGAGGAACTCGTTTGACAGCCAATTCTGCAGTTTCGAAGTGGATTTCCATTTGAATCGTCTCAGTGATGTTCCCTGGCAGATTATATTTGAAATGGTTATTTAAGCAATAGCAATCTTACCTATTAGTTATAGGAATAACAGTAGTTATACCAAAAAAGACATTAAAAAATAGTAACCGACTATCTACAGATGATTGCACTCCGGGTTACCTGAGTCCAAGATGTCGCCATGGCAAATCAAACACCAACCCTAGATTATTTTCTCGAACTGTCTGCTGCTAATGCATCAGAGTCCCTTTGGTTTGAGTGGAGCGGACTATTGGCTCGGCCGTTCGACCTGTTGCACGACAGTTTTTGTGAGCGACCCGGAGCCACGATAGTTTCACTTTATGCAGCATGGAGCTCCAGGGGCCGTAATCGTTACGATCTAGATGCGCAGCTTAGAATCTCCGGCGTAAAAACAGCTCGCACGGGCCGTAAGAGTGAGAAGCCGCCTTCGCGCGTACTGTCAGCGATGGCGAAACTGGCGGCTACCATGCCGATTTCTGTTGGCGATGCAATTGAATTGATCGCTACCCTAATATGGACCTGGGGCGGTTGGGACAAAACCCAGAGCGAGACGCCATTTGACGTCGGAGACCGCGCACGCGCGCTCATGTCTGATGCTGGATTCGTCCAGCCTGATAGCCTTTTTGCGGCGCAGCTTGTCGCCAAGACGTTTGCAAAAGTACTTTTTAAAAAGTACGGAAAGCTAGAAGATGCAGGCTTTCGAGATAGAGTTTTTTATCTATGCGATGAAGAACGAATTTCAATGCGAAGGCTGTTTTCCAAAGTCGCAGAAAGCGACGGTACCTTGATCGTCGCGTCAACTAGTCAAGTATTTGCGGATGGGCCGAATGAAGAAACAACAGGGGATTTCTTCGACTTTTTAAGCGAGCTTTGTAAGGCTAAGAACAAATTAAATCGTTGTGTATGGGTTATTGATGGCAGCAAGCTCGTAGACCGGGAACTCACCCCAAAGCAGAGGCTAGCGCAGTATCTTCAAATTGGCGAAATTAATCGTCGAGTCTCCGCATTCCGTGCGCTAGTCAAGATAGATGAAGAAGAGGAAAGACGACTTGATGGGAAGCTTCGAGTGCTGGTTTACATAGGATCGCCGATGACTTGGCCAGAAAACTTTTTACCTAAACGCGCGCCAAGCGCATGGGTTAAGTCACCGCGAATAAGAGATTTAATTGATGGCGATCCGTTTCTTTGGGTGTCGTGGGTAGATGCGAGCGAAAAGGTCACATTTTATGGTTTGCCCAAGAAGCGATACGTTCCCATAAATTCGCTTACAGCCGAGGTGGCAGCTGAGATCCCGATCGAGGGACACTCATACCTACTTAATTTGCCAGCACCCGATGCTGACACGTCCAATGCACAAGTAACCATTGCCCAGGGCGTAGCGGGAAAAACAAACGTACTGGAGGAGATTAGATTGAGGCTTTTTGACCTTAAGTCTCTTCAAATCTGGCTCAACAATCAAAACGTCAAAATTTAGGAATTATCATGCCTGTTGGCGCAGCCCTACCCAAAACCTTCACCAATCCCGCCGGGATTGCCTTGACCTTTGTCATCTCCGATCAATGCCAGTTCAACTGCCCCGGCTGCGTCGTCGTGCAGCGCAAAGAAGCGCGCGCCTCGGCAGCTCTTTCAGCGGAGCATCACGTGTCTTTTGTGCGCGCTGTAGCCCGAAAGCGTTCGATTACGCTCATATCCGCTCAAGGCTACGAGCCTTTGCACGATGTCGCATGGGAAACTACCAAAGCCCTGATGGCTGTGGGGCGCGAGTTAGATGTGCAGACCGCGTTGGTCACCAACGGCGTTGACCTGCCGCGCCGCCTGCCAGAGTTGGTAGCGCTGGAGCTGTCTGGCATCACGGTAAGTTTGGATAGTGCCGACGCTGCGGCGAATGATTGGTCGAGGGGCACGGCGGGTGCGTTTGATTTGACGATGGCGGGTTTGCGTGCTGTTGCTACTAGCAGCTTACGTGAGCTGGCGTTGGTGGCATCGATTTTGCGGCCCAATCGTGGCGCGGATTTGGATGGCATACCCGCGTTGTTGAGGAGCTTGGGTTTAGATACCTGGGTAGTAACGGCGCAGCTGCGATTTGGCAAGAATTCCGGTGGCCCGGTGGATACGCGCGAAAATATTGTGCGTGAACTGCTGCGTTTGGAGCGTTTAGCAACGGCGAGCGGCATACAAATGCTGCTCGATGACGAGTTTGATGCGATCTTCAACCCACAAGCGGGCGTGATTGATTTTGCTTCGGCGCGCATCCGTCGTTTAAAGCGCGAAGCGGGTGTGGTGCGTTTGGCACCGGATGGATCGCTGTCATATGGAACAGACATTTTAAAGCGCGTCTCCAGCAAAACCGTACGTTGGTTGCCGGGCGCAGATCCAATTGCCGCAATCGAGCGTGCAAAAACTTTGGCAGAGGGCGTATGAAAAAATTCTTAATTTTGCTTTTAGTCGCAGCATTGGCGGGCTATTGGTATTGGGCGCAGCAGCGCGCAGCACAAACGCCGCTTACGGACGCGCACGCACCTAAGGCAGTTGAAAGTGTGGTGCATTTGCGCCTGCCAACTTTTGCCTTGATGCTCAACCCGCTGAAAATGAGCGAGATTGAATCCCGGCGTGTGGCAACTTTGCTGCACGGTGGATTGATCGCGGTGAACAAAAACGGCGATGCTTCTGCACGCCTAGCAAAATCTTGGTCGCAGGATGGTAGTAATTGGCTGTTTGAACTGCGCGACGATGTACGTTTTTCCGGGGGTGCCGTTGCCGACGCAAACGCGGTAGTAAGCAGCTTGTGCGCCAACTTACAGCCGAGCTCGCCTTGGGCTTGGGCTTTGAAAAGCATTAAGCATGAAACCAGCGCGGATGGCAAAACAGTTCGCTGCACTGGCTTAGTGGCGCAATCGGCGACCAAACTCAGCATTGAGCAAAGCAATGCAGCGCCTTGGTTGTTTAATGCACTGGCCTCACCGGCGGGTTGGGTCATCGCAAACGGTGCCGTTGAACAACCTTATGGCGTATTACCGGGAATTGGCCCCTATGAGATTGAATCGATAACCGCCGACACCCGTGTGGTTTTGCGTAAACGCGCGGGAGGCGTGTTAACGGCAGGTGTTGATCGAGTCGTGTTTGATTATTTGCCAGATGGCGCGGTGGCTGCGGCACGGTTTGCGCAAGGCAAGCTAGATGCTTTGGACATTGAGTCACCGGCCATAGTGCAACAGCTGTATGCAACGGGTGCGCCGGAGTGGCGCTTTAAGTCTGAAATCACCGGAAGGACTGAAAGCGCGCCAGCTGAGAGGGTGCGTGTGGTCATTGTCAACGAGAAAAAATTGGCTTCGATGGGGTTTGGCTTGGCGCAAATTGCCGGTTTTAAAGCGCAGTATGAAGCGGCCATAGACCGAGCAAAAATTGCGGCCATTAGCCAAGGCTTGGCAGCGTCGATGTTGGGTTCCACCCTGTTAGACGGCGCTAAGGTGCGGCCTGCGAGCAGTGTAGCTTTACCCTCAGTCGAGCTCGTTTTGAACATGGAGCCGGATGCGTACAGCGATCTGCTGGCCGCGAGTTTGCCTAGCGTCGTCGGTAACGTAAAGATTCGCTACCAGGGCTTGGATAAAGGCCAACTGGTTGGGAATTTAATCAAGGGCGAGTACGACATCATGCTGATGGTGATCGAAAATCCCGTGAAGTCCGATGCATTTTGGACTGCTTTATTCACGCAAGGCAACCCGTTTTCCGCGTTTGGCAAAGGCCTCGCACCGGAATCAGCCTATGACTTGAGCAATAGTGTTGGGATTCAAGCTGCGGCGGCGAAAATTGACGCCGAAGGCAATTGGATTGGTGTGATTCGTGAGCCGCGCATTATGGTGTTTTCGAAGCGCCTGACGGGCGTGTATTTGAGTCCATCTGGGCAGCCAAACCTCGAAGCCATTCGCGTGCAATAACGCGGTGTTCGAAGCTGCTAAGCCATTGCTGAAGCAGCTGCTGACGTGCATTGCTGCAATCGTGGCTGCACATGCTTTGGCCTTCTTTTTGATGCGCGCATTGCCCAGCGCTGCTACCGTTGCGCTGGGATTGCAAAGTACCAATGTGGAGGTGGTGGCCGCTTTTGAGTCAAGCGCCCCGGTGCGAAGTTATCGACAAACCGTCGTCGATTTTGCGCATCTGCAATTGGGGCGCACTTTGGACGGCACCAGCGTCAGTAGTGAATTACTCGCAGCTCTAAAATTGAGCTTGCCGGTGCTGGCGCTCAGCATGCTGCTTGCCTTGCTAACTGCTGCAATTTTTGCGCTGTCGCCGCGTGCTCGGGCAGTCGTGCCGTCCATGCAGTTTTTTGTATTTTTGCCGCCGTTTTTGTTCGCCTTTCTCGCGGGTTCCAGCCAGCTTTTTGGGAATGTGATTGCGCCAATCTGGTTGACCATTGCAGCTTCCGCAGCACTTGCCTGCTGTCTGTTTGCGGTGCAGGCACATGCTGCAATGGCGCAGGAGTTAGCGCTGCCGCATGCGGAAGTTATGCGTATGTTCTGCGCCACGGAACGTGACTTGCGGCTTAAGTTATTGCCCGGCGTGCTGGTCAAACTAGCGCCAAGTTTAGAAACGGGCGTGTCGCTAACGCTGGCGTCGCTGCTTTTTGCTGAGCCCATATTGGGCCAAGCGGGCATCGGCACGCTGGCAGCGCGCGCTGTGCGGCGCAGTGACGTCGATTTGCTGCTAGGCGCAGTGCTGCTGTTTGCCACGTGTATTGCCATTGCGCGCCTAGTGGGCTGGGGATTGCGGCGTCACTATCGATTGCCGACATGAAGGCGTTGTTGGTTGTGCTGGCAGCGATTTGGCTTGTCGCAATCTACTTTGCCGGTGCCATTGATGCCACAACTTGGCATCCGATTGGGCTCGACGAATACGGTCGCGATAGCCTGCGTGCGCTGATCGCAGCTACAGGATGGTCGGTGCTGCATGCAACTTTGATGCTGGGCTGTGCGCTAATTCTTCCTGCTGCGGTGGCATGGCTTGCAGCGTTTCGCCAGATGTCAGCGGCATCTTGGTTGCTAAAGATTAGCGCGCAAGTGATCGAATCCATCCCAGCGGTGCTTTTAGTGTTGGCTGCGGTTGCTGCCTTCCCCAAAGGCGGGCTGCTATTGATTTCCGTCATTTTTGCGGTCGTGGTTTTCCCTGCTGTCGGTAAGGTGCTTGCGGGTGAATTTTCACGTCTAGGCGCAACGGGGTATGTGCAAGTTGCGCATATGCAGCAGATTTCAGAACTAAGCTTGTTACGCCGATACGTGTTGCCGAATGCAGTCGCTGTACTCAAGCCACTATTGCTGCAATTGTTTGGTTCGGCAATGACCGTTATTGGTGCGGTAGGCGTGCTGGGCATGTCGAATCGACAGACTTTGGATTTGGGCGTTTTCCTTTTGCGGGGTAAGGAGCAGCTCATGACCCGACCTAGCCTGATGCTGGTCACTCTGCTGGCTTTTGTGATTGTGTTCTTAATGGCATCGCGAATACTGCGGTTAACTGATTCGCGGGCCGCGCTGCAGGTTTGGCAGATAAAAGATATTGGGGAGGCCACGCGGCGTTTGCTAGCCGGTCAAATTGGTATCGTTTCCAGCAAAATAGGGCTGATAGTAATTACTGCCAGCCCCAGCGGATGCGAAGTCATTGCCCTAGAAAAAGGCTGGGTAAAGCAGCCTATTGAGCACCGAAAATCATTGGGCAGGATCTCACCCGAAGCAATTGAGAAGCAACGCAGTTCGTTACAGGCCGATTTGCTCGCACTTAAGTTGCCTATTTGCATCGGTTTCGCCGCAGAAAATTTAGACGCGCGATGGCGTAATTGGCTGTTTCCTGCGGATCGTGTTTGGCAACTGCACCATATGGGCGCTGCTCTGGATAAGCTCTCGCAAGAAATTGATCTTGCGGGCGCAATCTTAGCGGGCACAACGGCTAATTTTTCAGCCAGGCCAAACTTACTCAGTGCGCCACCGGAGCGGCGCTATCCCGCCGTTTTACAAGAATTAGATCCAGGATTTGCCCAGCTCGCCGATTTTTATCTGGATCTGGAAACATCCGATGTGCTGCAGGAAGATTTAAGCGTCGTTGATCTGAGCCAAAATCCTGCCGTGCTTTTCGTGTCAGGCTTTGGCGGCGCGAAGATTTCCGAGGTTTTGCGTGCGCACGCTTGAGTTAATCGATGGTCAAGTGCGCAATCAGCAGCGCCCAATTGGGCCCTGTGTTTCTTTGGTTGTTGAGCAGGGCGAATGTGTCGCACTAACGGGTGCTAGTGGTTCAGGGAAAAGCACATTGTTGAAAGCGATGCTTGGCCTATTGCCCTCGCCCTTGGTTTTCTCGGGTATCGCGAAGCTGATCGGGCAACGCACCGACAAGCTCGGGCATTTAATGGGTCGCACGATTGGCTATCTGCCATCAGAGCCACTAAGCGCGATGCCGCCGTTCCTCAAAGTGCGCAACCTGCTGACGCTTGCGGCGTCGCGCTGTGAAGCACCCGCAACTGCCATGCAGCGGATAGCCGCGCTCATGCCACAGTTGGGTTTGGAGCCAGTGCTGAATGATCAATACGGCCGGGAACTTAGTGGCGGGCAGTGTCAGCGCATTCTACTAATCTGTGCATTGGCCTCGAATCCGAAATTGCTTTTGCTGGATGAGCCAAGCAGTGCGCTGGACGCGGCATCTACGGCTGCATTAATCAGAGTGTTGAATGATTATCGCAACTGCGGCGGCAGCATCTTGCTGGTAACGCATGACCAACAACTCGTGCGCAGCTGTTCTAATCGTGTTATTGCACTGTCCAAAAACAGCAAAACACCTGTTGAAGCCGCGCGACAAACGCACAATACGAGCGCCACGCATGCGTTGCAGCTTAGCGACGTCTGGAAATCGTACGTACCGGAAAAGCCAGTTTTAGAACGCTTTAGCTTGACCATCGAGCAAGCGGAAGCGGTCTGCCTGTTTGGCCCGAGTGGCTGCGGCAAATCGACCATTGCGCGCATTGCGTCTGGACTAGAATTGCCAGACTCTGGAACTGTGTACGTCGATGGGCAAATGTTGTCGGGCACAACCTTCAACCGCGCTCGTCAAGCAGGAAGATCCGCCGCCCTTATGCCGCAGGATTCAATGAGTTCCCTGCCACCCAATTTGACCGTATTGCAATGCTTGGCTGATGCCGCTGGCCAAGACAAATCGATTCGCCCGGCTGACGTGTTAGAAGCCGTAAAATTGTCTAGTGCGCTAGGAAATCGCTTCCCCAATCAACTGTCTGGTGGGCAGCGTCAACGGGTAGCCTTAGCGCGTGCATTACTACGAAAGCCGCAACTTTTGATCCTTGATGAGCCTACCAGCGGCCTTGATCTAAGCACGAAACAAGTAATCCTGGCGCTGATCGCTCGCTTGCGAGTTGAGTTCGGCATGGCATTGCTGCTCGTTTCGCATGATGAGGCCGCAATGGAGATATGTGATCGTTCCATCGCGCTCAGCCAAGAAAGTCGATCACACAGCACATTTGGCTATGGCATCTAAAAATTTTAAAAATAAGCTATGCGTCTATTGCGGCATCGCACAGTCTATTGTGGGTGATCACATTTTCGCTCGCGAATTTTTCCTGGAATCCGAACGATCAAATCTTCCCGTTGCACCTGCCTGCGATGATTGCAACAATAAGAAAAGCACCTTGGAACATTACTAAACAACGGTACTTTCATTCGCCGGCCGCCACGCGGACGCGCGAAAAAATTTAGAGGAACGTGTTCCACCACGATTGGCAAAAAAC
>Ga0105045_10003476_pt1 | contig 13512 bp, 12 predicted proteins | sample MAT02_FD_78089 | JGI IMG/M metagenome (GOLD analysis project Ga0105045, IMG submission 78089) | Freshwater microbial communities from Lake Fryxell liftoff mats and glacier meltwater in Antarctica - MAT-02 (megahit assembly) | ecosystem: Environmental > Aquatic > Freshwater > Ice > Liftoff...
ATTGCAAACCATCAAGCCATCTAATTGCAACCATTACTGCACAAGGTTATGCCACAGGGTTGCCAACCTTCGCAAATACGCTTTTGATTTAAAATACTCTAACTGAGGTTGGCAATCCTTGTTTCGAATGAAAGCTTTGGAAATCATCAACCAATCTGCTTCCAAACGCTAAGATCAAAGGTTGGTAGTCTTGAGCCCGAGGTTTGCCAACCTCTGCAAATTCTCTTTTAACTTGAAAGACCCTAATAAAGGTTGGCAGCCCAGACAGCGAGTGATCGTATAGCAAACCATTTAGCCAGCGGATTGTAAATATTAAGATGTCAGGCTGGCAACCCTTGGTAAAGCAACGTATTTCGTTGTTATCAAATCAATAATTTGTATCTTTTCGGTAGTGTCAACGAGGGATGTATTAATCTTGCAGGAATGGTTTTTGAATTAAAGGCAGGCAGTTAAAAAATGAAAGCACCAACCCAACATATAAAATATTTTCTGTTTAGTCAGCACCTTGCGGATGGCATCCGCATTACCTTAGAAATCGTATTACCCGCCATCATCGGTTCTTACTTTGGGCATCTTGACCTTGGATTGTTGATGTCAACAGGCGCACTTTGTGTTAGCATCAGCGATGCGCCCGGTCCGATGGAACACAAGTTCAATGGCATGCTGTATTGCAACCTGTTCATTTTTGCGATGGCTCTAATTACCGGTTTTGCTACCCATTCCACCATTTTGTTGGGCCTTTTAATATTGGGGTCATCCTTTTTCTTTACCATGTTTGCTGTGTTTGGAATCCGGGCTTCTGCCATCGGAATTTCGGCGCTGCTTATCATGATTTTGAGAATGGACCATGTGCTACCCGCAAAAGCAGTTTTGTTAGATTCGTTACTGATTTTGGCTGGCGGCCTTTGGTATATGCTGGTGGCTTTATTGTTTTACCTGGTAACACCCTACCGGCAGGCGCAACGTGCTATGGGCAACTGTATCCATGAAACCTCTAAATTGCTTTTGATAAAGGCACATCTATATGATGTTGATAAAAATGTGCAGGAGGAATATAAAAAGCTGTTGGCACAGCAAGTAGTGGTAATTGAAACGCAGGATGAAGTGAGGCAACTGTTGTTTAAGAGTAAAGAAATAGTAAAAGATACCAATCCTACCGGGCAGGTGCTGCTGATCGCTTTTACAGATGCGGTTGATTTATATGAACAGATCATTGCGAGCTGGTACGACTATAATATGCTAAGAGAGCGGTTTGCTTCCACCGGTATTTTGCCCGAAATAGCAGACCTTATAAAAAATATTGCGGATGAACTGGATAAGGCCGGACTGGCCATACAATCAAATTTACCGTATAAAAAGCAGTTTGAATTATTGCCTGCTCTCAATGAGCTGAAGCAAAAAATTGATGTAACTCAAATGGAGAATGCCAGCAATCTGGTACTGAAAAAAATACTCGTAAATCTTCGAAAAATAGGGGAACAGGCCAACACCATTGGCAGTTATTTTTTTCGGGATATCAGCATAAAAGAACTTGCCGGAAAGGGAACAGATTATTCAAAATTTGTGTCTCATCAGGAAATTAGTTATGCTGTTTTTCGCAGTAATCTCAGCCTCAATTCTTCGGTATTCCGTCATTCGCTGCGGATGATGATCACTTGTTTATTGGGGTTTATCATTGTTGAAATGGGTTCGTATGGGCATCATAGTTACTGGATATTGCTGACCATTGTATTTATATTAAAGCCAGGTTACAGCGTTACCAAACAACGAAACTTTCAGCGGATTGCCGGCACCATTGCCGGTGGTGTGTTGGGAATCATTTTTATCGCTACCATCAAAGACCAGACTGCACTGCTCGCTCTGATGGTGTTTTTTATGATTGGCACTTACACCTTCCTGCGGCTCAATTATATTGTAACGGTGATCATGATGACACCTTATATTCTGATCTTGTTTAGCTACCTCGGACTGGGCTTTATCAACATTGTGGAAGAACGGGTGGTGGATACGGCCATCGCCTCTTTACTGGCTTTTTTCGCCAGCTATTTTTTATTTCCACACTGGGAATCCAAACTGCTGGATACCGTTATGATGGCCGTATTAAAAGCTAACATCGGTTATCTTCAAAAACTAAAATACTTTTTCAGTGGACAGGAATATACTATGCTGGAATACAAATTGGTTCGAAAGGAATTGTATGTAAGTGCCGCTAATCTTTCTGCAGCATTTACCCGCATGTTGAATGAGCCCAAGAGTAAGCAGGAGAATGCTGCTGCCATCAATGAATTTGTGGTGTTGAACAATGTGCTGTCTTCGAACATCGCCAGTATGTTCGCCATCAATATCCACAAGGAGCAGCATAGCGTTACGAAAGAAATCATGCAGCCATTGAATCGCTCCATCGCCCTGCTGGAAGATAGCATGCACCGGATGGATAGTTCCTATGAACCTTTGATTACCGTCAATTATACGCCATCAACTTTGGATAGCGGGATATTAACCAATAACGATACGAAAGAACACGTCTATTTCATTTATAAACTGGCTGCCGATATCCGGAAAGTCGTGGAAAAAATTGCCTGATCCCGTTGTTAAGAGGAATCATTTTTTACAAATAATTAATTAAAATAATGCAACGTATAAAAAACAGATTGATACCTGGAGCCGATCAACTAACAATTGGACTGGATATTTTTTTTGAAGACACCAATCAATCAAAGCCGGTCGTGTTTACGTCCATGGATTTAACGGGTTTAAAGATTGGGGCAATTTCGATCTGATAGCCGATCAATTTGCAGCAGCGGGTTTTGTGTTGTTAAAATTTAATTTTTCGCACAACGGCACCACATCCGAACAACCAGAAGAGTTTGGCAACCTGGAAGCCTTTGGTCAAAACAATTATACCAAAGAACTGGAAGATTTGCGGAAGGTGATCGACTGGGTTTGTGAACCGGAGAATCCTTTTCATGCGGCGATAGATACCAGCAAAGTTTATTTGATCGGACATAGTATGGGAGGTGGTATTTCAATCCTGCAATCGACTGAAGACAGTCGTATTAAAAAGTTAATCACCTGGGCTGGCATCGGTGAATGTAAAACGCCCTGGGGCAATTGGTCTGCTGCCAGGATGGAGGAATGGAAACAAACAGGCGTTCAATATTATACCAATGGACGTACCAAACAGGAGATGCCAATGTATTACCAGTTATACCAGAATTACGAGCAAAATCAACAACTGCTGGATATTAAAAACGCCATCCAACACCTCAATATTCCCATCTTGATTTGCCATGGAACCCTGGATAGCGCTGTGCTGATTGAAACAGCATTTCAGTTAAAAGAATGGCAACCCAATGCACAATTATTTACGGTAGAAAGTGATCATGTATTTGGAAGAAAGCATCCATGGACCAGCGATGCTTTGCCGTTACCCATGCAGGCAGTTGTGGATAAAAGTATTCTGTTTTTGAAATAAGGTACTGGCGGATGCAAACCGGACGGCACCGCAGATCAGACCGGGTTTACCATGTCAGACTTTTATTCCCGCCTGCCCTGCACAGACCAAATTTTTTCTCCTGCAATCCAACAATATCGCAAAGGCAAAACAGCCGGGGTTAAAACTGAAACAACTGGATCCTAACAATCCGGAATATGTGTAATTGTTTCAGAAATTGGGGATACAATAATGCGTTTTAATTGCGCATTGTTGTTACGGCAATAATTTTTTAAGCAGATAGTTCAAGTAGTGTTTTATTTGACAACAGGCAACTAGACAAATCACTGATTGAATGTTTTGTACGGCGGTTAAAACGATTGACTGTATGTTTGCATGATTAGAAAAAAGATCATCAACAATTTTTCTTTTTGTAGAAATCAGCAAATTCAGGTTAGAATCGTCAGTTTTCATTTTTTAATTTTTCCCCAATCAAATTAAAACATCTCATGAAAATATTTACTACGCTTGCGCTTTTATTTTTTGGCTATGTAGTAACTGCGCAAACCAAATTAGACACCGTTACCACAACGACCAATATTATTTTGCAAACTGCAACTGGTAAAATCAGGGGCTCACTTTCGGTTGCGTCGAAAGGAAAAAGGTTTCCGGTTGTTTTAATCATCGCCGGCTCCGGACCAACGGATAGAAACGGCAATTCAATAGCCGGTGTCAATTCAAATTCATACAAAATATTAGCCGACAGTTTACTCCAATATGGCATCGCCAGTGTTCGATATGATAAGCGGGGCATCGCTGAAAGCAAGGATGCAGGCACCAAAGAAGAAGACCTCAGGTTTACAGATTTGGTGAATGATGCAGCGGATTGGATCAAGCTTTTAAAAACAGAGAAACGCTTCAAAAGCATCATCGTTTTGGGCCATAGCGAAGGCTCGCTGATTGGTATGGTTGCTTCGGAAAAAGCAGCCGCCTCCAAATATATTTCTGTTGCCGGGCCCGGCATACCCGCAGCAGACATCATTAAAAAACAATTGTTGTCCCAACCACAAAACATACAGGATTTATGTGTGCCAAGATTAGATTCACTGGCAGCCGGAAAAATGTTAAGCAACGTACCGCCTGTATTGTATAGTCTGTTTCGTCCATCTGTTCAACCCTATATGATTAACTGGTTTCAATATGATCCCCGGGTTGAAATTGCGAAGCTTAAAATTCCGGTGCTGATTTTAAACGGTACAACAGATATTCAGGTGAGCGTAGACGATGCCAACCAATTGCATGAAGCCTGCAAACAAAGTAAACTGGTAATCGTGGAAGGTATGAGCCATCTATTAAAAGCCGCACCCACAGACAGAACTAAAAACATTGCCTTGTACAATACAACTCCCAATGCACCAATTAAAACTGAGTTGGTGCAGGCCGTTTTGAAATTTATTAAAGAAGATTAGCGCTTATAAGGTTGCCCCAATCTAAAAACCTGTGTTTGGTAATTGTCGGTGCTGGGGACTGTAAACCCGTTGCCGTATGTTTTTTTACACGAAGCGTATTTAACAGAGCGGTATTATTTAAAAACAGATCGTCCTTTCCCTTTTACTTATTTCAAAATTAAGAATAGGTATTTCCATTAGGTAGCGATATCTTGTGGATCGACCTTATCCACTGTTTATGGAAGATTTGCTAAACAGGTAAAGCATACTGTGTTTGCGAAATATTGGTAAGGGCTGCTATCAAAAAACAGCTTTTATCGGATTTATTAAAGCATAGAATAAAATAAGAATAATGAGAGCATCACCCCGGATATTAAAACAACCAATACAGGTTAAGAAGAAGGCACCCTTTAAAGCATCCCCGGGCAGTAAAAGCAAAGCCCTGAAAGCACCGGTTAAAACTAAAAAAGCAGTCTCAGCAAAAATTGAAAAGGGTGCCGTTGAACCAGCGCATCCCTTTCCAATCGTTGCCATTGGTGCATCTGCGGGCGGACTGGAAGCAGTAAGGGAATTGTTAGAAAATGTATCGGTAACCACTGGTATGGCCTTCATCTATGTACAGCATTTGAGTCCCGACTATAAAAGCATTCTTAGTTCTATTTTGGGTAAAATAACTAAGATGCCCGTACAGGATATTGATGATATGGAAAAAATGAAGCCCAACAATGTTTATGTAATTCCCTACAACAAAGAAATTGAAGTCACCGACGGACATATAAAATTATTACCTCGCCCTAAAAATAAAATAGCCAATCTTTCCATTGATGTTTTATTCTCTTCGCTGGCCGAAACGCACAAAGAAAATGTGATTGGGATTGTTTTATCCGGCAGTGCCAGCGATGGCACAAAGGGTCTGACTGAGATAAAACAGGCAGGTGGAATTACATTTGCGCAGGACGAAACCGCAAAATTCAGTAGCATGCCACACTCAGCCATTGCAGAGGGAATTGTTGATTTTGTATTGTCGCCTAAAGAAATTGCCAAAAAATTAAACTGGATGAGCAAACATCCGCTGGTAAAACGTAAGTTGATTAAACCAATTGCAGAAGATGAAATTGACAATAGCAATCCCGATTTAAAAGCTGTGTTGCAATTGATTTTCAAAAGAACGAAAGTCGATTTCAGTCATTATAAAATGAACACCATTAAGCGCCGGATGTTGCGCCGGATGTTGATTCATAAGATAAAAACGCTCAAACAGTATGCAGAACTATTGGCGCAAAAAAATACGGAGGTGGATGCGCTTTACCAGGACTTACTAATTCATGTAACCGGTTTTTTCAGAGATACCGACGGCTTTGCCTATTTGAAAGCGGCTGTGCTTCCAAAACTAATTAAAACCAAATCGGCAGGGGATGCCATTCGGATTTGGGTAGCCGCCTGTGCCACCGGCGAAGAGGCCTATTCTCTTGCAATGTTATTGCTGGAGATACAGGGCAACAAACCAAATAAAATCCCCTTCCAGATTTTCGCTTCGGATCTTAGCCCTGTTGCCATCAGTTTAGCACGTTTGGGCGAGTACTCTTTGCTGCAACTTAAAAATGTTTCTCCCAAACGGCTGCAGCAATTTTTCACCCGGTCAAAAGATAAATATCGCATCTCTAAAGAATTGCGGAATGTATGCGTATTTGCCGAGCATAATTTGTTGAGTGATCCTCCTTTTCTACGGATGGATTTTATTGGTTGCAGAAACCTGATGATTTACCTGGATGCGACTGCCCAGAAAAAAATCATTGCCACTTTTCATTATGCCTTAAACGATAAGGGCTACATAATGCTGGGCAAATCCGAAACCGTGGGGGCATCAGCGCAGTTGTTTACGCCATTCAATAAAAAATTTAAAATTTATACCCGTAAGAAAGATTCGGGTACACATACCATTCCTGTAATAACTCCCCGCTTTTTGCAAATCGATATGCCTGCCAAAAATAGTACACCAGCTAAGATTGTTAAAAAAATACCGTCTGCAACCAAAGCCAATCTGGGAAATGCTTTTGATGAGGTGTTGCTGTCCCGTTTTACACCAGCAAGTGTGGTGATCAACCATAATATGGAAATTTTAGAATTTCGGGGTGCTACGGAATTGTACCTGAAACATTCTCCAGGTAAAGCCAGTTTCAATATCCTAAAGATGGCGCAAGTAGAAATCACATTCGAATTGCGTAACGCCATACATCATGCCATTAAAACAAAGCAGGTAGTTCAAAAAACGGGGATTGAAATGAACCATGACAAAATCGGCCATGCCTTACGTTTGGTTAATTTAGAAGTATTGCCGTTGAATATAGAAGAAGAGGAGCCAATGCTGGTAATTGTTTTTACCGGACAGCCGCAGGCACAGGTGTTTGAGGATGCAGCGGGTGGCAGCAAATCAAACGCTGTTGCGAAAGACCGCCGGATTAAAAAACTGGAAGAAGAACTGGCAGCAGCAAGATCGGATATGGGGGCTATTACCCATGACCAGGAGGCTGCCAATGAAGAATTGCAAAGTGCCAACGAAGAAATTGTTTCGAGCAATGAAGAATTACAAAGCCTGAATGAAGAGCTGGAAACATCCAAAGAAGAAATTGAATCCACCAACGAAGAGCTGATCACCAGTAACCATGAGCTGCATGCACGCATTCAGCAGGTAGAAGAATTGTACACTTATTTTGAAGCCATACTTTCCACAGTCCAGGAACCGATGCTTATTCTCGACAGCGATATCCGCATCAAATCGGCTAATAAATCCTTCTGTAAAATGTTTAAAACAACAGAGGATGAATGTATTGGAATTTCACTTTTTAAACTGGATAACAGTCAATGGAATATTCCACGGCTGCGGCAGTTACTGGAAGATATTGCTTCTAAAAATATATCTTTTCACGATTTTGAAGTGGAACATACTTTTCCGGCGATCGGAACTAAAGCAATGCTGTTGAATGCACACAGGATTGTACAGCCTGTACCAAAAGAAGAATTAATTGTGTTGACCATTATTGACATTACAGCAGCACGTAAGCTTGCGGTAGAAATTGAGGTAAAGCAGAAGAAGGTGCTGGAGGTGAAGTTGCAGGAAGGAGAAGAAATTCTGAAAGTGACCGAGGAGAGTAACAAACGTTTTAGTATGATGCTGTTAAACTCTCCCTTTGCTTTTGCAGTTTTTAAAGGAAAGCAAATGGTGCTTGCCATGGCAAATGACAGCATCAAAGAAATTTGGGGAAAGGGAAACGATATTGAAGGTAAAACGTTGCTGGAGATTTTGCCGGAGATAAAAAGCAGCCCGATACCCTTATTATTGCAAAACGTGTTTAGTACCGGTAAACCTATTAACGGATATGAGGTTTTAATTCCGCTAAAACGCAAGGGGGTGCTGGAAGATGCCTGGTTTAATTTTGTTTACCAGCCCTATCAGGAGGCTGATGAAACCATTTCAGGCGTAACCATTATAGCTTATGAAGTAACAACGCATGTGATTGCAAAAAATGAACTGCTGGCATCCCAAAAGAATGCAGAGGTAAAAACGCAAATTGCCGAAAATGCAGTGAAGGCAAAGCAACAGTTTTTATCGAATATGAGTCATGAAATACGGACACCCATGAATTCGATTATCGGCTTTACCAATGTGATCTTAAAAACTAAACTAAACGACTCTCAAAAAGAATACATCAATGCGATTAAGGTATCCGGCGAATCACTTGTAGTGTTGATCAACGATATACTGGATCTGGCCAGGGTTGATTCCGGAAAGATGACTTTTGAAAATATGCCTTTTTATTTGTTCTCCTCCGTATCGGATATGCTGCATTTATTTGAAACAAAAATTCAGGAAAAGAATCTGATATTGGTTAAACGATACGATACCAATATTCCTCCTTTACTTGTTGGCGACCAGTTAAGACTGCGACAGATTATTTTAAACCTGATGAGCAATGCGGTAAAATTTACGACGACAGGAAAAATATCCATCGGAATTAAAATGCTACAGCAAGATGACGAAAACATATCGATCCGTTTTAGCATTGCTGATACAGGTATAGGAATTCCTGAGAAAGACCTCAGTCATATTTTTGACGCCTTTCAACAGGTAGCACTCGAAACCAACCGGCTTTATGGTGGGTCGGGTCTCGGGCTTGCCATAGTAAAGCAATTGGTAGAGCAGCAAGGAGGAACCGTAAAGGTGAAAAGCAAGGAAGGAATAGGGTCTACCTTCACATTTACGTTGAGTTTTAAAAAGACAAAAGTGAACTATCTGGCGGGCTCCGCCGGAAATAAGAAAAAGATTGGTCAAAAGAAATCGACCGGTAAAAATACTGTTGCAATCGCCAACGTATTGGTTGCAGAAGACATTGCTCTCAACCAGCTTTTAATAAAAATTATACTGGAAGGATTTGGTTTTAAAACAACTATCGCTGCCAATGGTAAAATTGCTATTGAGTACCTGCAAAAAAATAAATACGATATCATTTTGATGGATTTGCAGATGCCCGAAATGGGTGGCTATGAGGCTACCGCATTTATTCGCAACGAATTAAAATCTACCATCCCCATCATTGCCCTTACAGCAGACGTAACTGCTGTAGATGTTGAAAAATGCATCGCCATGGGGATGAATGATTATATCTCCAAACCCATCAATGAAGAATTATTGTATAGCAAAATGATGGTCTGTTTAAAAAATGATTGATACCCGATATCCTGTGTTCATTCAAAAAGCTTGAATGAACACAGGATTGAATAAATACAGCCTATAAACTAATATCCAACCCAACATTTGCGTTTAATAAAATCCTCTCGGGTCGTGAATTATTGGGGAAAGGATAATACATATTCTTTTCGTACGAAGCGCCTATATTACCACGAAGCATGGTTCGGTAACTGACGAAGTAATTCATAATTCTTTCAATTAATGTGCTGCTAAAAAATTCCGAAAGATTTTGATTTTTTTGGTAGCCTCCTTCTGATCGAAAATCAAATAGAATGATGGTACGGGTGTTGGGATAAATGGCGTGCTGGAAGAATACATTGGCCCCAGCTTGTTTAATGGTTCTTTTCATTTCCCCGGTGTTGTTTACTCCTCCGATGATATTTTTATTAGTGGATGTATAATCATTATAAGCCAGTTTTACAGCCGCTCCGTATTTGTTCTGGTGGGTTAAACTTACGGGCTTGAATTTATTGAATCCAGTGGTGAGTACGAGCGATTGGCTGCTGTTGGTTTATTTGTATTTATCAGCAAGATTATTTGAACCGGATTCCTGGCTATTTCTTTGAATGGCTGGAGTAAAACGTATGAATTTTTCAGTTCCGGAAAGTCGAACATTATTAAAGTCGAAAAATAAAATATCATTTAGCCGGGTACAGTAATTGATATCATTTTTGGCAATCAATTCTTTTTGTTGAAAATAATTATCAACCGTTGTCAATATGAACTGCGTTCTATTTCTGGTATCCGGCACACGGGTATTGGTACCATCGGTGATGCTTTGCCCCAGATCGTTTAATTCGTTATCCGATATTGAACGTGTTAGCAGGTTGGCCTCCTGTAACTCTTTGTAAAGCCATAAAGCATTCTGCATATTGGTTACGTTTTCCAGCCGGCCTTTTCCAATACCAGTCAGGATAGCTACAGCGTAATTGTTCTGGTTACTTTTTCTTTATTGGTTGGATTCATTTGAAGGTATTTACTGCTGCTGTAGTTGTAAATGGCTACAGCACCAAGTTCTGTAAAATAATTTTTTGCAAACCATTTATTTAAAACATTGATGGAAGGAGATACATTGAAATTTCTGTTGGAGCGTTCTTCATTGATTGCGATAACTTTTCCTGTAGCAAGAGAGCTATATAGGCTGGTATTGGCAGTCAGTAATATTTGATCCGTACTTTTTGTAAAAAAGTAACCTGCTCCAAGGTTTCCATTCGTACCATTACTTTTCACATTTCCCGAAGCCCAGTCATATTGCTCAAACTGGCTACCGCCATTTATATTATAGTTTATAGCCCGTAATCTATTGATTCTGTATTTTAAGTTTTGTAACAACGGCCCCTGCTGGCCAAATAATGGGAGGGCAAAAAAGCAAATTGAAATGATAGATAAAATTTTTATAATATGGTTATAATTTTTATTGCTAATGGAAATATAAAATTGCTTCACGGTTTAAAAACGAATTGTTTTTCTGTTATTTAAATTGAAATATTTTTTATTTTTTTCAGTGCATCTTTTATCTCCTCATTTTGATTTAGATTTTCACAAGCATATTTAATGTGGTAATTTTTGAATTAGCTTTTAAAAGAATAGTATAGTTTTTTGCCTTAGCAGCTACACCCATCCGTTAACCGATGCAACGGGTAATAAATTAAGCAGGAATAAAATAGTGACGTAAAAAAATAAGACCATACACTGCCAATGAATAGCATTTACAATAAGGCTTTGTTTTATTTATAACCATCTTGTAATGACCACCAGACTAAAATGAAATGCTTTAATTTTTATAATTTTTAATCGGATAGACTATGAAAGAATGTTCGTACATTGTGCAAGGAAATCGAACCTTTAAATATCTATCTAAAAGGTTACAAGCCCCTGGCACTGCCGCAAAATAAAAAACAACGTAACGACACCCACCGACTGATTTCATTAAATTTTTATTGAGTAATACCTGCGTTTTGCAACGCTCCAATTCTTTATCCTTTGAAAGAGTTTTTGTAAAAGAAACCATTGTGTCATTTTTTGATGCAATAACCTCCTATTTTTTAATCTCTAACGCAAAAAAAAATAACATGAATAAAAATCTACTTTTAGCAACAATGATCCTAACAGCGATTGCTGTAAATGCCCAAAATCCCACCATTGTTTCAAACGCTAACAACTGTAGCGTATTTCGCAATTTCAATACTTATCATGAAGATTTCAGTTCTCCCAGTATCTACTCAGATCCAAATGATGTTGCTTTTAATTGGGATGCAGCAGCGGGAGCAGAAATTGAGAGCAGCCAATTGACGATGCGAACAGCCAGTTTAATTTCCCCCATCTATATCCAGAGTGAACAAGGTGCTGTTACCATTGGTTTCAAATATTCTGTGCCATCTGGCACCTCTTACAGGTTAAGAATCATTTCTGTAAATCCGAGTGATCCGGGAGAAATTGTGGCTACTACCGCTAACGGACCTGTGTACACACCGTTTAGCCAAAACAGTGGCAGCATCTGTTTATTATTAGTAGATGCAGACCTCGTTGCAGGTAAGCGTGTTCGGTTTGAATTTGCCTTTCGGGTGACCCAGCCAGGTAATCTTTTATTTGATGATCTGTCACTGTCAGTGGCAGCGGGCCCATTGCCTGTTACCTTTCAGGGTTTTGTAGCCAGAAAAAACAATGATGGCACAATAAAGCTGTTATGGAATGTGGCGCAGGAACAAAATGTAAAAGGTTATTTTGTAGAAACCAGCACCAACGGGGCTGATTTTACCAATGGAGGTTACGTAAATGCTGCAAAAAAAATGGTATATAGTTTTGATTATACCGGGAAGCAGTCTGCGTTGCTGTTTTTTAGAATTAAGAATGTAGACTTTGATGGAAAAAGCACCAATTCGCCCATCATAAAGGTATTTGCAAAAGATCAAACTGGCAGTGGCATACAGTTGTATCCGGTACCTGCCAATGAACAGGTTACCATTCAGCATGCAAAAGCTTCAACAAATGGGATGATTACTTTATTAAGTCCAGTAGGTAAATTATTGCAACAGGTGAAGGTAGCTCCGCTTACTTTGCAGACGCAGCTCAACATAAGCAATCTTCCAAAAGGCGTGTACATCGTAAAGTACAATGACGGCATAGCAAAGGAACAAGCGGTAATGCTGATTAAAAATTAGATTTTTTATTTGTTATAAAAAAAAGGCCTGCTCAGTAGCGGGCCTTTTTTTGGGCGGTCCGTACTATTTAAATAGCAAGTGATCGGTTGTTAATTTGTGTAAAGGCAGCTTGATGTAAGCAGGACGGTTTGTGTTCATTGGTTAATAATTTTACGAATGAAAGGAGGCTGAAATTGTCCACATAACGAATTAGTTTGTAAAAGCCCTTAAAGGGTGTAATATTATAGCACAGAGCAAAGCCCTATGGCTGGAGAATAAAATATAAATCAACAAAGCCCGGAAAGGGGGTGATAAAAGGAGATAAGATTATGAAGGGTTTGATTTGCGCCCAGTCGCATCCTGAATGATCGGGGAGGTCTAAAAACCACCTTTTAAAATGCATATACTAATTCGTGGAAATAGGGTGGTAATCTGTTATTTCCATTATTTGAAAGGATTGCATTTAAACTCTTTGACGGCTTAAAACACCGTGTACACGCTATTTGGGGAAACCCTGTCGTGTTGCGCCCTTTTTGGGTTTGTTCCGTATTTCTCATATTTTAAATAGGGCGTTGCCATTTACTGGATTATTTTGACCTTTCAAATTTTGTTTATTCATTCATTTGTTTATTTATTCATTCATTCATAGGGCTTCACCCTATGCTTTGTTATTGTGCCCTTACAGGGCTTTGATTTGCATAAATTTTTCAATTGAATTACACCCGTTGGTTGCATGGATTTCAA
>Ga0105045_10003477_pt1 | contig 13509 bp, 15 predicted proteins | sample MAT02_FD_78089 | JGI IMG/M metagenome (GOLD analysis project Ga0105045, IMG submission 78089) | Freshwater microbial communities from Lake Fryxell liftoff mats and glacier meltwater in Antarctica - MAT-02 (megahit assembly) | ecosystem: Environmental > Aquatic > Freshwater > Ice > Liftoff...
GGAAGCAGCCTTTCACCTGGGCCGTGAACTAGTGCAGAATCTCTGCGCGCATGACGGAAATGACTGCGTCACCCGCAGGACGAGCGGCACGGTGACGCTGAACTCGAGCTGCACAGCCGTCAGGTGGGCAACAAGACCTGCCATGCAATACCGGAACAACGTCGGGAGAGGCACTTCGGGAGAGGAATTTATTTCGAGGTCGGTCGTGTCTAGGTCAGGGTCCGCCGACGCGTGAGCAGCGGCGAGTGAGTGTCGGTACGCCGGACGCCGCGCCGGGAGGCCACGCCGATTGTGCGGTCTCGAGTCGGGGAGCGGGGACGATTTCGGGGAGCTCCGCCGTGGCCGAACGCTCCACCTGCACCGCATGCCCCGCAAGTGGTTGGCGTACCAGTTGTAGAACCGCGTGGAGACGTGGCCATAGTCGGGGATGTGGTACAGCAGACGAGCCGGCTGGTGAAGGAGCGGTCATCGTCCGGGACCCACCAGGCCGTTGCGGATACCAGTTTGCCCACGCCCCGGGAGTGGCCCGCGCGCCATCCGTCTGCGGGCACGCGTCGTATCCGGCGCCATGTAAGCGGGCGTGCCGATGGCCAATCCATCACTGGTCAGCGTCACGCCCGGCGCACCATGACGCGTCCGCGCCGCATCGACGGCCTTCGCGATGCCGAAGTCGGTGATCACGGCGGTGCCCGCCGACAGCAGGATGTTGTCTGGCATGATATCGCGGTGGACGGTGCCGCGCACGTGCGCGTGGCCAGCGCACGGGACACGTCACGCGCGATGCCGACGATCTCGGTGACCGGGAGTGGAGCGGCCGCCTCGGTCAGCCCATCGCGAAGTGAACGACCCTCAATGAACGGCATCGCATACCATGGCTCACCATCCAGGTTACCCGCCGAGTGGACCGGGACGATGTTCGCCTGCTGTCGACGCGCGGCGGTGACCAACTCGCGACGAAATCGCTCCAGCGACATCTCTCCTGCCAGCTCAGGCGGCAGTACCTGCACTGCCACCGGCCGTCCGAAGGCCAGCTCTTCCGCGGCGAGCACGCGGCTCGTTCCCGCCACACCCAGTTCGCGCTCGTCCCGATACGTTTCGCGCAACTCGTGCTGCAGCTTCGCGAAGGAGAGCGTCATCGCATCCGGGCAAGGGTGATCGACCTGCAAGATGTCGACTGACGGCACGCGCCGTACCAGTGTCCAGCTGACAAAAATGGACTGGCCCCGCATCGAGCGTTCTGCTATCGTGAAGGGGTTTTCCGATCGTGGCGCGCTCGCTCGCGAGGCGCCGGACCACCGCTTCACGTTGGGCCGGCTTTCCGCACCCTGAGACTCCGATGATTGGTCGGCTTTCACATCGAATGACCGCGCTGCTCGTCGCGGCCCTGATCGGTGTCTTCGGCTGTGATGGCGCGCCTGATGGCGCAGCGGCGGCGGTCACGGAGGCCGGGTACTTCACCGGGCGTGTGACGAATCCCGAAGGGTCGCCGATCACGGTGCCGGGCGTCGAGTACAACATCGGCATCAACGGCATCACGGCGGTCGGTGAGAGCAACGCATTCCCCGCGACGGTCGGTCGCGACGGCACATTCAAGGTCAAGTTGGCTCAGAGCCACTTCTACCCACCCCTCGGCAAGATCACGTTCCCGTTCGAAGGCAAGAAGTACATCATCGATCTCGTCCCGGTGGAGCCATTCTCTGGAACGCGCGACGGGAAGGACGGCATCTCGTAGAATTCCCGCTGGCGGATCACCGGGCCCACGCCGAGCGCGTTAAAGCCCGACATCAACGATGCGACGCACTGGTTCGGCATCACGATGCCCGTGCACTCCCAGATCTACCGCGAAGACACCAAGCACGACGCCCACTCCTTCACACAGAGGCAGCAATGATCGGTCGGATTTCGCATCACATGACACGCGTGCTCGTGGCGGCCGTGCTCGGGTCGGGTGCCTGTGGTGGCCCATCCGATGCCCCACCCAATGCCGCCGCCGCTGAAGCCGGCTACTTCACCGGCCGCATCACGATGCGTGACGGGTCGCCGATCACACTGCCCGGGGTCACGTACAAGATCAAGATTGCTGGTGTCACCGCGGTCGGCGAGAGCAACAACTTCTACCCGCCAATCAGCCCCGACGGCACGTTCAGGCTCAAGCTTCCGAAGGGCCTATTCTACCCGTCCTCTGGCACGATCACCTTCCCATTCGAAGGCAAGAATTACCTGGTCGATCTCGTCCCGGTCAATCCTGTCCCCGGGACGCGCGACGGCGCGGATGGCATCATGCAGAATTTCATCTGGCAGATCAGCGGCCCCAAGCCCGGCACGCTGAACCCCGACATCCGCAACAAGGAAGACTGGTTCGGCATCACGATGTCGGTCGGCTTCGTGCCTTACGGCGACGATACCCAGCAATCGCCGACGCCGATGACCGAAGGCACGAGGCTCGTCTTCACATTCACGCCAAGCACGAAGCTCTTCGACGGTTCCGAAGCCAAGCCGGTGACCGTCGAGCGAAAGTGGAGCGAGAGCCCGTCGTTTTCCATCGACGCGATCAATGACCTCCCGCCGGCCAACTATGCCATCAGTGGTGTTGCCATCCTGCCGGAAGGGATCACCAAGACGCTGAAGCTCAAGGAGAGTTACAACGTCTTCAAGCCCACGATCACGCTGACGCTGGCACCGTACCACAGCGGTTCGGGTGTCTTCATGCCCGACCTCTATTTTGTCTGTCCGTGAACGATCAGCGCGGCGAGGGCGCCAGCCGCCGCCGCCAGTGACGCGTTGCGCGGCGGCTGCCGGCCGGGCCAACAGAAAGGCTTGAACGTAGGTCGCGAAGTGTTGCGTGACCCACACCAGCTCGCCTCGGTCTCGACCTCTTTCGCTAGCCTCAATACTCTTCACTCAACGATCCGTACGCGGTAGTTCGCGTAGCGCGTTTTGTGTTGTCGTCGTGGGCGCAGCGGACAGTTACTCATTTTGCGTTTGCCCCCGCGGGGCACGACGCGCCGGCGGCTGGAGCGGATGTGACTCCGCGCGCAGCTCGTCCGGAGCCCTTGGTGCCAGCGTGCCACGTCCGGAGGGGGGTAAAGCCGCCACGTGGGGCTGCGTACGACGGGTAACGCGGAGCGCGTGCGTGAAAGAGAGTGTATCCGGATCACGGGGGGCGGTCGCGCGCCGCGCGTCGCCTCGTGCATCAGCGCGCGAATGGCGAAGTGCGTGAGGAGAAATCCCCACGGCTCTTGCCGCACCAGCTCCGGGGTCTTGCTCCGCAGCACGCGCCGGGCGCCGCGCCGATGCGTCTTGCTCTCGTCGAACGCGGTCGCGATCTCCCAGCGCTCGTGATAGCGCGCGGCCAGCTCATCGGCGGGCCCGTGGTCAAGCGCGAGGATCGTCGTAATGAGGCGGTAGCGCGTCCCCGCCTCGGCCGTGCCGGGCAGCGTTCACGCGAGGACCCGCAACGGGATCGGCGTGCGGTCCACGCTCCGACCATGGCTGTTCCAGTAGCGCGGCGCCCAGGCGGGTGCGGCGCCTGTGAGATCCCCGACGGACCCGCCGGCTCGGCGAAGGTTCCGGGCTCGCCGAGCCAGCGCACGCCTTCGAGCAGGCAGCGCAGCACCTCGCGCGTAGAGACGATCGCGTAGCGCGCCAGCGCGATAGCATAGTAGACCAACACGTGCGCCGGCAGATCGCGCTCGCGCTGACTCGTCCGCTCCGTCACGCACAGCACCTGTTTTACGGTGTCGAACGGAAACCGCGCCGTCGACACGCCGAGGCTCCGGAAAGCCATCGAGGCACCCTCCTCTTCCAGCGAGCCGTTCAGCGTCAGTCGGTTTGCGTAACGCAAGGTGACATTCTGCATGACAGCGATCATCGACGACTGCCACACGGTCCCGTTGCACGAAGTCTTCATGTTTCCTCGGAGCTCCACTACGCCGGTTCGTATTGATGGCGCAGCCCAGGTCGCCCGGACCCTCACCTTCCACGCCTTCGTACTCGCGGAGGTGCGCGCGAAGCCCGGCGTCTGCCGCGATCGACAGAATATCAGACTGGCCTTTGCTGTACACCTTGCCGGTTCTGTCGAAGATCTACCCCTCGCAACGGCCCATTTTGGAAGCCTAGGAAGCTCTGGGCCTGAAGCGAAGGCACGCCCACTGGCCAAACTGCGAGTACGAAACCGAACGCACGGCGTGTGCTCCCGCGAGTCAGCATGTGCATCTCGGGATGAGGAGTACGCCTGACGACTGGCCGGCAGTTGTTGCGAGTAGCGGACGCTGGCCACGATACCGCCGTTCCCCCGATTGCCGCTGCGATAACGCGTGCCGAGAAACGAACCGGATTGGATCGGTGATTTCCGTCTTATCGAGTAGAAAAACGGAGGCGATATGAGTGCCGCTACCATCACGTCTGAAGGACAAATCATCATTCCCGTAGACGTCCGGCGGCGACTCGGTCTCGAATCGTGAGATCGGGTGGAGTTTGTTGAAGTCGAGGGTTGCTTCGCGATCAAGCGGCCGTTCACGACGTACGCTTGCTCGAGGGGCTTCTCCGTAAGCCAGCGAAAAGACTGAGCCGCAGCGAAATCGATGCGGCGATTCGCGCGCGTTGGGGTGGTCGGTGATCCGACGCGACACCAACGTGCTGGGCCGGCATCTGGCGCAGGACGATCACGCGCAGGCGGCCGCTGCTGCCTCCTTGATCGAGACGCAGTACAAGGCAGAAGATCCTGGACACTTAGAATAGTAATGCTCGCCAAGGTCGTTTGGGTGAGAAAAAAATCGGTATGATGCGTCGCGAGCCGACATTACGGGCATCGTGCGGCGCCTTCCCGGCAACCGTCAGCTAATGGTGCAAGACAGCGACGTGGCGTGGCAAGCGCTCCGGCAATTCGAGTCGACGCGAGCTGACTCCACCGATTGCCTGATTCAGCGGAGCGCGGAGGCAGCGGGTTCCCACAGGACCGTCTCCTTCGACAAGCGCGCAGGAAAGACGTTTCTCAGATAGCGCACGCCTCCAACGCGCGGCGTGTCTCCCCGGGCCGCGCGCGGTTCATGCCGGTCAGTTCGCGTTTCGCCTCGAGCGCGGCCCACGCATCGAGACTTCGCTGAATCCACGGTCGCGCCGTCGCGCAATGGGCGCGCCGCGCCGCCCCGCTGGTCGTCAGCGCTTGCTGCACGTGGCGCCGGCCCACCAACCGAAATAGATTCGCTGCCGAGTTACGCACCCGACTGGTGGCGTCGGCGGCGGCCACCAGCGGCTCGGCGATCGTCACGGCCATCTGGAAGTCCCTGTCGGCTGCGGAGAAGTCCTGCGCGTCGGTCAGCGCTGCGCCGCGACTGGCATACATCAACACCAGATCCGGCGCATGACGCGGGTTCTCCGGTTCGAGTAGCTGCAACGCACGCTTGAGCACCAATGCACGGTTGTACTCGGGCACGGCCGCCGCGAACCGACCCGCCTCCCGCAACGCGTCACCCACCGCATGATACGTGAACGAAAGATCCTGCCGCATTTCTACACTGGCGGGATCATTCGTGGCGAGTCGACTCGTGATCGCCAGTGCCTTGCCGTGCGCGGTTACGGCATCTGACGCACGCCCCGCGCCCACGAGATCGAACCCCAGCGTGTTGTAGGTGACACCCAGATTGCGCTGCAACAGCGTATTGGTGGGATCGGCTTTCACCATGTTCAGCAGCATGCCCAACACCTTGCGATCGGCGGCCATCGCATCGGCGAACCGCCCCGCGTCGGCCAATGGGCGACGTTGGCGAAGATATCCGGACAACAGATTGTTGCGCCGCGCCGCATCGTCAGGATCGTCGGTGACGATCCGTTCGAGCAGCTGCACGCCGCGTGCCAAGTGCGCCGAGCCGGTGCTGTCGTCCATCGTGAGCTCGAGCGACCCCAGGTTAAGTAGCGTGTTCGCGAGCCCGCCTCGGACTTCGACATCGTTGGGCAGTCGCGCCAACAGCCGCTCCCGGATCGAAACCGCGGTGCGATACGTCGCAAGCGCTCGCGCCGTTTCACCGACGTTTGACATCCCGACTCCGCCGTACACATCGCCGAGCACGAAGTGGAGATCCGCCAGCGCGCGCTGTTTGTCGATACTACCTGAATCGAGGACCACCGCACGGGAAAGCGCAGAACGGGCGACCTCGAGATTGGCCGCCGCACTCTTCGCATCGCCGGCAATCACTTGCATGTTGGCCAGGCCGTTGTGCGCCAGCGACAGCGCCGCCAGCGCGTCGCTGTCGCGCGACGTGGTATCGATCGACCTAGTGAGCAACCGGACAGCGGTCTGATAACTGGCTAGGGCAGACTTGGTATCACCCAAATTCGCGTTGTACGAATTGCCCTGCACCAATCCCAACCGTTGATACGCGACGCTGAGTTCGCGCTCGAGCAGGGAATCGCCCACAGACTCTTTCACCAGTCCGTCCAGCGCCGCCACCGCTTTCGTGACCAACATCGCACGCACCGGCGTCGAACCCTGCAGCGGGACAATCTCGTCGTGTACGTCGAACAAGAACGTCGTCGCAAGCGAGCGAATCTCGGCGAACCGTCGCTCGGCCCGTGCGCGCTCGCTGCGTGCTACACGCGCCTGCCACAGCGTGGCGCCGACGCCACCCAGCACCGTCAGCAGCAGCACCGCTGCCACGGACAGTGCACCACGATTGCGCTGCACGAACTTCGACAGGCGATAACGCGCCGTATCGCGCTGGGCCATGACCGGGCGACGCTCCAGATAACGCCCGATGTCATCGGCGAACCGCTCCACCGAGCCGTATCGACGCGGCGCCTCGCGACGAACTGCCATTAGAACGATCGTGTCGAGGTCACCGCGCAACTGCTGCGCGGTCACGGGCGAAGCCGACGCGCCGTTCCGAGCCGCCGCCGTGCTTGGCATTTCCGGATCGGTCTCGGTGACCGCGCGTACAAATGCATCGCTGCGCGCCGACGCCGACGCAAACGGCCGTTGTCCTGCCAGTAGCTCGTACAGCAGTACCCCCAGCGAATAGACATCGGTGGCGGTGGTCACCGGTTCGCCGCGCAGCTGCTCGGGACTCGCGTACTCCGGCGTCATGGCGCCTACGCTTTCCGTACGCACCAGCGGTGCCGAAGGGACGGCGGGCGTCAACAGTTTCGCGATGCCGAAGTCGAGCAGCTTCGGCACGCCATCGGCCGACACGATGATGTTGCTCGATTTTATGTCACGATGCACGACCAGATTCTGATGCGCGTAGTGTACCGCTCCGCACACGGCGCGAAACAACTGCAGCCTTTCACGCACAGGCAGCGACCGCTCGGCGCAGTAGGCGCTGATCGACTGCCCCTCCACGTACTCCATCACGAAGTAGGGTACGCCGTCGACGGTCGTGCCGCCATCGAGGAGCCGAGCGATGTGGGGATGTTCGAGCGCAGCCAGGATCTGGCGCTCTTGCCGAAAGCGCGCCACGATCGCGTCGGTATCCATCCCGCGTTTGATCAGCTTGATAGCGACGCGTTGGGTAAACTGCCCGTCATCGCGCGTAGCGAGATAGACGGCGCCCATACCGCCGCGTCCGATCTCGGTGAGCATTCGATAGGGACCGATCCGTTCCCGTGGCATGGCCGCGTCGCGGAACGCGGTGGTGTCATCCATCAACGCAACGGCCGGTGTTTCGAGGAAGTCATCGGCGTCGTGGTGCGACGCGAGCAATGACCCGATCTGGGCGCGCAGCTCGGCGTCGTCGGCATGCGTGCGCGCTACGAACGCGTCACGCTCGGCGGGGGGCACTTCGAGCGCGGCGTGGAACCCGGCCTTTACCCGTTCCCATTGGTCTCGATACACGGCGGTCTAGGGTTTGCCGTCACGCGGTTCGGCATCGAGCGGCGCACTATCGCTCAGCGCGCGCCGCAGCCATGCCTTGGCGGTGGCCCACTCGCGCTTCACCGTGGCCGGCGAGATATCGAGCACGTCCGCCGTTTCGTCAATGCTGAGGCCAGCGAAGAAGCGTTGCTCGACCACCAGCGCGGCTCGCGGGTCGAGGGCTGCGAGTTCAGTGAGCGCGTCGTCGAGAGCCACGAGGTCGAGGTCGCGTCCACCGGACCACGACAACGAGTCATCGAGGGTGACGCGGGTGGCCATGCCGAGCCGTTTGGCTGCGTTCCGCGACTCGGCGTGCGTAACCAGGATTCGGCGCATCATCTGGGCGGCCACGCCGAAGAACTGCGAGCGATTGACCCAGTTCACCGTGTGCTGCGCGCTGAGGCGCAGGTAGGCCTCATTCACGAGCGCGGTGGGCTGCAGCGTGTGATCGTCTCGCTCGCTCGCCATGAACTTCTGGGCCAGCCGATGCAATTCGTCGTACACCAACGGCAGCATCGCATCGAGCGTGGCCTTGTCAGTGGCGCTGCCGCCCGTGCGAATCGTGGTGAAGTCGGGCATCGGAGCGTGAGTCAAGTTTGCCTTCCCAAGAACGCGATGAGCCGAATGGGCGCCGTTTCCGGCGTTCTGCTGTGGTGTCCAGGCCAATATACCGCTTCAGCAGCCCGGCGAACAGGAAGCGATGATCGTTTTCCGAATAGTCGAACGGACGCGCACGTGGCCAACTGCGCGCTGGGTACCCGAAGCGACATGAGGAGACCGTATCTTCCACAGTGATCGAAAATGATGGCATCGTCTGGGCAAGGACGCGTCGAAGAGCTGGGATACCGAGGCGGGGATCGTTCAGGAGGTCGTAGCGAACGAAAACTGCCACGGTGTCGATGAGCCGATTCGGCGCCGTTTCCGGCGTTGTGAAGGAGGCCGCGTTTTACGCGCTGGCGTGAGGAGGCGTGACGTCTCGCCATTTCGGGGCTTCAATAGCCACGTCTTGGTGTCAGGTCCGGATGTGCCGGCGGTTTCGGTTCGCTGCCGCATGTTGCGATGGCGCGGTCTTCAACCGGCGAATCACGGGCGATCATGCCTACACATGCAACAGTGAAAGTATGCGCAGCCTGAGGTTCCTGCTGATCGCCGCAACCAGTGTCGGTTTTTCGCACATCGCCAGTGCGCAGTCGACGTATGAGGCGACGGCCAGCCATGCCAATCCCGATGGCACCACGGAGGCATTCATCAAGCGGTGCGGGCCGTGCGGCGACCCGTGGGTGACGATGGCACTCGAACGGGTGTTCGGCAAAGCCGACGCGGCCAAGTGCAACGTGGGCCGCTACAACAACGGTCGCTGGAGCAGCTACAACGAACTTATTTAAGCGGTGGCGAGAACGGTGCCGGTGATCGAGGTGACACGCCCGAAGTTCAAGCAGAACTCCGTCCTCAAAGTACAGTTTTTTTCCACCGCCGGAGCTACGCTATTGATCACGGTAACATCCGAAGAGGCTGCGCTGGATCCTGATTTTTTGAGGCGAGCGACGGCCGATGGGGCCGTCAGGATCATCAGCGACAAGAGCGGCGGGTTTCAGCAGGCTCTTCTCCTCGACATCGAGAACGTTCTCGACAATGCCCCTGACGTCACGTCCGTAGGCTACGCGCTTCAAGGCTCCCGCCCCGCCACTAAGTACAATGAAATATAGCGCGGCACGCTTCCGAAGAAGCGATAGGCTCTCCGCATGTCACCACACCTCAGGTCAGGAGTACGCGTGCAGCACCGTCAGCAATTCATTGCCACATCATTCCTGGGTGCGCTGTGCGGCGTGCTGCTCGCCGGTTGCGGAGGAGACTCTGACAACGCGGGCAGCGAAGCGCAAGCCGCGTCAGCGAATTACGCCGTTGGCAGGATCACGTTCGCCGACGGCAAGCCGCTCACAGGCGATATTGGCGACATCACGGTCGTCATCACCGGCGTGAGTGAGGCCGGCGAGCGAATTGAATACACGCCGATCGTGAAGAACGGCCAGTACAAGCAGAAATTGGTGCCCGGCCAATTCCGCTTCGGGCGCTCGGCGGTCACGGTGCGCTTCGAAGGTAAGGAATTCCAGCTCACACTCGAGCCGGTGGGCAAGGTTTGGTCGAAGAGTCAGGATGCAGCCGTCGGGATCGTGCAGGACTTCGTCTGGAAGCCGACTGGACAGACCGAAACCTACGGTGCGAAGGCGGACCCCAACAACCACACGCACTGGTACGGGATGAACGTCGGCATGCGGTTCTCGACGTACCGCGAGGATATTCAAGCATCTCCACCACGCCCCTCGGCTGGCACGAAGCTCACGTTCACGCTCACGCCGATCAGCACAAGTATCGACGGCCGCACGCTCCAGCCGATCGTGTTTGAACGCGAATGGCGTCCGAGCGACGTCCTTCCGAATGATGACCCGAACGACATTCCGCCCGCCAATTACGAACTACTGGAGTCGCGACGCTACCCGACGGCGGTACCAAGTCCATCGTATTCCAAGGCGCCGGCGACTACCCGAACTACGTAAGCAAAGGGAAGGTACCGCTCGCGAAGGATGAGATGATCGGCGGTTACGCGAAGTGGCCCTTCGGGTGGGCCATCAACTGAGCACGCGTTTGTCTCTCACGTTTTGCGGAATCACGTTGGACAATCGCTGTCGAAAACGACGGCCAATCACGGGCAATCCTGCCCACAATCAAACGGAGAGTGTATGCGGAGAATTTTGTTCCTGTTGATGGCGGCTTCGAGCGTCGGGGCCGCGGGAATCGCCCACGCGCAGGACTATTCCCCGATGTTGAGCTACGCCAACCCCGATAGAACGACTGAGGAACTCGTTAAACAGCGCGGACCGTGCTCCGACCCGTGGGTCACGCTGGCCCAAACGCGGGTGTTTGGAACGGCCACACTCGCCGGATGCGATATCAAACGGTACAACAACGGCAGTTGGAACAGCTACAATGAACTGATCCACGCGATGGGGATGACTGTTCCCTTGACAGCAGTGTCGATCAACGATTTTCAGATCAATTTGTACCGAAGTGGACAGCTGTTTGCGGTGTTAGTTAACAGCCTCTACTATCTCGTCGGCAATGACGGTGCGTCGCTGGTCGGCCTTGATGGCTCCACCCTCAGACTTGCCGACCTGACCGCCTTGATCGGTAACGACAGCGCGGGCGCTACACAGGTGGTGCTGTCCGAAAGGTTGATCAGTAACATGCAGATCCCGATGCGTCCCCGTGCCGGCTACAGGTTGAGTGGCCTTACCTCGTTCAGGACGCTGAAGTCGAGCACGCGTCGCCGATAGGGACAGGCGTACGTCATCGACGCCACACTTCTGGACGTCAATACCTAGCCCATCATATGCCAATGCGCCGGCGACGATCCGCGCTACGTGGCCAAAGGCGAGGTGGAGTTGACCCGAGTTCGTGGACGCCTTACTCGCCCTATTCTTGGAGCGAAGGTGGCACATGGGATTGACCAACCGGGGAGTACGACGTGAGCGCCGGACGTAGACGGAGGAGTTCAAGGCTGAAGCGGCACGGATGCTCGCGGAGCGTCGGGCGGCCGGGGCGACGGCGTCCCAGGTCGGCCGGCAACTGGATGTGCGGCCGGATCAGCTGCGAGCCGGGGCGCGCCTGCAGCACGAGGCAGCCGGCGCGGGGGCAGCCGTGGCGGGCGAAACGCTGGAGCAAGAGAATCGACGGCTGCGGCGCGAGGTCAGCACGTTGCGCCTGAAGCAGGCCTTCGTAAAAAAAGTGGCGGCGGATTCAACCGGTCCGAGCAACGGCTTCAGCAAACATAGCGGCTGGCGTACGAAAGCCGAGCGTTTTGCGCGGTCGTGTGTTGAGTTGCTTGGCCACCCGATCGAGATCGCGTTGGGTGAAGACGGACAAATCGGTGCCATCGGGGAAGTATTGCCGGAGCAGACCATTGGTGTTCTCATTGGTCCCTCGTTGCCACGGGCTCCGCGGATCGCAGAAGTAGACGGCGATGTCGGTGGCCACAGTGAACCGATGATGCTGCGCCATCTCGAGCCCTCGGTCCCACGTCAGCGTGTCCATCAAGCTGGCCGGGGGGCTGGTGCCACGGCCGCGGGCGCGCGGGCGCATCGTGACGACGGACTCGAACCACGCCGATCCCATCGCGCCGAACTTGCCGTCGCGCCAGTTCGACGTCGCCAGCGTCGCGCTCAATCAGGTCTGGGTCGGCGACATCACCTATGTGCCGACGCGGGACGGCTTCGTACTTGGCGACGGTGTTGGATCTGGGCTCGCGTCGCTGCGTGGGCTGGGCGATGCGTGACACCATGGCGGTCGACCTGGTGACCAGTGCGCTCCGGATGGCGCGCGAGGCGCGAGACCCTCTGCGTCGGCATGGTGTTTCGACGACCGATCGAATTCACCCAATACGTCTCGGCGGCGTACCGCACCGAGCTCACGGCGCACGGCATGCTGGCGAGCATGAGCGGGAAAGGCGACTTTCATGATAACGCCGTGGCGGAGAGCTTCTTTGCCACGCTGGAGTTCGAGCTGATCATGCAGCACGACTGGCATTCGCGGGACGCGGCGCGACGGTCAATCTTCCGGTACATCAAAACGTGATACAATCGGAAGCGACGGCACTCCACCCTGGGCTGTGTGAGCCCCGCCGTCTACGAAGCGCAGTTGCAGGTGGCCTCGTAGCTCCTATCACGTACGCGTCCACTCAATCGGGGCAAGCGCAGTGGCAGCTGCTGACGGCGCTCGACATACAGATCAATCACCACCCCATCACGCTCGAGCCGCTGCCGCGCGCCAAGGCGGTTCGGCCGCACCACGTCATAGTCCCGTACAAACCCCATCTCCTCCACACTGATGTATGCGGCCGCCCGGTCGGGCGCGATGCCGGGTGGCACGGGGTCGCCCGCATGCAGCGCCATGGCCAGCGTCGCGACGTCCCCGATGAAGATGATCGCATCCGGTGCATGCGCATGAACGGCGCGCGCGGTCGTCCATAGGTGCGCCAGTGCTGGGGCAGGGCGTTCCGCAGGACCTCGTGCCCATCCCCGAGCCGCGCGGGAAGCACTGCCCAGAGAGCGCCGGTCTTCTCGAAGACGGCAAGGAAGCCCTCGAAGTGATGGAGAAGTCGGCGGTGCGTGATGCCGCGCCGGGGGGGGAGGCATGTCCAGGATCGAGATGCTGCGCATGCTGCGTGCGGTGCGTTCGGACGCGTCGGTGCGCTTCGTGAGCGGCAACGCCGACGCCACGTGGATCGACGAGCTTGGGGCGTACACCGCATTGATCACCAAGCCGTTTCTGTCATCGCAATAAATCGTGAAACTCGAGCAGGCCTTGTCGGACCCGGCTCTGCACACACCGCCTCGCAGGGCGTAGCGTCTGGGCCACCGGCGTTCGCCGACGCGGGTCTGGTAAAAATTCACCAATGCATGCTGGCATTGCCGTCGTCGGTTGTATACTACGCCCGTTCGTATCGACACTCGAGCCCGGCTGAGGCGTCGACGCGAGACGGATCGACCATGAAAGCGACTCACATCTCCGACCACCGGGAATGGACATGCGATCACTGCTGCCATCGCACGTCGTTGCGCTCGCGCCGGCGGCCGTTGCCGTCCTCTGTGCAGCGCGTGCGCGCCGCA
>Ga0105045_10003479_pt1 | contig 13507 bp, 9 predicted proteins | sample MAT02_FD_78089 | JGI IMG/M metagenome (GOLD analysis project Ga0105045, IMG submission 78089) | Freshwater microbial communities from Lake Fryxell liftoff mats and glacier meltwater in Antarctica - MAT-02 (megahit assembly) | ecosystem: Environmental > Aquatic > Freshwater > Ice > Liftoff...
ATTCACCGATCGCGAAAACCGAGCCGACGACGTTATTGGAATCGCCAAAGGCTGCGCCGGAGTTGCGAACACCCGCCGCACCGATCGCATCGCAAGCGACCATGTCGACGTCCGAGCGAGCGCTCCGCGACTCGCTGCTGGCTTCGCCGAAGGCATCCACGTCTCCGCTGCCGCCGCTGGATTTGTCGGTAACCGGTGGTAGCGCCGGAGCTGCGGGAATGAACCAATCGTTGCTGCGAAAAGCAGAAACCAGTTCAAAGCAACTCGGCGTTTCGGAGATGCCTGGGGTTCGCGTCGTGACCGATGGCCCATCGGAAATCATGATTCGCGAAGTGACACAGTATGAAGTCCGCGTCGAGAACCGTGGCGCGATCGATGCCAGCGGTATCGTCGTGCGATCCTCGTTGCCACCTTGGGCCGAAGTCCAGGGAAACAACGCGTCGATCGGAACCGTCCGCGTCGTCGACCAATCCGGCCAAGCTCAATTGCAGTGGACGATCGACAAGTTGCCCGCTGGTGTTGTCGAACGATTGTTCATTCGCGTCAAAGCGGTCCGAGCGGGATCGTTTGATGTCGCGACCGATTGGACCATGACGCCACAAAAGCACGTCGCCAATGTCACGGTCCGCGAACCAAAGTTGGCTGTCGTGATCGATGGACCCGACGAGATCGTGTACGGCCGCAGCCAAAAATATCGCGTACGGGTCATGAATCCTGGCGATGGCGATGCGTCGAACGTCGTGTTCACGTTATCACCCGAATCGAAGAATCCGCAATCGCAAAAGATCGGATCGATTCCCGCGGGCAAGGAAGCTCAATTCGAAATCGAGCTGACGGCGCGGGAACTCGGATCGCTCAACATTGGTGGCCTGGCGACGGCGGATCGCGAAGTTCGCACGACTGCCGCCAAATCGATCCGCATTGCCGCGGCGGACGTCGAAGCCGAATTGACCGGACCGCCGCTGAAGTACCAGAACACGTCGGCGACGTATCACCTACTGCTGACCAATATTGGCAAAGCGGTATGCGAAGCGATGGAAGCGGAGCTGCGATTGCCCGCCGGTGTCACGTACGTATCGGGGATTCCGCAGGCGTCGATGCAAAGCGATCGTTTGATGTGGAAAATCGACGCGATCCAGCCCGGTGCGGTTCGCGAGTATGACGTCGTATGCAAGATGGATCGTACCGGTGACATGGTGCTAACATTCAATTGCACCGGTTCGGCCTCCGGCCGCGCTTCGGTATCGATCGAAACACGTGTCGAAGCGATCGCGGACCTCGTGTTGTCCGTCAGCGACCCCGTCGCACCCGCACCGATCAACACAGACGTTGTCTACGAAATCACGATCCTCAACCGTGGCAGCAAAGCCGCCGAGGACGTCAGCATCATCGCCCAGTTCAGCGAAGGGATCGAGCCGATCCGTGTCGACGGTCAAACCGGCGAAGTGTTAACCGGACAAGCGTTATTCAATCCGATCCCACGCATCGAACCGGGTGCAACGGTCCGAGTGAAAGTCACCGCGAAGGCGGACCGTGCGGGTGATCACCGCTTCCGCACGGAGGTTCGTCACGGAGGCACGTCGCTCGTCGCCGAAGAAGCCACGATGTTCATGGCCACCCCCGCCGAACGGATCAGCCGCCGCAGCACTAGCCGATAATAAATCGTCGCTGATCGCTCCGCCGATCAGTGCTTCAAGTATTCATCGAATTACAAAGCGTCGGATCGGCGGAGCGATCCGCGACACTCAATCAAAGGCCGCGACGCTGGGTTGGTGCTGCTCGAGCAACTCGCCTCCGAATTCGTAACATGATGACCCCAGGCGGCGACCACGGACGACCAGCACCCGAAGCCACAACGTTGGCAATAGGATGCGGACGATCTCTTCGGGATAGACTTGTGAGGACGCGATGCAGGCGCACCCGTGTCGCGAAAAATCTTTGCTGTACACGCCCACCGGGTCTTTCGAACGCGGCACCGACGGCAGCGTACGCTCCGGTCGCATGATGGCCAGCGTGCGGACTTTTCGCCGCTGACCGTGACGTTCATCGTCCGTCAAAACAGAGCTCGCGCCGGTCTCCTCGAAATACCTTGCCATCTCCGCGGGCAAATCGATATTCCAGGTCACAGATCGGATGATGGAATCAAGTCGTTTTGAATAATCGTTGTCCAACATGCCAGTATCTCGGGATCAAAAGCGGTTCCACAGTCTCGATGCATGATTTCAAGTGCTTTCGTATTCGGCATCGGCGGGCGATACGGACGCAAACTGGTCAGTGCCTCGTAGACGTCGACGACCGCGCACTGTTTTGCCCACGTATGGATTTCGTCGCCGGCACAGCCGACCGGATACCCACGTCCGTCGATCCGTTCGTGGTGTTGGTACACCATCATCAATTGGCCGAACGCAACTTCTGTTCGCAGTGCCAGTTTGCGAAATCCGTTCAGCGGGTGTTTTTTGACCTCGCGGTACTCGGCAGCGTCAAGCTTGCCGGGTTTGCAGAGAATGTCTTCGTCGACTTCCAGCTTGCCAATATCGTGCAGCAGCCCACCCATTGCGATCTGGGAAATTTCTTCTTTTGTGTATCCCAAACGTTCGGCGAGCACCGCGTTGTAGAACGCAACATTCGCCGAATGGGTGAATGTCGTGTAATCGTGTTTCAAGACATTCATCAAATCCTGGAACGCGAACCGGCTGCTGGAAACCGTTTCCGCGACCACAACGCCCATTCGCTGGGTGGCTTCCACCGCGACTTTTGCATCGGATGCGCCGAGTGAATTGGTCAGCACGTCGCAGACCACTTCGTTCATCGCGCCCAAGCGAGTTGACATCGGCACCGATTCATCTTCGGCGGACATCGTCGTCAGATGACGCAGGTATTTCTGGTACTTCGCTCTGGCCGATTTTTCGATAAATAGACGCCGGACACCTCGTTCGTACAACTTTCTCAGGTCTTGTGGTACCAGGGGCAGACTTTTCTCTCGGTACAACACGAAAGACTTCAGGTCGCCTCCCTGTTGGTAAAGATCCAATCCGACGCATGCACTGGGCAGCAACGTCGCGACGCTGATCGGTAGGTAATCGGATTCAAACATTCGACCGGAAGCCAAATCGGGCGTTTCAAGACCAGGAAAGACTACAACGTAATTCCCCCCATGCGCTTTTCGACGTGGCTTCATTGGTTGCCAATCGTTTAAACCCGAAGAAAACGCCGTTAGGACCGTTGTGAACCTCAAAGGACACCTGGGGGAAAACTAAAGAACACGCGTTCGCCAAATTCGACCGCCAAAATGCGGGCGAAGCGCACGGCAGGACATTTCACCCTGCCCACGCAGAGCTCGTGGGGCTTTTAAGCTGTCGTTCCGCATAGGTTCATTTCACTCTGCTTCCGGAGAATGGAGTGACGGGAAACCGCGGGCAAATACACCGCGGCGGTTTACGCACGCCCGCCTTCATCGCCGCGACGGTCAACCGCGTTTCGGCAAAACCGGTGACGTACACGATGGGCAGACGAATGCCCTGCTGCGCAATCGCTTCCTGCATCGCGATGCCGCTTGTTCCCAACAGACGAAATTCGCTGACCACACAACCCTTGCCTTTGGGAACGTATGACCGGCTCGGCTTGGTTGCTGGAACGCCACGCTGCATGGCGCTGGAACGCGACCATACCCGTTGACGCCTCAATCGATATCTTTGCGTTTGGTTGCATCGGGTATTTATTGCTGACGAGCAAAGACGCGATCGCCGGAGATCCAATCGACGTTTGCGAATTATCTTTTGGTCGCGGAAACGTCCACACACATCGCGATCGCGCCGGGTACGACCTCAAACACGACGGGTTCCTGATCGATGATCTCGCCATCGAGTGTAAATGACATCCCAGGATCAGACCTCAATCGCATCGACCGAACCTGGCGAAAGATAACCTGCTCGCTTTGCAAAAAATCACTCATCAAGGTTTTCGACACGATCTCGACCATGTCCAGTGTCGTGCCATCGCGGATCAGAATCACGTCGATTAAACCGTCCCAAGGTGACGCTCGCGGCGCGACCAAAATGCGTCCCGCATTGGTCCGCCCGTTGGCCACCAAGACCGCCCAAGAATCCGCGGAAATCGATTCGCCGTCCAATTCCATCGTCACGTGAAAAACTTGCATGTCCGCCAGCACGCCCACCGCCCCACGGATATAAGACAACGCACCCCAGGTTTCCTTGATTTCATTCGTCAATCGCTCGCTGACGCGAACACCGTTTCCCCCGGCGGCGACATTCGCAAAGTATCGTTCGAACCCATCGGCACGAATGCGAACCACATCAGTCGGCACATAGCTGCCTCGCCGGATAAACGCGACCGCCTCATCAATGTCATCCGGCACCGCCAAAGTGCCCGCGAAATCGTTGGCCGTGCCCAGCGGCACAATCCCCAAACGCGGACGCCGGGAGGCGTCGATCGCCATCAAGGCGTTGACGATCGCGTTCACCGTTCCGTCACCTCCCGCAGCGATCACGGTATCAACACCCTGCCGCATGGAATCCTCGATCGCGGATCGCAGGTCCGTGTCACGATGCATCGAAACGACGCTGCAATCTTCAAACCAATGATCGTGGTTGGGGTACGCGTCGGCTTTACCCGAACCCTGATTGATAATCATTAGCGTCGACATATTCAAATCCTTTGCAACCTCAATGACATAAACCGCCCAACCATTCTATCAGACGCGCGACCCTTTAGCCGCCGGTTTCGCCCTAGGTAAGAGGCACGGCGCTAGCCGCCGGTCGCGTCTTACGCGAACGGCAGTTTGCATTTTACCCTCCTGCGCAGCGGGAGGGTCGGACGTCAGTCAGGGGAGGGAAGCGGGACGTTTTTAAAAAGATGAAAGACCCTCTCCGGGCCTGGGGGCCCGCCTCTCCCGCAAGCGGGAGAGTGAAACAAACGTTTGTACGACCGCTGCGCGAGCAGGGTGAAACGACCTCTGGACAACAACGTAAAAACTGTGTGACATCCAATCAGCACGGTGAATTCGAACGTGGCAATCGTGGGTGCGAAAATAACCGTCCGTCGCCTTATTGAATCCCCGCCAACTCGCAAAGGTGTTCGTGGGTCACCGGTTGCGGGCAACTCCAGACAAGAAAAAACAACGCCTCACGACACCAACGGCCAACGGGATGCGAGGCGACGTAACCGGCTCCCTTGGCCCCGGTCAGCGCCGCTTGCGTCGATCGTGTCACCAACCGATTCGCTCGGCCGCGAATGTCACCGGCATCGCACGGATGGCCGCTGGCGGCGGCGATCAAGTCGTCGCAAAGCGCCGTGACGTCCGCATCCAATTGCTTCGCACTCGATTTCAAATCGTCCCGGCGATGAGATTCGGCAATCAAGTAATCGACTGCCGCGCGCGACAGCCCGGCGGCCAGCGTCGACGTTTGTAGCCCGCCGGTCCCCGCACCGGTGCCCGTTTTCAGAACGCCTTGGACCGGGCCGGCGAGCACCGCTTGGGAAGGTACGAAGACGTTGTCCAGCGTCACGCGATCGGTGCGGCTGGACGACAGCGCCAACAGCTCGGTGCCCGGTCCCGCGACCACGCCGGTGTCGTCAGTCTCGACCGTCACCAGCAATTCGCGACCGTCGTCCAGCGTCGCGGCGAGCACGATCACGTCCGCCGAAGATCCGCCGGTGACCCACGGCGACATGCCGTTCAAGCGGTAACCGTCGCCATCGATGCGAGCACGCAAAACGGGAGTCGAAAGATGGCGGCTGCTGGTCGTCAAATGGCTGATGCCGACGGTCGCAAACAATTCACCGGAGATCAACCGATCGAGATATTTGGTGCGCGGAGCCTCATTGGTGCTGCCGGCGATCCGTTTGCACGCCCCCATGAATTGCGTGATGACAAACGTGGTGGTCAAATCCGCCGCCGCCAATCGCAGGTAACCGCGGGTTTGGTCGGCGTCAGACCACCCCATGCCACCGCTCGACTCGGGCAAGAACCAGCGGTACACACCCGCCGCGGCACACAGGGCTAACGACTCCGCCGGCCAATCGTCGACGCTGCGGTATTTCGGCGCAAGCGATGCCAATCGCGAGCAAAGTGCGTCCATCCCGGGCGCTTGCGGGTCAAGGCATACCGCTAGGTTGTCCACAGTGACCGGCAAGGAACCATTAGCGGGTTGATGAGCCGGAACGGTATTAACATCGACCGAGTTTGACGACATGGTTGAGTTGATTGATTGAATGAATTTGGAAGCGAAACGATCGCGTCGACCCAGAAAAATCTTTCGACGCAACCAAAATTGAACTGATCCAACAACCGAAAATCGGTATGCTCGACAAATCGTAGCGGCAACGTTGGCCCCGCCAACCTCGACGCGCGATCCTTTGGTACGACAAACCGATTGTCCATCACGTCACTTCAGCCGAGCGAATCCGAGATGTCCAGTACGTTGCCCAGCATGATGGTTCCCGAATCCGGCGACCCGACGAACGGCGAATCCGCCGCGATCTACGAAAAATTGTGGGGCTTGGCGAACAACTTGTGGTGGTCGTGGCACCCCGAGTGTGACCAATTGTTTCGCGACATCGATCCGATCCGGTGGCGACAATTGGATCACAATCCCGTGGCGTTGTTGCGCGAATTGACACCTGACCAAATCGCCCAGCGTGCGACCGAGTTGGTGTTGCAGAGTCGCATTAATTATGCCTATCGACGATTGCAGGAATATCTCGACAACACCCAGACCTGGGCGGCCACCAACGCGGGTGTGTTGGGCGCGAAGCCGGTCGCATACTTTAGTGCTGAATTCGGGATCCACGAATCGGTTCCGATCTACAGCGGCGGTCTCGGCGTGCTCGCCGGAGACCATATCAAATCGGCATCCGGGTTGGGCGTTCCCCTGGTCGGCATCGGGCTTTATTACAGCCAGGGATATTTCCGCCAACACCTCGATGACACGGGGATGCAGCAGGAAGATTACCTGGAAACGAAGATCGAAAACTTGCCGATGCAACCCGCATTGGGTCCTGACGGCGAACCGATCACGGTGCAAATTGACACGCGAAACGGATCGTTGTCGGCGAAGGTTTGGTTGATGCACGTGGGCCGCGTGCGTCTGTACCTGCTGGATTGCAACGTCGAAGGCAATCGCCCCGAAGACCGCGAATTGACGAGCCGGCTGTATGGCGGTGACCAACGGACACGAATTCGCCAAGAGTTGGTGCTGGGCGTCGGCGGCGTGAAAGCGATTGCGGCATTGGGCATTTTTCCAGGCGCGTATCACCTTAACGAAGGTCACAGCGCATTTGGTGCGATTGAGGTCGTTCGCCAAGCAATGCACGACGACGGATTGTCATTCGAGGACGCCGTTCGCCAAACCAAACGCATGACGTGCTTCACGACTCACACGCCGGTGCCCGCCGGACATGACCGTTTTCCTGCCGACATGATCGAAGAACACCTCGGGCCCCTGCGCGATTCAATGGGCATCTCGCACGAGCAATTGATGGCTCTCGGACGCGTCGATCCCAACAATCCCGGCGAGACGTTCTGCATGACCGTCATCGGGTTGAAACTGAGCCATTACGCCAACGCGGTCAGCAACCTGCACGGTGTCATCAGCCGCCGCATGTGGTCATGCATGTGGCCCGATCGCCCCGAAGAGGAGGTGCCGATCGGACACATCACCAACGGCGTCCACGTTCACTCGTGGTTGGCCAGCCAGATGTCGCGGTTGTACGACAAGCATTTTCCGGCCAATTGGGCTCGGCGAATCCAGTACCCCGAGGTTTGGCAATTCATTCACGACGTCGATCCGGGCGAATTGTGGGAAACACACAATGCGCTAAAAAACAACCTGATCTCGTTCGTCCGTCGTCGGCTCAGCCGTCAATGTCGTCGTCGCGGCGAGAGCGATTCGGTGATCGAAGCGGCCCGCAATACGCTCGACCCGAACGTGCTGACGATCGGCTTTGGTCGACGGTTTGCGACTTACAAGCGAGCGAATCTGTTGTTCCACGAACTCGACACGATCGCCGAGTTGCTCAGCGACGAAACCCGTCCGGTGCAATTGATTTACGCGGGCAAGGCACACCCCAAGGACGAACCGGGCAAGCGGTTCATTCGCGAGATTGCTAACCTGCGGCATGATCCCCGATTTGCCGGCCGAGTCGCGTTTCTCGAAGATTATGACATCAACGTTTGTCGCCACATGATCCAGGGCGTCGACGTGTGGTTAAACAACCCGCGTCGTCCGCTTGAAGCGTCCGGTACCAGCGGTCAAAAAGTCGTGCTCAACGGCGGATTGAATTGCAGCATTTTGGACGGTTGGTGGGCGGAGGCTTACAACGGCGTCAATGGGTTCGCGATCGGTCATGGGACCAGCCACGTCAACGATGACATTACCGACCAAAGGGATGCCGAAGCACTCGCGCGGACGCTGACCCACGAGGTCATTCCGTTGTATTACGATCGTGATTTCGACGGGCTGCCCAAAGCGTGGATCAAGCGAATGATGCACAGCATCAGCACGCTCGCGTGGCGATTCAGCAGCCACCGCATGGTCGCCGACTACAGCAACCGTAGCTACCTGTGGGCCGCCGGCGGCGTCACCTGCGACATGCGGAATAGCTGAGTCCAAAATGTGAGCGGTACGGCGCTAGCCGCCGGCCCGCCACAATGGTAACGGCGGCTAGCGCCGTGCCGCGTACCCTTAAAAGTCAAACCCGATTCGCGACGCGTAAATATTCGCGGTCGATTGGATGCCATTGCGATCGGGGATCGAGTGGATGTAATTGAACGTCCAGCGAAGATACGGGTTGAGATACCAATTCAAACCGGCGGTGTAATCGGTCACCCTGCCACCCTGCACAAACGGATCGTTTAAATCGAGCCGTGACATGCGGCTGGCCAATTCCCATGCGCCCGCACCGCCGCCGATTCGTTTGCCGTCCGCGTCGATGAAATTTCGTCTTGGGATGACGCGGTCGAATGCCCCCGTTTGACGATTGTAGGGCCGGCTTTCTCCGGTCAGGAAATAGGTTCCCGAGACGTAGCCGCCGCCGAAATTGACGCTGCGCCCGACCGCGTCGATCGTAGTCCCGACGTACTCGCCGCTGAGCATTAAAGGGCCACGAATCCACGCCGCCTCCGCGTTAAACAACTGGCTGGTGTTCGCCGCAAAGAACCCGGTGTCGACAAACACGGGAACGTTGTTGGTGGTGATCGCGCCAAGTCGCGATTCAGGTTGGGCAGAAAATCTTAATTGTCCCTGGTTGGCACCCCGGTAACTGTATGCCGACCCGACATGAAAATAATCGAGCGTTCCGCAATAGTCGCGGTACCACAGCAGGCCAGTCGTCCGCGACGTGATCGCGGTTTCGAATCGATCGCCTGCGTCGTCTCCGAAGACATCGCTGCTACTGCGGAAGATACCGAGCGACGAAGTCACTCGCGAATCGAAGAATTGGTTCCTCGCCATCACACCGGTGTTCCGCGCCGGGACGAATGCTTGATCAACAAGCGATCGCTCCATAAAGACGGTGAATCGATTTGCGGTAATTCGCTCCAGCGAAAAGGGCTCAAAAAAATGACCGGCGCGAACGGTACCAAGCACGGGAACTTCCTTCACACCCGTAAATACGTCCAAAAAACTGGGGCGACCGCTTAGCGCAAAGTCCATCTCGATGCGGTATTCGGACAGTCCATAATCGCCGAAAGCGCCCAACCGGGCGCGGCGAAAGGCTGTGCCGTTGTCGATGTTGCCGTACTGGGCATCGTTTGCCGGGCTTTGGGTAAACCCGTAGCTGTCCATTTGCAATTGCCCGGTCCAGTTGACCGTCGGCTTGGCTGGCTTTTTCGCTTCCGCCTTTGCCTTTTCGTCTTTGTCTTTTTTTGCCGCCGCGTCCGCCGCTTCGATCTTGTCCAAGCGCTCGGACAACTGCGTGATCGTCTTCAGCAATTCTGTTTCATTCGCCGTTGGCTCGGCGGCAGAAGAATCCTGGGCGAGGCAGCGCGCGGACGAACCCGCCACGAATGTAAGAAAGGCCGCGATGGCGATCGTTCGGGTAATGGCGATGGGGACGGCTTTCATGTCCGTCAATTCGGCACAAAGCCGTCAAAGCATCCAGGCAAAAGAACTGGACCCCTGCGGCTTGTCATCATGCCACCGTCAACCTCGCACGTTACCGCTACAGATTCGCAAACTCGTCGCTAAGAAAGTCACAATCCCCGGGACGCATCGATCACGATTCCGTACAGCTCGGTGACTTCGCCGTTGGCGTCGAGATAGGGTCGTCCGCGTGCGATCACGGGTTTGAAGGTCCCGTCGGGCAAGCGTTGTCGCAGCCGCACTTCGTACGAGGACTTGTAGCGGATCGAATTTTGAATTGCCGTATCCAGCCGCTCGCGGTCTTCCGGATGGACGGTTTGCAGGTACTCGTCAATGTTCGGCGAACCGTGCTCCATCGGTCGCCCGGCGATGCGAAACGTCTCCTCGCTCCACAGGACGTCACCGGTCTTGACGTTCATTTCCCACGAGCCAAATTGAGCCAATCGCTGAAGATCCGCCAGGCGTTCGCGGCTTCGCGCCAATTGTGCCTCGACCTCTTTTCGAGAGCTGATATCACGAATCGTCGTCAGCACCATGTCATCGCCGATGACGCGCAACCGGGTCGCCGACAAGGAGGCTTCGAGTATCGATCCGTCTCGCTGGCGCAGCGGCGTTTCGAACCCTTCGATGTAACCGGATTGCATCAAATCCGCAACGAAAACTTCTCGCCGCTGAGGACACGCCCACAATTGCAGAACCAGGATGCGTTGTCCGACGACTTCCTCGGCGGCATACCCCGTCAATTTTTCGAACTGACGATTCACGTCGATGATTTCACCCGTCGTGGCTCGCGTCAGCAAGCCCGCGTCGGGGGACATCGTGAACAACGCCGAAAACTTTGCTTCGCGAGACGCCTGGTCGTCCAATCGTGACCTGTCCAAACGAACCCGCACCGCCAGCTCCGAGTCACCCATGCCGACTCCCTCCAGCAAACTCAGTGCGAGATCGAAGTCGCCGTTCGCGGCCGCCGCGCTGGCATGATCGACCTGCAATTGCGTCAGCGTTCGCGCCGCTTCGCGGTTCTCCGGCCACAGGTCGAGCGATTCACGCACGAGTGCCTCCGCGACGCTGTAATCCTGGTGCGTGACCTCGCCGCTGGCATTGCGGATCGCTCGCGTCGCCCGGCGCAACAAATCGTCACTCTGTTGATGTTGTCGCTGTTGCTCGATCGAGTGCAGAAAACCGGCGACGCCGTCGTAACGATCCGCCGGCTCGGTCGCCATCGCACGCATCGCCACGTCCATCCAACCATTTCGCACGTGGGTATCGACGATCTTGTTGGCTGCGGCATTGCGGATGCAATCGAGCAACGTTTCACCGTGGTGCGGCGGTCGGCCGGTGAGAATGCGAAACAAGACGGCGCCGAGCAAATACACATCCGTTTGAACGGTTTGCGACAAATGGTCACCACCGGCCAATTCCGGTGCCATGTAGGCCGGCGTGCCGCCGATCGATTGGTTCGTTTGTACCCGCCGCGAATAATCACCCGCAAACGACAAGGCCAAACCCCAGTCGGCGACGAGGACTTCACCGAACGGCCCGATCATGACATTTTCAGGTTTGATGTCTCGGTGGATCAGGCCCCGGGAGTGAGCGTATCGCAGGGCGTTGGAGATACGGACAACGACGTCAATATTTTCGGCGAATGGCATCGAATCGATCGACGCGTCCCAACTCGTGCCGTCGATTCGTTTCATCGAATAGAACAAGCCGCCATCGGGACCACTGCCAAGCTCGTGCAGCGCGATCACGTTGGGATGGTCGAGGCTGCCCAGCGTGCGGGCTTCCTGCAAAAAACGTCTCCGCGACAACGGATCGCCCGCCAACTCGTCGCGTAAAACCTTGACGGCGACCTCGCGATCGATCGCACGCTGGTGAGCCTGGTAAACGATCCCCGTGCCGCCGGATCCGAGCGTTCCGACGAGGCGATAATCGGTTTTTTCGGTCGGTTTCTCCCCCGGTGCAACGACTTGTCGCTGCGGCACAAAGCCTTCACGATACGACTCGTCGACCGAAACCGGCGATGGGTCATGGCCGATCAGGTCGGGGTGGTCGATGCGAGGTTTACCGGCCGAGTCTAGTTCCAGCGTCAAGGTCAGCGAGACCGATTGGGACTGGTTCAATCGCTCGATCAAGGCGGCATCGGACAGGATCGTTTCGAGCAAGCTGACCGGACGGGGTTGCTTCGTCGATGCCATTAAATACCTGCGTCAGCAATCAAGAAGGAGGGAGGTGTGCGGGTTTTGTCGTCGTGCGGGTATTCATTGTCACCGCGGGCTGGGTGATCGAGTAAATCGTTTTCGGTACAATCGCGATTTTTAATCCGGAAAATGATATGCAAGCTTACCTGGATCTGCTCTCTGAAATTCTAAACACAGGAACAGACCGCGGCGATCGCACCGGAACGGGGACGCGCAGCGTTTTCGGTCGTCAATTGCGATTTAACCTCGCCGATGGATTCCCGCTGCTGACGACAAAACGGGTGCATGTCCGCTCGATCATTTACGAGCTGCTGTGGTTTCTCCGCGGCGACACCAACACCACTTGGTTGAACGATAATGGGGTTTCGATCTGGAACGAGTGGGCCGATGAAAACGGAGATCTCGGTCCGGTTTACGGGCATCAATGGCGATCTTGGCCCGCCCACGACGGCTCGACGATCGACCAAATCGCCTGGGTGGAAAACGAGATTCGCGTGAACCCGACGTCGCGACGGTTGGTCGTTTCGGCTTGGAACGTCGCCGACATCGGCTCGATGGCGTTGCCGCCTTGTCACCTGTTGTTCCAGTTCTACGTCGCCGACGGGCGGCTAAGTTGTCAGTTGTACCAACGCAGTGCCGATTACTTTTTGGGCGTTCCATTCAATATCGCCAGCTACGCGTTGTTGACGATGATGATGGCCCGGGTGACCGGTTTGGAGCCCGGTGATTTTGTTCACACGCTCGGCGACGTTCACCTGTACCACAACCATTTTGACCAGGCGAAGCTGCAATTGTCCCGGTCGCCGCGTCCGTTGCCACAAATGAGCCTTCGTTCGCAACCCGAACATGTCGACGGGTTTTCATACGAGGACTTCGAGCTAGTCGGCTACGACCCGCATCCACCGATCAAAGCGGCCGTCGCGGTTTGATGCCGACGCGGTTTGCCCACAGCCACGCTCGGCCATCGCCCCCATCTTACGGACGGCTTGTTTGACTTCGGCGATTGCACCCATAAGATGATCTGTAACGACGAGAGCCGCGTTTCCGACCGATAAGACGGATAAACGTGGACAATTCTCCCGTCCACCGTCTCGATTTTGTGGGCCGTTGCAGTCATACTGGGACCGGCAGACGGTTTATCACCCTTTGGATTTTTCGGAGTATTGTTGAATGGCACCCGGCGTCATGCAGTTGGTGATCCTCGCA
>Ga0105045_10003480_pt1 | contig 13504 bp, 5 predicted proteins | sample MAT02_FD_78089 | JGI IMG/M metagenome (GOLD analysis project Ga0105045, IMG submission 78089) | Freshwater microbial communities from Lake Fryxell liftoff mats and glacier meltwater in Antarctica - MAT-02 (megahit assembly) | ecosystem: Environmental > Aquatic > Freshwater > Ice > Liftoff...
CACACTTTCGTCCACCGCTGTCCGTTGAAGATCGCCGGTACTTCAAAGCCCTGCACCCAGGGCTGTACGGCGTAGAGCTCGTTGTAAAAGAAGAGCGGGATGAGCCCGACATCGCGGTATGCCAATGCATCGGCCTGGCGATACAGCTCAATACGTTCGGCATCACGTCCTTCGCGGCGCGCCAGCGTCACGAGGGAATCAAACCCGGGGTTTGCATAGAACGACACGTTGCCACCGACTCCATGATTGGCCGAGTGCAGTAGCGGATACAAAAAGTTTTCGGCGTCGGAATAGTCGGCGTACCAGTCCTTGAGAATGAGATCCACCTGACCGTTGCGCGCCGCTTCACGCACCGACGAGGCGTCGCGCTGCACGAGTTTGACCCGGATCCCCGCCTCACCGAGAAAGGCCTGCATGGATTCGGCCATGCGCGGCAAGGGCGCTGTTTGTGAACTCCACAGCTCCACGTCGATGCCGTTGGGGAACCCCGCGTCGATGAGCAACTGTTTGGATCGCGCGATGTCGAATGCGTACGGCGCGCGCAGGGTGTCGGCCCCGTCGAGCGATGGCGGAATCACACCGGCGGCGAGGCGTCCACGTCCGCCGAGTAGCCGATCGAGTAGCTGTTTGGCGTTGATGGCGTGCGCGATGGCCTGTCGTACGCGCACGTCGGCCAGCGGGCCGCGCTTCACGTTCACGCCCACATACCAGAGTCGAAGCGCGGGCGCGGTGTACAGCAGGGCGCGTCGCTCGGGGGTGCCTTGCCAGCTCGCGGTTTGATCTTCGGGGATGTAGAGAATGTCGACGGATCCGCTCTCGAATTCGGCCACTGCGGTGCTCGGTTCCGGAATGATGCGGGCGATGAGCGTATCGACGGCCGGTGCGCCGCCGAAGTAGGCGTCGTGGCGCGCGAACTTCAGGTAGTCATCATGGCGCCACTCCACGAGCTTCCACGGGCCGGTACCGATGGGTTTTTCGCCGAAATCCTCACCCGCGCCGTCGGGGACCACGGAGGCGACCGGCATCGCGAGCAACTTGGGAAAGATCGCGAGCGGTTCCTCGAGTGTGATGACGACGGTGGAGTCGTCCGGCGTCTCGATCCCGTCAAAACGGCTGGCTTTGCCTTCGCTGTAGGCACGTGCGCCACGAATGGGGTAGAGCGGCCATCCTCGTCCGCCGGTAGAGGTCGGGTCGAGCACCCGCCGAAAGCTCTCCGCGACGTGCGATGCCGTGAGCGTGCGGCCATCGTGAAAGAGTACGCCGCCCCGCAGGTGGAAGGTGTAGCGCAGGCCGTCGTCCGAGATGTCCCAGCGTTCGGCGAGCCCCGGTTCGACGGTTGCGTCGGGCGCGAATCGCGTGAGCCCGTCAAAGAGATAGGCTACCGCACGACCGGTGGGTACATCGGTGGAGCGCGCCGGGTCCAGCGAGCGCGGATCGTACCAGTCGCGGGAATCCACCAGGGTGTGGCGCTGCACACTGCGATCCGCGCCCTGACAGGCGATGAGCAGCGGGAGCGCGGCCACCAGCGCGAAGGCAGGACGGCAGAGGGAAATCCGCATACGAAGATTGGGGACGGAGGCGAGGCGAATCGGGTATAATTCGAAATCTGCACTCTAACTCCGACCCCCTCAACATTCACGTCGTTCCCGATCTCCCGCACATGCGCCCGCTCAATCCCCCCGTACGGTCGCCCCGGGCGCTTTTGCGCGCGTCGGCGGTGCGGGCGATGCGTGCGTGCGGAATCATCGTGGCGTGCCTGTGCGCGCCGCTGGTCGCGACGGCGCAGGACTTTTCGTGTGAGCGCGGCGACCGCGAAGTGCGATCGCGTCGATTCACGGGGAATCGGGAGTTCACCGCCCTTGAATTGGCGTCAACCGTTGCGACGTTGCCCTCGTCGTTCGCCGGATTGCCGTTTCTGGGGACGCGCCGTTGCCTCGACCCGGCGGAGTTTGCACTCGACGTGCAGCGTCTGGAGGTGCTGTATCGCCGCCGCGGGTATCCGGAAGTGCGTGTCGACACGCTCGTCGAGACGTTGCGCCCGGACATCATCAGTGTGGTGTTCGCGATCAGGGAAGGCACGCCGATGCGCGTGTCGTCGCTCTCGCTGCGCGGACTCGACGGCGTGCCGAACGCCGATGCGATCGTCGACGCGTTCCCGCTGCGCGCCGGTGGATTGTTCAATCGGCAGGCGCTCGAGGCGGGGCGCGATTCGCTCGTGCGCGAGTTGCGCAACAACGGATGGGCCGGCGCGGAAGCGTTGCTCGCGTATACCACCGACGAACAAGCGAGAACGGCCGACGTCGAAGTGCTGGCCGTACCGGGCACCCGCGCGCGCATCGGCACCGTGCACGTGGTCGTCGACTCGGCGAGTGCAAGCGGCGGCGTGTCGGATGTCACGATCCGTCGTGTGATCAACGTGAGCACCGGTGACTGGTACAGCGCGCGGGCGCTGATCAACGCGCAGCGGTCGTTGTATCAGCTCGATGCGTTCCGCCGGGTCGATCTGCAAATGGATCGCGAGCCGGTGGCGGGCGACACGGTGATCGATCTGACGGTGCGATTGCTCGAGGGTGACCGGTTCACGGCGCAGGGCGGCATCGGCTGGGCGACGCTCGATTGTGTGCGCATGCAGGGCGCGTACACCGATCGCGATTTTGTATCGTGGGCGCCGCGGCTTGAACTTACGGGACGCGTGTCGAAAGTGGGGCTCGGTGCGCCGCTCGATGGTGCCGAAGGATTGTGTCAGCAACAGGCGCGTCAGGATCCATACAGTCGCACGCTCAACTACTACGCCGGTGTCACGCTGCGACAGCCCACTGCCAGCCGACGTTCGCGCGTGCCCACGTTGTCGCTGTACAGTTCGACGCTGAGCGAGTACCGCGCGTTTCTGCGGCGCACACCGATCGGTGGTGCGCTGTCACTCTCCAACCTGTTGCAGTCACGCCTGCCCAGTACGCTGAGTTACCAGATGGAACTGGGGCGCACCGAAGCGGAACCCGCATTCTTCTGCGCGGTGTTCAACTCGTGCGACGCGGAATCGCGATCCTTTCTGCAGCGCAATACGCGGCTGGCGGCGGTCGGGTACGCCGTGAACTACGATGGTTCCGACGATCCGGTGCGACCGACACGCGGATTCACCGCGCGGCTTGACACGCGGCATGCGAGTACGCTCGTGGGCTCGGATGCATCCCAGCAGTTCAACCGTGTGGTGACCGACGTCACGTGGTATACGAACGTCGGTGATGGTGCGGTGCTGCTGGCGCACGTTCGCGGTGGCGTGGTATTCGGCGGTGGGATCCGGCCGAGCGTGGGTGGATTCATTCCGCCGCAGGAGCGCTTGTACGCTGGCGGTCCCACCACGGTGCGCGGCTTCCGGCAGAATGAGCTCGGACCCGCTGTCTACATCGTGTCGGCGCTCGACACGGTGTCCGAGGGTGCCACCACGTTCTATCGTACGGCAGAAGGCACGTTCGAAGAACGCGTCGTGCCGGTGGGTGGCAATACGCTGCTCGTGGGCAATGTGGAGTTGCAGGTACCGAGTCCGGTGCTGCGCGGCTTGTTGTCGTGGGCCGCATTTGCGGATATCGGTCGCCTGTGGAATCGTGGCGATGTCATCGGCGTGCAGCAGGTTGGCGATGATGCCCCGGGTGTGAAGTGGACACCGGGGTTGGGTGTGCGCATCGTGTCGCCGTTCGGTGCGATTCGTGTGGACCTCGGCTACAACCCGTACCGATTGCCTGCGGGCGCGGCGTATTTCAATGCACCGCTGCAGGCTGGCGTTGCGCCGCTCTACTGCGTGAGCCCCGGCAACACACTGCCGGTCACGACGGGTGCAACGTTGGATGATCCGGCGGTGCAGACCGCCGGCGCGTGCCCTACCTCGTTCCGGCCGGCGCAGCGCACTGGTTTCCTGCGGCGGTTGAATCCGAGCATCTGGATCGGACAGGCGTTCTGATATGGCCAGACCACGCACGATCGTGTTCACGGCGGCCGGCTTGTTGCTCGGTGTGTTGCTGCTCGCGGTTGGCGCAGGTGCGTTGCTCACGCAGACCGGTCGTGGTCGCGAGACGCTGCTGCGTGCGACGCTGCCGGTGTTGCGCACCGCAATTCCGGGCACGCTCCACGTCGGCCGGGTTGGTGGTAATTTGTTCACCGGCATCACGATCGACTCGATCGAGTTGCGTACGCCGGATGGTACTTTGTTCATTCGTACGGGACCGGTACGCCTCGAGTATGACCCGCGCGACCTGGTCGACCGCCGCATCGTGGTGCGCTACGCCGAAGTGACGCGTCCGGTGGTGCATCTGGTGGACTACGGGAACGACGACTGGAACTGGATGCGGGCGCTGCGCAGATCGCGTCCCGTGCCTGGCGTCGCGTCGCGTTCGCGTGGATTCGGCGACTGGATTCGGGTGGACAGTCTCGATGTCATCGATGGCAGCGTCTCGCTGGTGGAAGCGTGGCGTCCCGTCGACTCGCTGCGCGGCGTCCGACGCGATAGCGCCATCGCGTTCAACCTCGCGCGTCGTGATGTCGAGGTGCGCCGCGAGGGTGAGCGATTGGTGAAAATCCGTCGCTGGCTGCGCTTGAACGCGTCGATCGGCTCATCGCGTCTGGCCCACCCCGATAGCGCCGGTGTGCGACTGCAGGTGGGACATCTCGAAGCCGTGGAGACCGATCCGATGTTCTGGTTCCGGCACACCTCGGGTACGGTGCGACTCGTGAAGGACACCTTGTTCCTGGACGACGGTCGCATCGAGCTCGCGCGTTCCGGTGGTACGGCGTCGGGAACCGTGATCTGGGGCGGCGGTTTGCCCATGCGCTGGAATCTGCGCATCCGCGGCGATTCGGTGGCCTTCAGCGACATCGCGTGGATCAACCCGGTGTTGCCGCACGTTGGTGGTGGGCGAACGGATCTCCATATCCGCAATGATCCGCGCAATCTGCGCGTGATCGACTATGTCATCACCAACATGGATGCGCGCGCGCTCGATTCGCGTCTGCGTGGCAACATGACGTTCGGTGTGGGCGACACGCTGCTGCGCATCACCGATGTGGCGCTGGACCTGCAGCCCATGCACACGACTTTGATGCGCTGGATGAATACGGAACCGTTTCCGTACGATTGGCAGGGCGCCTTGACGGGCCGGGTGGTGGCGCGCGGCGGGCCGGTGACGCGCTTCATGGTCGATGACGCGAAACTGGCGTACGCCGATGCGCACGTGCCCGGGGCGATCACGCGCGGCTCGTTTCGGGGAATGCTCAACGTGTATGAACCCGCGTTTGCCCAGTTCCTCGGTACGGACGTTGTGCTGGAGCAACTCGACCTGCGCACGCCTCGCTATGTGAATCCGCTCTTTACCGATTTGAATGGCATCGTCTCGGGTACCATGACACTCGATTCCATCTGGACCGATGTCCGGTTCTCGAATGCGTCGCTGGCGCACACCGACGGCCCGGGCGACACGTCGCGTGTGACCGGGAGCGGGCGCATCACCTTGTACGATACCGGCACCGGCTTTGATGTTGATCTGACGGCGGCGCCGCTGTCGTATACCACGCTGTCGCGTTCGTATCCCGGTCTGCCGCTACGCGGATTTGCCGTGGGGCCGATCCGGGCGAAGGGAACGGTCGAAGATTTTTCACTGGTCACGGCCTTGGCGGGCGCCGGTGGCGAGATCGCGTTCAATGGCACGATGGATGCGTTTGAGCCGGACTTCCGGGCCACCGGCACGCTGCGCGTCGCGGGTGCGGATGTGCGCACGCTGCTGGCCGATACATTGATGCCGCGTACGTTTCTCGGATTGAGTGCCGAGGTCGATGTACGCGGTGCCTCCATGGCCACGATGGCCGGCGCAGTCCGCGGAGAGTTGTCGGAGCGCTCCTCGCGGATTGGCAATGTGCCCGTGTACGCCGGGACGCTCGCGTTGCGCTTTGTCGATGGTCGCATGCATGTCGACTCGCTCTCGGTGGAGAGCGCAGCGTTTCGCGGTGTGGCATCGGGGGCGTTCGGGCTGACCGCAGCGCATCGTGATACGCTGCGCGTGCGCGTCGACGCCGATTCCCTCGGTGGATTGCGCGCGCTCGCCAACTGGTCACAACTCTTCGGCGGCGCTGACAGTTCACGGGCGGATTCCAGTGCGCGCGTGCCCATGGAGGGCTCGTTGGGATTGCGGGCGACGATCGCCGGCTCACTCGACACCGCCGACGTGCTTGGCGTACACGCGGAAATCTCGGCGGACGCGCGGGAAGTCTTGCTGGGCACGACATCGGCGGGGCGCCTGGCACTGCAGCTCACGCTCAACGATGCGTTGCGTCGTACCAGCGGCACTGGACGGCTGACGGTGGATTCCGCGCGCGTGGCCGGCATCGATGCCGATGTCATGGTGGCCACCGTGTCGTTGAGCGATCGACTTCCGTCGCGGTTTTTTGCGTCAATGCGCACCTTCTCTGAAGCCACGGTCACGGTCTCCGGTGGCGCGGTGCGCGTGACCGATTCGGTGCGCGTCACCGTCAACCGGTTCGATGTACGAACGCCGTCACCAACCCGATTGGCAGCGCTTCGCTCCAACGGTGTCCGCGCACTGGTGGACAGCAGTGGGGCGTCGTTCTCGCTGGCCTGGCCGGCCACCGTGATGCTTGGCACCGGCGGAGCAACGCGTCTGGATTCGTTGCGCTGGCAGCATTCCGTGCGCGGTTCCCTCGCGGCGCGCGGTGCGCTGACCGCGGACGGTGCGGTGTCGGGCGCGTTCATCGCCGAGCAGTTACCGTTGGCTGACCTTGGCGCCCTCTTCCGTCCGTCGTCGCAGTGGGCCGGTACCGTTGGCGCGGCGGTGCAACTCGCCGGCACGCGCGAGCGCCCGCAGTTCGAGGGAACGCTCGGCGTGCGCGACGCGCGGCTCGCGACGGTGACGATCGGTCAGTTCGATGCCACCGTGCAGTATGCCGATCAACGTGTCGTCGCCGATGTCGCGTTGTTCGTGGACGGTCGTTCGGCGCTGACCGCGTCGGCCTCGTTACCGATGGATCTGGCGATCACAAGTGGGCGACGTCGACTGCTCGATGAACCGCTGACCGGGCGGATCACCAGTCGGGCGGTCGATCTCGGGTTGCTCGAGTCGTTGTTCCCGTCGTTGCAGCAGGGTGTGGGGCAACTCGATACCGACATCGCGCTCGCCGGCACGTGGGAGCGTCCGCGCCTGAGTGGACAGTTGCGCGTGGATCGTGGTGCGCTCACCCTCTCGGCGCTCGACATTCGCTTGCGCGAAATATCAGCCGATGTGCGCCTGTCCGGCGACAGTATCCGCATTCGCCAACTCTCCGCACGGAGCGGTGACTCGCCGCTCGATACCATGTCGCTGACCGGATTGATCACGATCGAGACCGTCAGTGATCCCGTGTTCGATTTGCGGTTGACGGCCAACTCCTTTCTCGCGATCGACAAGCCGCGCGTAGCGACGCTCGCGCTCTCGACCGTTCGTCCCATCCTGTTGCGTGGACCGCGTGACAACGCCTTGCTGCAGGGCGCGGCGCGCGTGGACCGCGGTCGCCTGTTTCTCAACTCGCTCACGCAACGTCGTGCGCTTGATCTGAGCGATGACCTGAACATCATCGACACGGCGGGTGTGCGCATGGACGCCGTGCTGGCCAACGCGCCGGATGCGATCGTGCAAGGTCTGTCGCTCGACAATGTGCGACTCGACATCGGGGATGATGTCTGGCTGCGCTCGCCCGAAGCGAATATCAAGTTGGGCGGTGGACTGCGACTCACGCGTTCGATCGATCCGCGTGACGGTCTGGCGCGACTGGCGCTGGCGGATTCGCTCACGGTGCAGCGTGGTACGTACCAGCTCAACCTGGGCCTCGCCCGTCCGATCTTCGATGTGGAGCGCGGTACGATCCGCTTCTTCGGCGATCCGGACCTTGATCCCGCGCTTGATATCGCGGCGCTACATGTGGTCCGGCAACAGCGCGCAAACTCCAACCGACAGGACGTGCGCATCCGGGTCAGCATGGGCGGGACGCTCAACCAGCCCACGCTCACGTTGAGTAGCGCCGATAATCCGCCGCTTCCCGAGAGCGATATGTTGAGCTATCTCGTCACCGGCGAGCCGGCGTACGCGCTTTTCGGCACCGCGTACGCTGACCAGGGCGCCACGCTCGCGCTGCGTCTGGCGAGCAGCTATCTGTCGAGTCGCCTCGCCGGTGGCCGCTTCGATCTCGTCCAGGTGGAGCCGACGGCGCTCAATCCGGGCGAGGCCGCGAATCTTCGGCAGAGCGGCCTCGGGATTCTCGCGGCCACGCGCGTCGGCGTGGGCGGGCAGGTGGGGACACGCACCTTCCTGAGCGTGACCACCGGGCTGTGCGGCCTGGCGCCGCAGGGCACCGGGAGCGCCGATCCCCTCTCGCTGTTCGCGCAGGGACTCGGCGTGAAGCTGGAGCGGCAGTTCGACAATCGGTTTTCGGCCGCACTGAGTGTGGAGCCTGGCAGCTCGGCGCAGACGTGTGGTCGGCCCGGGGCATCGCGCACCTTCCAGCAGACGCCCCCACAGCTCGGCTTCGATTTCTTTCGCTCCTTGTCCTGGTAGCGGACTCGGGCTGACCGCTCGTTTCGGGTGTGGAGCTCAGTCGTCCTCCTGGTACATGCTCCAGACAATGTTCCCCGTCGCTGCCCCACCAGCGATCGAGCTGGCGTCTGCCCTCGACGCAATCGATCGGGCCGGATCGCCGTCGGCGCGCCTGCGGCTGGCGGCCGAGCTTTTGCACGCGTGGGGGTTCGGACGGGTCATGCTGGTACTGCGCGATGCCGCGATGGCGCCACGCCAGATCGCCGTGGCGGGCAATCGCGAGACCGACTCCGCGCCTGATGCGCTGCAGGCGCTTCCCGGTGTCATCTGGCGGCAGCGCGTCCCTTTGCTGGCCGCATTCGCCCGCGAGGCGTGGTTTCTGCTTCCCGGCAGCGACGCGTGGGTGGCTCGCGAGTTCTGGGCCAGCGCCCGGGGGGCGAATACGGTCGACGGCGAGTGGGGACCGCTCGATCTGATCGTCTCGCTGATTCGCGGTGCCGACGGCGAAATCCTGGGCACGGCCATGCTCTCCGACTCCGATGCGCAGTTGCGTCCCGACCGCGATCGCACGCTCGAAGTGTCGATCCTGCTTCGGCATCTTGGTGGTCGCGTTTCGCACGATGCCTTGCAGGTGCTGGCGCAGCGTCGTGCCGAACGACTGCAGCGATTGCAGGAGGCCGGCGCATCCCTCGCGCGATCACTCGACGAGCGGGAGATCCTGCGCGAGTTGGCGCGACAAGTGGCCCGCGCCACGGAGCCCGATGGCGTGGTGGTGGTGTCTCCGGATCTGAGCGAAGGCACGTGTCGTACGCTGGTGCGGTTCGTGGGCGGGGTCGAGCGACCGGCTGTGCCGATGCGTCCGCTCGGCGACGGTGTGTTCGCCACGGTGGCGCGCAATGGTCGTTCTGTTCGCTCGCCCTCTGATGAACGACCGAGTGCGCGCCCCGAAGCGGACCCGTGGTCGCCCCTGGCCGCGTTCGATGTCATGGGAGAGACGCTCACGGAACTCGGTCCGCCGGGTTCGGTGCTCGCGGTGCCGATCATGTCGGGCATCCGGTTGCTTGGCGTGTTGGCGTTGCACGCCGGACCGACGGGACGTTTCTCGATCGAAGACGAAGAGGTGGTGGCCACGATGGCATCGCAGGCGGCGACGGCGCTCGCCAATGCGAGACGCTATGCAGAGAGCGAACGGGAACGCCGGCAGACCGAAGCGCTGGCGGACATCGCCCGTGCGGTGGGCGAGTCGTTGCGCCCGGGTGAGGTGCTGCAACTCATCCTGCGGCACGCGGTGGCGCTGCTGCAGGCACAGGGCGCCTGCATCGCGCTGCGTCAGGGAGAGTGGCTGCACATCGTGGCCGGAACCGGTGCGGCTGATCTGCTGGCCGGTGTTCACGTGCCGCTCGAGGGATCGCTGCTCGGTCGCGTCGCGCGCGATGGCGGTCAGATACTGTCGAACGACCTGGCGGGAGAGGACGGTGCGTATCAGCCACTGCAACGCATCGCACCGATCCGCAACACGGTCATTGCTCCGCTGGCAACGGCGCGCGGCATCATCGGGGCCATCGCCGTGATCAATCGCGACACACCGTTTACCGACGATGACGCGCGCATTTTGCAGCGGCTCGGCGATCAGGTCTCGGTCGCAATTGTCAACGCGCGGTTGTTTGCCGAAGTGGAGCGTGCGACGCGTGAATGGAAGGTGGCCTTTGATGCTGTCGCGACGGGTCTCGCGGTGCTCGACGACAGTCGCCGTATCGTGCGGTGCAACACGCGACTCGTGGAGCTCTGCGGACGGAAGGGAATCGCGGAGCTGCTCGGCGCGCCATTCAATTCGGCCCTGTTGGGCGATTCCGTGATCGCGGCGGAAGACGATGTGATCGCCCGCGCGAGCCGCGAGGGCATCGTCTTGCGCGGCGAACTGCGCCATGCACGCCGTGGGCTCGTCTACACGATTACCGCGTCGCCGCATCCCGATGGTGGTACCATGGTCACCGTCGACGACATCACGGAAGTGCAGCGGCTGGGCGGGCGCTATCAACGGGTGGTGGAGACCGCGCTCGACGCCATCGTCATCACGGATCTCGAGCGGCGCATTTCATTCGCGAATCCGGCGGCCATCACCCTGCTCGATCGCGGACAGAATCTGGTTGGCGTGGCGGTGCGCGATTTGGTAGCCCCCGATTCGGAGCGCGATGTGTCGCACCATGAAGCGCTGGCGTTACTGGGTGAGCCGCAACGATACGAGTGCATGATTACGCGACGCGACGGAACGCACCGCCGAGTCGAAGTGAGCACGGCCCCGCTGAACGAGCTCGGCTCAATCACCGGTACGGTCGCCTGTTTGCGCGACGTCACAGACGCGCGCGTCGGTGTGATAGCCCTCGAACAGTCGGAAGCGCGCTACACCCGGCTGGTGGAAGACGCGACCGATGCGATCTTCACCATCGATCTGTCGGGTCGTTTCACATCGGTCAATCGCTCACTGGAAGAGGCCAGTGGCATCTCCCGCATGCATCTGCTCGGCAAACGATGCACCGGCATCATCGATCCACGCGACCGCGAACTCGGCGACGACAGCATTCGTCGCACCATCGCCGGCGAGCGGTTGAAGGTACGCGTTCGGTACGCCGCACACGATGGGCGCATCAAGATCGGATCACTGATTTCGTCCCCGGTGCTCGAGGACGGAAAGATCGTGGGTGGGCTCGGTATCGTGCGCTTCGAGCGGGACGAAGAACTCGGCGCGGAGTAGGAGATCCGCTGATGTTTGTGACGCGCGGGGCGAAGCACTCGGCGCGGAGTGGGCGCCTCGCTGATGACCGCGTCGCTCGGACACTCGGTACTGGCATCGGGCTGGCACGAACGCGATTGTTCGGTCATGACGATACCGGACGCTCCCTGGGAATCACTTGGCCTGTTGATTGGCCACGCCACCGATGAAGCCGGTGCAACGGGCTGCACGGTCATTCTCGGTGCCGATGGTCCGTTCCGCTGCGGTGTTGCGTTGCTCGGCCGAGCGAGTGCGACGCGCGAACTGGGCACGTGTGATCCGTCGCATCTGGTGGACCGCACGGACGCCGTCCTGTTGACGGGTGGGTCGGCGTACGGACTCGATGCGGCGGCCGGTGTGATGCGGTGGATGGAAGAACGTCAGCGCGGGTTTCCGGTGGCGCAGGGCGTGGTCCCGATTGTACCGGCGGCGAGCCTTTTCGACTTGGCGCCGCTCGGACGGTTTGATGCGCGGCCAACACCTGACATGGCGTATGCGGCCTGCGCGCACGCCTCCTCGCGCGACGTGGCCGAGGGCAGCGTAGGGGCAGGCACGGGAGCGCTGGTGGGCAAGGGCGCGGGTGTGGCACGCGCGATGAAAGGTGGCGTGGGCGTGGGTGTGGCCGCTGGTGCCGGCCAGCTGGTTGCCGCCATCGCGGCGGTGAATGCGTTCGGTGATGTGCGCAATGCGAACTCGTGCATCATCGCGGGGGCGCGCGCCGACGGCGGCGGTTTTGTCGATATTGACGAGCGAACGCAGGAGGGGGTGATGTTGTCACAGTTGCCCACCACGCGGGAGCACACCACGATCGCCTGCGTAGCGATCAGCGCGTGTCTCACGAAGTTGCAACTCGCACAAGTTGCAGACTCCGCAACCACCGCGCTGCGCAAACGCATCAGCCCGTCGGCGACCGCGTTTGACGGGGATGTGGTATTTGTGATCGGCCCGTGTACAGGTGAGCCGGCGCCGTTGCCGGTAGTCGAAGCGTTGGCGATCGCCGCACTTGAGCGAGCGATCGAGCAAGGCGTTCGATCCGCGCGTGGACGTGATGGGTTTCCCGGACTTGCTGATTCCACTCCTGCTGCCGGTACGTTGTGATGACCAAAACCATGACACCGCTTGACGTGGGTTCGACCGCACGGGTTCGTGCTGCCGTCGCACCGATGCTGTCGATGGCGCGCATCGCGTCGGTCCTCACGTCGCAGTGTCCGGCGGGACACGTGGTGACGCTGCTTGCACGCGACGGTGACTGGTGGCGCGTGCGCAGCGCCGACAGTTACGAAGGCTGGATGCACACGGGCTACCTGGAGGCCGCGCGCGGCGACGAGGGTGACTGGCCGATGACGACGGGCGCCCTCGTGCGCGAAGTCGATGGTCGGGTGCGCGCCTTGCCATTTGGTGCGCTGGTGTCACCGGATGCGATGCTGCTCTCGGGCCACGTCTACGATGACGACGAACGGGCGCGCCTCTTTCCGCCCGAGGCAACCGCGATCGCCGCCTCGGCGGAGACACATTTCGCCGGCGCGAGTTACGTGTGGGGCGGTGTGACGCCGTGGGGATGCGACTGCTCCGGTTTTGTGCAGGCAATCGCGGCGCTGCACGATGTGCGATTGCCGCGCGACGCGTGGCAACAAGCACTGATCGGCGAAGCGGTGCCGGGCGCATCGCTGTCGGAGATGACGCTTCACGCCGCGGATCTGCTGTTTTTTTCGGATCAGGAAGACCGACGCGTCACGCACGTCGGGATGGCGCTCGACGGGCACCGGATGGTGCACAGCGCGCTGGCGCGCGGCGGGGTGGTGGTGGAGGCGCTGGGCGCGGCGGATGGGTACGTGGAGGGGTTGCGGCGGAGAGTGGTCGGGGGGCGACGGTTTACGGTTGACGGTTGACGGTAGACGGTTGACGGTGAACCGCCACTCCCTCGCCACGCACGTCGCCCGTACCGCCGCCGTCGCGACTCTGGTTTACGGTACGGGTTTACGGTTGACGGTTCACGGTGTGTGCACTGTCAACTGTTCACCGTCAACCCGTACCGTAAACTGAGGACGTGATCTCCACGGTACGCGCAATGTGCGTAGCAGGGGAGTTGCGGCTGACCGTTGACGGTAGACGGTTGACGGTGAACCGCCACTCCCTCGCCACGCACGTCGCCCGTACCGCCGCCGTC
>Ga0105045_10003481_pt1 | contig 13502 bp, 15 predicted proteins | sample MAT02_FD_78089 | JGI IMG/M metagenome (GOLD analysis project Ga0105045, IMG submission 78089) | Freshwater microbial communities from Lake Fryxell liftoff mats and glacier meltwater in Antarctica - MAT-02 (megahit assembly) | ecosystem: Environmental > Aquatic > Freshwater > Ice > Liftoff...
AAATCCACGCGCCGCCTGCCAACACGGCCGCCTCGCGGGCGAACGCGGCCTTGGCCAGCGCGAGAACGATCCAGAACGCGACGAGGGTCGCCGCCAGTGATCCCATGGCCAGCAACACCCACAGCAGCGCGGATCCGATCGACTGGACGGTCGATGTCAGCTCACCGTGCATGCGCGACTGCGCGCCGCGCTGGAACACGGCCCGGTCCCTGCTGCGTGCCGAGCCCCGGGCAAGGCGCCCGTCATCGTTCGAGTTCACGCACGGAGTGTACCCACATCGTGGTGCCCATGCGACGCCGAGCGCCCGCGCTGCCACCTGTGTCCCACCCTTGCCGACCCACAGGATGTTCGGTTGGATCCGCCGGCGAAACCCCGTACAGTACGAGCCTGCCCGGATGTCGCCGGGCCCCGGCACATGGGTGCTTCGGTTCCTACGTTTGCGCTGCGATTCGAGTCACGCGACGATTTCGTCGTCGAGTACACCGATCGCCTGCGCCACGGCTGGGTCGTACTGCCGATCGAAGACCGCTTCGCGGTGGGTACGCCCGTGCGACTGCGGGTGCACCTGCCCGACGACATGGTGCTCTACCTCACCGGCGCTGCCATCAAGCCGCCACGGCCGGGCGCGGGCGATGCGGGCCAGTGGATCCGTCTCGCGGCCCTCGGCGCCGACGACGACGCCCGGCTGCAGGCGTGCGTTGCCGCGGTGCTCGGCGACGGCGCCGCAGCGCAGTCCGAAGCCGACGCCACACCCGGCTTGGCGGATGACGAGGCGATCAGCGTGCTGCTCGTCGACGACTCGGTGTCGATGCGTCTCGAACTCGGCGAGGCGCTGCGCAGCCGCGGACTCAAGGTGCGCGTGGCCGACAACGGGCTGGTCGCGTTGTCGAGCGCGCTCAAGCGCATGCCCGATCTGATCCTCACCGACGTCGAGATGCCGCAGATGGACGGCTGGGGATTGCTGCGGGCGATCCGGCAGCGGCCAGGGTTCACCCAGGTCGCGGTCGTGTTCCTCACCCGGCTGTCCGACGAGGCGACGCGGCTTCGGGGCTATCGACTCGGCGTCGACGACTATCTTCCCAAGCAGATGGCGGCCGACGAGATCCTCGCGCGGTCGCGGGGCGCGGTCGCCAGGCGGCGGCAGCTGCCCGCGAGCACCGCGGGCCACGGGCTGCGCGGCGATCTCGAGCACGTGCGTCTGGGCAGCGTGCTCGCGTTCCTCGAGTCCGAGCGTCGCAGCGGCTCGCTCTCGGTGCGGCAGGCGGGCGAGACCAGCACCGTGCTCGTGAGCCAGGGGTCGATGTGCGGCCTCGACAACATGGGACGGCACGGGCATCCACACGATCGCGTGTTCGAGATGCTGGGCTGGACCCACGGCGAGTTCGAGTTCGCCGCCCACGATGTCGGTGAGGGCGACGCCACGCCGCTGTCGTACCTGCTGCTCGAGCACGCGCGACGCTCCGACGAGCTCGACGCCGGCACGCCGGGGGCCCGCGACGAGCGGCCCGGCGAAGGCAACACTCGGGCCGCCCGCTGACCCGTGGCCGGCCTTCACCGCCCAACGACGACGCCCGTGGTGCCGACGCGATGTCGACGCCACGGGCGTGCTGGGGGCTGACGAGCGCCGGCCTATTCGCCGAGGCGTCCGCAGACGCCGTCGACCTTCCACGACGACTCGGACGAGAACGGCGCGGTGTTGAGCACGTAGAGGTTCGCCCCGTTCGCTCCGCACTGCTGCCGCGCGGTGTTCATCGCCTCTTCGACCGTGGGCGCGCGGCCACGGTACACGCCGATCTCGGTCCAAGCGCTCGACAGATCTTCGCGCGACTTGACCACCTTGACGTCCTTCGCTGCGACGGGCGCGGGGTTCAGTTTGGAGTTGGTCTCTTTGTACATCGACGAGTACGCCGGCGAGCAGGCGGTGGCGAGCAGTGCGAGACACACACAGGAGAGCAGGGGCATCGGACGAAGCATCGTTCGCTCCATGGGGTGGGCGGCCGTTTCAGGCGGCCGAAGTGGGGGCCGGGGTGGGATCGGGGGGACGGGGCGCTTGGACTGCGTCGCCGCCTTGGGCATTCGCCGGGGATGCGGGCGCGGATTGCGGCGGGAGCGTCACACGAAACACCGCGCCGGGCGAGTCGCCGGCACCAAGCGGCGCTCGGGCACCATCGGGCAGGCACGTGAGGGTGCCGCCCATGCGCTCGACGAGGCCCGCGCTGATCGCTAGGCCGAGTCCCGTGCCCTCGCCCGCCTTCGCGGTGGTCACGAAGGGTTGGAAGAGCCGCGCGCGGATCTCCGCGGCGACGCCGGGACCGTTGTCTTGGATCTCGAGGGCGATGGCCTCGTCCTCGGCGTGGATGTGCAGCGCGACCCGGGCGCAGGCCCCGGCGCCGGCACGCGCGGCGCGGGAGGCGTTGAGGACGAGGTTGTGCAGCACCTGCTCGAGCTTGGCCACATCGGCTTCGACATGGACCTCGGTCTCGACGTGGTCCTCGGTTCCGTCGCCGAGCGCCGGTCCACGCAGCGACAACTCGACGCCGGTGCAGCGCGGATCGTGTCGGAGCAGCGCGAGCATGCGTCTCACGGTGGCGCGCAGCGGCACCCGCTCGATGCGTGTCTGGGCCGCGCGGCCGTACTCGAGCAGCTGACCCACCAGACTCTGGATGCGCACGATCTGTTCGCGCACGCGCACCAGCATCGACCGCGAGCCGTCGTCGAGTGGCGGCTGGTGGCGGCTGTCGAGCAGCAGCTCGACATAGCCGAGGATCGTCGCCAATGGGTTGCCCACCTCGTGGGCGGTGCCGGCGGCGATGCGTCCGAGCGACGCGAGCTGCGCGGCGCGCGCGAGCTCGGTGCGCTGCTGCTCGAGCTCGCGCAGACGGGCGGCGAGTCGCTCGGTCATGTCGTTGAACGTCGCGGCGAACGCTCGCAGCTCGGCCGGGCCCTCTTCGGCGACGCGGGCGTCGATGTTGCCGCCCGCGACGTCGCGCACCCCGTCGCGCAGGGCGGCGAGCGGCCGCAGCACCTGCAGCTCGAGCAGGCCGACGCCGAGCACGAACGAGATCACGCCGACACCCAGGGCGAGCAGCGCGATCTCCCGCCAGTCGGCCGCGCTCGTCCACGGCGAGTGCTGGGCGATCAGTCGGAGCAGCAGCCGCGGCGCGCCGTCGCCGTGCGCGAACGTCCGCAGTGGGCGGTCGACGATCGTCCATTTCGCGTCGTCGGTGACACGGTCTTCGGCGTCGACGGGGCCAGGCGGCGCGGCCTCGGGCGCGAGCCCCAACGACGCGAGCTGCACGGCGGGCTCGAAGGGGCGTGCGCGCCATACCTCGATGGCGATGATACCGGCGCTGCCGATGCTGGGTCGCAGCGCCTGCTCGATGTCGACGCGTTCGGCCACCGCCGGCGATCCCGACGCGAGCGCGGGCGTGATCACGAGCGCGAGGCCGCGGGCGTGCTGCCGCAGTCGTTCGGTCTCCAAGCCCGCGTGACGACGACCGGCGAGCCACTCACCCGCGAGCGCGAACGACACCACCGCCATCATCAAGATGAGGGCGAGCGCCGCCGCGAGCTCGAACCGCAGCGAGTGGCGCCGCGGGGAACTCGGCGTGCTCACGGCAGGATCGTCAGGCCGCCGGGGCGGATGCCGACGCGCGGCGGGGCGCGCCGTGGACGGCACGCGCCACACGCTGGTGGCCGCGTGAAGCGACGGACCAACGCGACCACCGCGGCGCCGATCGTGGCCCAGACCACGAGGTCCTGCAGCCAGGGCGCGATCATTGGCGCTTCTCCCGGGGCTCGCGCCCGGCGTCGCGGGCCTCTTGCTCGACGCGGGGGCACGAGCCGTTCTTGATGCCGCGGGCACGCGGGCACAGGCCGTACAGCTCGTGGCGGTGACGCATCACGTTGAAGCCGAAGCTGCGGGCGACCCGCTCTTGCTCGCGCTCGATCTCCTCGTTGTGGAACTCGAGCACGTACCCGCACTCGACGCAGATCAGGTGGTCGTGGTGGGCGCTGTCACCGGCGGTCTCGTAGGTGGCCTGGCCGTCGCCGAAGCGGCGCTCGGCCGCGAGCCCGCACTCGGTGAGCAGCTTGAGCGTGCGGTATACCGTCGCGTAGCCGACCCGCGGGTGCTCGGCCCGGGCCAGCGCGAGCAAGTCTTCGATGCTGACGTGAGTGGACGCCGCGAAGAACTTCTGGGCGATCACGTCGCGCTGGCGCGTCGACTTGAGGCCCTTCTTCGCCAGGTACGCATGGAACTGGCCCATGAGTCCGTCGACCGCCGCGGCGCTGCTTTCGCCCTCGAGCACTTCGCGACGCTAGCACGGGCCGCGCGGATGCGCATGCCGTCGGCGACCGACTGGGGGGTTGCCGGCGCCGGGGGCCCCTGACTATCCTGCGGCCGCCCACGATGCCAAGGACTCCCGACAAGCGCGCCCCCACCGTGGCGCCGACGCCCACCGGCGCTGGCGAGGGCGACGAGACGCTGGGCATCGACACCATCCTCGATCGTCTCGAGCACGTGGTCCGCGAACTCGAGGGCGGCGAGCTGCCCATCGAGGGTGCACTGGAGCGGTTCGAGCAAGGGGTCCACCTCGCGCGGCGGGGCAACTGGCTGCTGGACCGCGTCGAGCAGCGGGTGGAGATGTTGCTCGCCGACCGCGACGAGACCGTACCGCTGCCGGCCCGGGGCGCCGACGAGGAGTGAACGATGAGCACGAACTTCGATCTCGAGGCTTGGATCAATGATCGCCGCACCCAGGTGAACGTCGCCCTCGGTCAGTCCCTGCCTGCCCGAGAAGGTGGCGATCCCGGGCGACTGCGCGAATCGATGCACTACGCGGTGATGCTCGGCGGCAAGCGCATGCGCCCGCTGCTCACCGTCGCCGCGTGCGAGGCCGCCGGCGGCACCTGCGAGCAGGCCCTCCCCGCTGCCTGCGCCATCGAGATGATCCACGCCTACTCGCTGGTCCACGACGATCTGCCGGCGATGGACAACGACAGCGTGCGTCGCGGCAAGCCGACGGTCCACGTGGAGTTCGGCCACGACAAGGCGATCCTGTGTGGCGACGCGTTGCTGACGCTGGCGTTCCAGACGCTCGCCGCCGGCCACGGTCGCGGCGGTCGCATCGTCGAGGCGGTCGTGCGCATGGGTCACTACGCCGGCATCGAGGGCATGGTCGGCGGTCAAGCGATGGACCTCGTCGCCGGCCAGAACATCCGCGATCTCGCCACGCTCGAGGCCGTGCACGCCAAGAAAACCGGGGCGCTGTACGCCGCGAGCGGTGCGATGGGGGCGCTGTGTGCCGGCGCGCCGGACGAGGTGGTCGCGCGGCTCGACACCTGGGGCCTCGACTTCGGTGTCGCGTTCCAGCACGCCGACGACATCCTCGACGACGATCAGGTCGCGCTGCGGGCCCAGTCCGTGGCGCGCGTCGACGCGCTCGTCGGCAAGTGCCTCGAGTCGGTGCAGGCGATGGGCGCGGGCGCCGAGCCGCTGCGGGCGATCGCGCGGTGGGTGCACGAGCGGACCCACGCCGCCGCCGCCGGCGAGAAGCGCGAGTAGCCCGTGCCCGCGGGCCCAGGCGCCACCTTCGACGACGCCACCTTCGCCCTCCGCGACTGGGGCGTGGACGGTCGGGTGACGCCGCTCGGTGGCGGTCTCATCAACGACACGTTCGCCGTCGACCCCGAATCCGGGGCCGGGGCCAGGGCCGGATCCCGGGCTGGGGCTGGGGCTGGGGCCGGCTTCGTGCTGCAGCGGGTGCACCCGGTGTTCACGCCGCGGGTGCACGAGAACATCGACGCCGTGACCACGCGCCTGGTCGCCCGGGGCATCGCGACGCCGGTGCTGGTCCCGACGACGACCGGCGCGCTGTGGTCTGTGCAGCGAGACGGCGTGTGGCGACTGATGACGCGGATGCCTGGCGTCGCGTGCGCGGCGGTGCGTTCGTCGGCGCAGGCCCACGCCGCGGCGGCGCTGCTGGCCCGATTCCACGGCGCCCTGGTCGGCCTGCCGCACGCGTTCGTCGGCATGCGCGTGGGTGTGCACGACACCGCCGCTCACCTCGCGGCGCTGATGCGGGCGGTCGCCGAGCACGGGGGCCATCCGCTGCACGACGACGTCGCACGGCTCGCCGATGCCATCGCGCAGGGGGCCGCGGCGCTGCCCGATCTGACCTCCGTCCCCGAGCCCGTCGTGCACGGCGATCCCAAGCTCGACAACATCCTGTTCGCCGGCACGGATGCCGCGGGCGAGTGCACGCCGTTGTGCCTGGTGGATCTCGACACCGTCGGTCCCGGGCCGCTGCACCTCGAGCTCGGCGACATGTGGCGGTCGTGGTGCAACCTGCGCGGCGAAGACGAGCGCCAGGCGGCGTTCGATCTCGGGGTGTTCGAGGCGTCGCTTCTCGGCTACGCGAGCGGTCGCACTGCACCCGGCGCCGACGAGCGCGAGGCCCTCGTCTACGGGCTCGAGTGGATCACGCTCGAGCTCGCGGCCCGGTTCGCCGCCGATGCCCTCGTCGAGCGCTACTTCGGCTGGGATCCCCGGCGCTTCGCCACCCGCGGCGAGCACAACCTGGTGCGCGCCCTGGGCCAGTGGTCCTTGCACGCGCAGGTGCTGGCGACGCGGCCGCAACGGGCAGCGGCGATCCGCGCCGCCTGGTGAGCGGCGCTGCCGACGACGGGCGAGGTCCGGGGCGCGCTGCGCCGGGTATACTTCGCCCGGTGTCCGCCCCCAGTGCGCCAAGCCCGTCCCGGATCGCGGTCTACCCCGGCTCGTTCGACCCGATCACGCTGGGGCACGCCGACATCGTCGAGCGCGCGGCGCGTCTGTTCGATCGGGTGATCGTCGCGATCGGCCGCCACGCGACCAAGCGAGGGTTCTTCGAGACCGACGAGCGCCGCGAGCTGGCCGAACGCAGCCTCACCCACGTCCCCAATGTGACGGTGGCGACGTTCTCGGGGCTGGTGGTCGACTTCTGTCGCGCCCAAGGTGCGCGCGTCGTCGTCCGCGGACTGCGGGCGACCGGCGACTTCGAGCCCGAGTTCCAGATGGGCCTGGCCAACCGTGATCTCGCGCCCGAGATCGAGACCGTGTTCCTCATTCCGCCGGCCTCGCACATGTACGTGTCGAGCTCGCTGGTGCGCGAGATCGCGGGGCACGGCGGCGACTTCGAGCGCTACGTCTCCGAGGTGGTGGCCCAGGCCGTGCGCCTGCGGGCGCGGATCGGCGGCGCACCGTGACCGATCCCCGAGACGCGCCGCCCGCGGTGCGCCGGCCGACGGCAGCCGAGGGCGAGCGCGCGATCGTGAGGGCGTGGCGCGGCGACGAGCACCAACTGCAGGTCCAGGCCGCCGACGAGGCGGGCCTTCCCGTCGACGAGGTCGCGCTCGACCTGTACACGAAAGGCTTCTCGGCCGGCATCACGATGGACGATCCGCTCGATGGCGCGCTCGTGGCCCGCGGCCGCACCGTGCTCGCCAAACCCGAGCTGCGCGCGACGCTGCAGCCGGTGCTGCGCTATCTCGGCGTCGCCCCCGATCTCGTCGACGTCGAGGTCGTCGACGGCCGTTTCGTGATGCGCATCCACAAGCGCGCGACCGAGGGGACCAAGCCGGTGTACGAGGCTGGCAAGTTGACGCTGCAGGTCTGGGTCGGCTTCGGGTTGCTCGGGTTGGCCGCGGGTCGGTACCTGCCGTCGTTCTTCAGCGCGATCTTCTGGGGCATCGGCCTGATGCTCGGTGCGTGGCAGCTGCGTCGCGGCCTCGCGACCGGCCGCGCGATGCTCGGTGCCCGTGTCGCGATCGCGTTGGGCATGGTGGCGCAGGCCGAGAAGCTCGTGTTGCCGCCCGAGGTGGGGCCCGGGTTGCCGCCGTGACCGCTGGCGCCCGCGAGGTCGGCCTGTGCCTGACGTGCACGCACGCGCAGGAGATCACGAGCGCGCGCGGCTCGAGCTTCTGGCGCTGTCGTGTGCACGATCGGGATCCGCGGTGGCCGAAGTATCCGCCGCTGCCGGTCCGTCGGTGCCCGCGTTTCGAGCCGTTGCCGGCGCCACGCTGAGCGGCTGCGTGCCCCCGCCGACCAGCACGACCCCCGCCAACACCAGCGCCGCGCCGACGAGCTGCGGCCCGGTGATCGGCTCGCCAAGTACGGCGTAGCCCAACGCGATGGTCGCGACGGGCCCGATCGATCCGACCAGCGCGGTCCGCCCCGATCCGATCCTCTTGATCGCGGCGCCGAGCAGGATCGTCGGGATCACCGTCGAGACGACGGCCATCGCTGCGGCCAACACTTGCACGCGCGCGGGCTGTAGCAGCGCTGTCACCGGCCGCGTCGCGGCGAAGTGGACCACCGCGCAGCTGCTCGACACCAGCATCGCCGCGGCGGTGAAGCGGACGGCGCCGAGGCTGGCGATCAGGCGCTGCGCGCCGATCAGATAGACCGCGTAGGCGACCGCGCTGGCGAACACCAGCGCACATCCGATCCACAGGCCCGCGGCGTCGGCCGGGGCGGTGGCGTCTTTGGCCATGACCACCGCGATGCCGACGTACGAGAGCACCAGCGCGCCGCCCTCGCGCCGCGTGATCGGCCGGCGCAGCAACAGCGCCGACAGGAGCACGACGATCGTCGGATACAAGAACAGCACCAGGCGCTCGAGCGCCGCCGAGATGTACTCGAGCCCGAGGAAGTCGAGCAGGCTCGCGAGGTAGTAGCCGAGGAAGCCGAGCCCGACGACCGCGAACACGCGGCGCCGGGTCCATGGCTGGCCAGCTCGGCGGCTCGCCCACCACGACAGCGCCACGAACCCCGGCGCCGCCCATAGCATGCGCAAGGTGAGCAGCGTGACGGCGTCGACGGGTGCGGCCGCGAACGCGAGCTTCACGAAGATCGCCTTCGCCGAGAACGTGACCGCGCTCGCGGCCGCGAGCGCGAGGCCGCGCGAGGCGGAGGGCGATGGCGTGTCGGCGGTCACGGCAGCGTGCGTCGCAGGTGATGCCACCCGTCGCCCGATTCATGCCCGGACTCCACCGCAGGCGTCGCGAGCTTCCGCACGCCCCGTTGCGTGCGCGGCCTGGGGGGCGTGCCCGCCGGGCGTTGCCCGCGGGGCGTGAGCGTCACGACGCATGCGTCCCGAGTTGCGTCGGGACGTTCGTGCGCTGCCTGCTAGACTCGCGACGCGAAGGTGGGTGACCCTCCGCTCGTTCCATGTCTGCCGACGTCGACATCGCGGAGCTCGTCTGTGAGCTGTGCCGCAGCTTCTATGCCCTGGGGTGGGCGTCGGGGACGGGTGGCGGCATCGCGATCCGCGGCAGCGATGGCATCTACGTCGCGCCCAGCGGCGTGCAGAAGGAGCGCATCGCGCCCGCCGACGTGTTCGTGCTCGATGGCGGCCGCTTGGGTGGCGCCCACGTCGTGCGTCGGCCTACCGACGGCAGCCTGCGGCTCTCGGAGTGCCAACCGCTGTTCTTCAACGCCTTCCGCGATCGCGACGCCGGCGCGGCGCTGCACAGCCATTCGCTGTGGCCGGTGCTCGCGGCCCGCCTCGCCAGCCCCAGCGGCGCCCCTGGCACGCTGCGGCTTTCGGGCTACGAGATGCTCAAGGGCCTGCGCGGCAAGGGCTGCTTCGACGAGGTCCACATCCCCATCATCGCCAACACCGCCCGGGAGTCCGAACTCAGCGAGAGCATGGCGGCCGCGATGCGCGAGCACCCCGATGTCGACGCCGTGATCGTCGCCGGCCACGGCATGTACGTGTGGGGACGCGACTGGATCGCGGCCAAGACCCAGGCGGAGTGCCTGGACTGGCTGTGTCGGGCCGTCGTCGAATCCCACCGACTCGGGCTGTACGATGTGCCCGGAGGCGTCCGATGAAGCTGCACTGGCTCGAGTCCGATGCGCCGCCCGCGAGCGTCGACGACCTGCGCGCCGTCGGCGTGTTGCACGAGGTGTTGCCGCCGGTCGCATCCGAATTCCAGTCGGGGCTCGACGCGCTCGCCCGCGCCCGCGGGTACGTCGAGCAGGACGTCGTCGAGCTGCGTTCGGACACGCCCGGGCTCGACGCGATCTGTGCCAAGTTCGCCGACGAGCACCTGCACACCGACGACGAGGTCCGCTACGTGCTCGAGGGCGAGGGTGTCTTCGACATCCGCAGCCTGGGCGATCGCTGGATCCGCGTCACCGTCGAGACTGGCGATCTGCTGGTCGTGCCCGCCGGTCTGCACCACAGGTTCTTTCTCACCGAGCGCAAGCACATCCGGTGCATGCGTCTCTTCAAGGACTGCGGCGGTTGGGTTCCGCATTATCGGCAACCCGATCCTCGCAACTGACGACGGCCCCGTGCGCCCAGCGAAGACACGGACACGAACATGGACACCAGCACTAAGACGAAGCAGGACTACAAGGTCGCCGACATGACGCTGGCCGACTGGGGCCGCAAGGAGATCGCCCTCGCCGAGAAGGAGATGCCGGGGTTGATGGCGCTGCGCGCCAAGCACGGCGCGAGCAAGCCGCTGCGCGGGGCCCGGATCGCCGGTTGCCTGCACATGACCATCCAGACGGCGGTGCTCATCGAGACGCTGGTCGAGCTCGGCGCCGACGTGCGCTGGTCGTCATGCAACATCTTCTCGACACAGGACCACGCGGCGGCAGCGACCGCCGCCGCTGGCGTACCGGTGTTCGCGTGGAAGGGCGAGACCGAGGAGGAGTATTGGTGGTGCGTCGAGCAGAGCGTGCGCTGGCCCGACGGCTCGCTGCCCAACTTGCTCCTCGACGACGGCGGTGACCTCACCATCGTCATGCACCGCGACCACAATGCAGCGCTCCGGGAGTGCCGCGGCGTCTCCGAGGAGACCACCACGGGCGTGCACCGCCTCTACCAGATGGCCGAGCGCGGCGAGCTGGTGATCCCGGCGATCAACGTCAACGACTCGGTCACCAAGAGCAAGTTCGACAACCTCTACGGTTGTCGCGAGAGCCTGGCCGACGGCATCAAGCGCGCCACCGACATCATGGTCGCCGGCAAGACCGTCGTCATCGCCGGCTACGGCGACGTCGGCAAGGGCAGCGCCCAGTCCATGCGGGGCTTCGGCGCGCGCGTGATCATCACCGAGATCGACCCCATCTGCGCGCTGCAGGCCGCGATGGAGGGCTTCCAGGTGCTCACGATGGACGAGGCCGCGCCGCTGGCCGACATCGTGGTGACCGCCACGGGCTGCATGGGTGTGCTCACGAAGAAGCACATGGAGCGGATGAAGGACGAGGCGATCGTCTGCAACATCGGCCACTTCGACTCCGAGATCGAAATCGCAGCGCTGGAGTCCGACACGTCGATCCAAGAGATCAACATCAAGCCGCAGGTCGACCGGTTCGTGTTCCCCGACGGGCACGCGATCCTCATGCTCGCCCGCGGCCGTCTGGTGAACCTCGGCTGCGCGACGGGGCACCCGAGCTTCGTCATGTCGTCGAGCTTCACCAACCAGGTGCTGGCCCAGATCGCACTGTGGACCGAGGTCGACAAGTACGAGAGCGGCAAGGTCTACGTACTGCCCAAGCACCTCGACGAGGAGGTCGCGCGCCTGCACCTCGACAAGCTCGGGGCCAAGCTCACCCAGCTGACCTCGGAGCAGGCCGAGTACCTCGGCGTGCCGGTCGCCGGCCCGTTCAAGCCCGAGCACTACCGCTACTAGTCCAGCGGGTGAGTGCGCCGGTGGCCCACCAGCGGGACGCGTGTCCCGCCCGTGGGCCACCGTGCGTCCGGCAGGTGGGCCACGGCGGCAAGACTGGCCGCCGCGACTGGAGTCGGCGACGGCACGCCGCTTGAACTGTGTTGCGCCCATGTCCGGGTTCCGCGCTGCCGAGTCACTGCCGATTCCGACCGACGAGCGCCCGCGCGAGCGTCTGATGCGATTCGGCGCAGACTCGCTCGGCGACGTCGAGCTCGTCGCGCTCGTGCTCGGCGGCGGGGGATCGATGCGCCGCGCACTGACCCTACTCGAGGCCTGCGGTGGCCTGCTCGGGCTGTCGAGCGCGGGAGCCCACGAACTCTGCGCGGTGCGGGGAATCGGGGTCGCCGGCGCTACGGCGATCACCGCTGCGCTCGAGCTCGCGCGGCGGATGGCGCGGGTCGAGCTCCCCTACAGCACGGCGCTCCGCGGCCCGGACGAGGTCGCTCGCTTCGCGCGCGCGAGCTTCGGTGATGCGCCGCAGGAGACCTTCGTCGTGCTCGGGCTCGATGCCCGGGCCAGGGTTCGGCTGGTGCGCACCGTCGCGATCGGATCGGTCGCCCACGTCGACGTGCATCCACGCGAGGTGTTCCGTCCGCTGGTCCGTGCCGGCGTGCACTCGGCGATCGCGGTGCACAACCATCCCAGCGGCGAGCCCGAGCCCAGCGGCGCCGACATCGAGCTCACCCGGCGGCTCGCCGAGGTCGGCCGACTGCTCGGCATCCCGCTGCTCGATCATCTCGTGGTCACCCGGACGCGAAGCGTGTCGCTCGCGGCGCTCGGCATCGTGCCAGGGACGTGAGCGGGTGGGCAGCAGAGCGTGGTGGGACTGAACGGAGTGGGAGTCGCGCGACGCCGACGCCTTCGAGCGCGCCGGGCTGGCGCTGGCGCCGTGGCCGCGGGGTGGGGCAAGGCGGGGTGCTGTGGCCCGTGTTCGGGAATAGCGAGGTCGTCGCCCGACTTCGGTGGCGACGCGTCCTATACTTCGAGACCAGCGATGAACCGCGCGCGACTGTTGGCCATCGGCAAGCTGCTCATCCTCTTGGGGATCCCCACCGCGTTGGTCGGGGCTCTCTTCGGGGCCGGCGTGCACTACGGCGTCTCCCACCGCGTGGGGATCATCGGCTTCGAGCGCGACGTCCTCGGCCTCGACGTCCCGCTGCCTTCTACACCGGCGCCCAGCGCCCCGCCCGCCGCGCAGGCCACGACTCCCGAGCCGCCGCCCGCATCGCCGGCCGTGCCCACGCGCGAGCCGTCGCCCGCGACCCCGGCTGCGCCCACGCCGCCGCGGCAACAACCGAGCCCGACGCCGACGCCGACCGAGGTCCCGATCGCCGCCGCCGAGCCGCTCGCCGGCGACCTCGCCTCGCGGCTCGCGATGCCCGCACGGGTGCGGATCAAGGTCGTAGTAGACGATGACCTCATCGCCGCGCGTCCCGATTGGATCGACTATGTGCAGCGCACGGTCGCTGCAGCCTCGCAGACCTACGAGCAGCAGTTCGGCATCACCCTCGAGCTGGGCGGCGTCGCCCGCTGGCCGGTGGTCACCGCGGGGCTGTCGGCCGATCAACTCCTGGACGAGCTCCGCACCCGCTCGCGCGAGGGATCGGACATCCTGGTGGGCATGACGGCCCGTCCGCTCGACGGCACGATCTCGGGCCAAGCCGAGACGCCGCTGCCCGAGAGCGCCTTCAACGGCGCGTACGGCATCGTCTACGCGGTGCCCGGCGCCCGCGAGCCGCACCTGCGCACGCTGCTCCACGAGGTGGCCCACA
>Ga0105045_10003483_pt1 | contig 13498 bp, 12 predicted proteins | sample MAT02_FD_78089 | JGI IMG/M metagenome (GOLD analysis project Ga0105045, IMG submission 78089) | Freshwater microbial communities from Lake Fryxell liftoff mats and glacier meltwater in Antarctica - MAT-02 (megahit assembly) | ecosystem: Environmental > Aquatic > Freshwater > Ice > Liftoff...
AACAGATGGTGACTACGATCGCGTTCGCACGACTGACGCAGCCATTGGTTTGGTTGGCGATTCTCTTATTTGCCATCTTGACCCTTTCTGCGGTGATTAAGGGGTTGCAGTTTTTTGTAGTAGAAATATTGCAACGAAGAATCTTCGTCCGTATCGTTGGCGACCTTTCGGAACGACTGCCGAGGCTTGAGCGGGCTGAGATGGACGGCATCCATGGTCCCGAAATGGCCAATCGCTTTTTCGATGTCATGACCATCCAAAAGGCGACCGCGTCCCTGTTGGTCGAAGGCTTGACACTCATCATTCAAACGCTGACCGGTCTGATCCTCCTGGCCATCTACAGTCCTTTCCTATTAGCCTACGATCTTATTTTGATCATGGCCATGACAGCGTTACTCTATGCGCTTGGTCGCAACGCGGTCCGAACCGCAATTGAGGAATCGTTAGTCAAGTACCGAGTCGCGCACTGGTTACAGGATGTGATTGGAAATCCGACTGCCTTTCAAGTGCATGGAGGCGGAGATTTGGTGGTGGATCGAGCCAACCGTTTGACCGTAGAGTATCTGGCCGCTCGCCGAAGTCACTTCGCTGTATTGATGCGGCAGACGCTGTTCGCACTATTGCTTTATGCGGTTGCAGTCTCTTCGTTGCTCTCGTTGGGAGTGTGGCTCGTTTTGTCGAATAGTCTGACCATTGGCCAATTGGTTGCGAGCGTTTCGGTAGTGGTCGTGGTGGTGGGGGCATTTGCCAAAATCGGCAAGTCGCTGGAGTCCTTCTACGACTTGATGTCTGCGGTCGACAAAGTTGGGCACTTGCTCGATTTACCCACGTTGCCGCCGTCCCGTTCGTTGGATGCTGGTGCGGGACCGGTGGAAGTTCGATTTAGATCGCTCAGTGTTCCAGGTGGAGGCCATCACGCCATTGAAATTGGGGATCTGACCGTCCAGAGCGGGAATCGATTTGCAATCTCAGGCGAAGGTGAATGCGGAAAGTCAATACTGATGCAGACCCTGTGTGGACTTCGACCACCCGCTGGCGGCTTAGCAGAAATAGGTGGTGTTGATTCTCGCGAAGTGAACCGTTTCGCCGATGGTTCCATGGTCTCGATTGCATCCGAGCCTGAAATCTTTCGTGGCACCTTGATAGAAAATTTGTCCCTCAACCGAGTTTCGGTTACCGAGTCGGAGGTTCGAGATTCGTTGCAAGAGGTTGAGCTGTGGGATGAAGCCCTTTCGCTGACGGAAGGACTAGATACCACGTTGCAGAGCGGTGGCTATCCAATGAGTGGTAGCCAAGCGATTCGACTGGTGTTGGCTCGCGCCATTGCGACTCGCCCTCGACTGCTCTTGATCGATGGACTACTAGATCGATTGCCGCCGAAGATGCGAAAGCGAATTTGGGAACAGCTCAGCGACCGAAGACAGCCCTGGACTCTCATTCTCGTAACTCATGATCAAGAGATCATCGAGGCATGTGACGGTAATCTGGATTTGAATTCTAGAAAGGTTGCACACTGATCTTTATGACCACTGATACTTTATCTAACAAAACTGATCCAGCAGAGCATGCGAAACCGAAAGCAGAGCATGCGAAACCGCACGCGGGGCATACGACACCGCAAGCGGGGCCGCGCCAAATGATACGCCTGCGACCGAACGCGTCGCTTGGACAACGTTTTCCAGCGATGAACTTGGTTCGATCGAGTTGGTTTGCAAGGTTCCTTGCCAGAATCACTTTTCTTTTTCTGGTCGGTCTTGGTCTGGCCGCAACCTTCCTGCCGTGGCAGCAGACCTCGCGTTGTGAAGGAGAAGTGGTTGCTAGGTTGCCACAGCTACGCAGGCAGGTCGCAACCAGCACTGCCAAAGGAATCATCAGCTACATGAAACCGGGGCTTCGCGAAGGTTCGCCCGTGACAGAGGGGGAAGTGATCATGAGGCTTGAGGCCTTCTCCAAAGATCAGTTGGCACAGACCCAACAGCAAAAGACACAGCTATTAGAAAAGGCGCAATCGACTCGAGAAATTCTTACCAATTCGAGAGAACAAGTACTCACCGGTACTGCCGAATTGCAGCAGACCATCGAAGCCTACGAGGCCGATGTCAGGGCAGCCAAAGCGAAATGGCAGCAATCTTTAAACAAAATCCAATCGCAAAAAAACATCCACGCTCAGGCCTTATTTGAAGTGAAAGCATTAGAGTCACTAAAGGGGAGAGCCATCTCAATGATCGATTACGAACGCGCCGTCAACCGAGAGCAGTCAGAATACCAGAAATTGCTTGAAGCCGAAGCTACCGAAGACGAGGCCGACGAGGAAAAGATTAGCAAAGAGAGGTCTTTGGATAGTAAGAAAAAAGAAGTGGAAGGCAAAATCCTAGAGCTTCGTTCCAAGGTCGAAGATAACCAAAGCAAGGTCAATTCGATCGTAAAGGAAATACAGGACGTGGACATAAAGTTGGGCGAGCTCGATCGACTCGAAATACTCAGCCCAAGCAGTGGTATCATCCAAGCCATTCTTGGCCAAGTGGGCGCGAACACCGTTAAGGAAGGAGATAAACTCTTTGAGGTGATTCCAGATACCGCGGACCTCGCGGTTGAACTCAACGTTCGCGGGCTCGATCTGCCGCTAGTCCATGTAGGCGATGAGGTTCGTTTGCAATTCGATGGTTGGCCTGCCATCCAGTTCGTGGGGTGGCCAAGCGTGGCCATAGGTACTTTTGGCGGCAAAGTAATTGCTATCAATCCATCCAACGATAGCAAAGGCATTTTTAAGATCATTGTTGGTCCGGATCCTGACGATCCGAAGCAAGAAAAATGGCCAGACAGCCGATACCTTAGGCAAGGCGTAAGGGCCAACGGTTGGGTTATTTTGAACACGGTGCCTTTATATTTTGAAATATGGCGTCAGATAAACGGTTTTCCACCAACCCTCGAGAAATCGGCGGAAGGGGACGAAAAGGCAAAGGATTCGAAACTGCCCAAAATGAAATAGGGCGGGGATGGATCGCTTTGCTGCTTTGGATTCCGTGCACCATTGGGAACGCTCAGATACCTGATGCCAATCCAGCATCCGCTGTTGAATCTAGAGACCAGAGATCGCTTGAGGAACTGGAACGCAGGCTTCGGGAACGTGTCAAGGCGTCCGAAGAGGAAGACGCCAATAGTAGAGTTCGCCGTGAGCGCGATACGACCAACAATCGCGAAGATGCATCTAACGTCCCCGGGACAAATTCAGATCCGTCTAGTCGCGAGTCGACGCCGAAGGATGGTTCCGTTCGCGAGGCATCACCGACACTAGAGTCCGACGCCCAAGCTCTAGGAAAACAACTGCAGTTGTCGGATGTGATCGTATCCACCTACCGCGCATTTCCATTGCTTGAGATAGCGAGGCTACAGTCAGGTGTGGCCGCTGGACAACAGTTATCCGCTGTTGGTGCCTACGACGTGAAATTGGAGTACTACTCGCTCAATACGCCCGTTAGTTTTTACGAAACCTATCGAAATGGAATCGGGGTTGCTCGCCAATTATGGTGGGGTGGCTATGCCAGCGCTGGCTACAGAATCGGACGCGGTGAATTTGAGCCGTGGTACAAGGAACGAGAAACCAACGAGGGGGGCGAATTTAAGCTCGCTCTTGTACAACCGCTGCTCCAAGGACGTGCAATCGATCCCGCTCGGGTAGAACTCTTTCAAGCTAATCTTCGTCGCCAAGCGGTCGGGCCTGAAATTCAAAACCAAATTTTGCTTGCAGGTCAGGATGCGGCCAGGGCGTTTTGGTTATGGGTCGAAGTTGGGAATGTACTTAAAGTCCAGGAACGATTGTTGGATATTGCTATCCAACGAGGCGTACAGCTTGAGGAGGCGAGAGCCGTTGGTGCCGAATCGGAGGTAAGGGTTGCTCTCAATGCTCAGTTGATCTTTGGGCAAGAACTGAAGCGGAACGAAACTCGTCAAAAATTCCGAGACACTGCATTCAAACTATCACTTTTTCTTCGGGACGAATTCGGCAATCCACTACTGGCGCCTCCAGAGTGGTTGCCAAAAAAATTTCCTGCAGTCACTCCAATTACTGCCGGAGATTTTGAAGCAGCTCTTCGGAGTGCTTTGAACAGTCGTCCTGAATTGGCACTCATCGAGTTGGAACAACAATCGCTTCGCTGGGATCTTTCCCTCGCTAGGAATCAGCTTTTACCGAACGTCGATTTCACCATTCAAACAGCACAAGACGCGGGAGCGGGTGCAAGCACGATTAATGACAAGGGTGATCTTCAAGTCGAGGCAGGCATCATCGGCGGAGTTCCAATTCAACGTAGCAAAGCTCGAGGAAAGATCCAAAGCACCGATACAAAGATCATGCAAATGGAGCAGAAACGATCATGGCAACGCAATAAAATCGAAGTGGAGTTGCGAACCGCTCTCAACGCTCTGGATATCGCACAGCGAAACGTGATCGCCGCTCGAGAAGCGCTCAAGCAAGCCAACATCGTAGTCGACATCTTTCGTCTATCCCTCAAGCAAGGCCAGACTGATTTCCTTTTGCTACTGCAGCAGGAGGTCAAGGCCAACGACAGCGAAGTGAAACTGCTTGAAGTCGAACGAGACTTCTTTATAGCACTTGCCGCCATGCAAGCTGCGCTCGGCTTAGACCCATTGGACAGCGCATCGAATTTTAATGTGCCCTAGCAACATTCGGTAACTCCGAACCGAAGTTTAGCGCTTTATCAAAATCGTGTTCTTGGCGATCGTGTTCAAAAACAATCAACGAATCGCAACATAACTCACGCCATTGCATCATTCGGGTCCAACATCAGCCCAAGCCGCAGCCAAGGACATAGCAATCAACAGGAAAGGAAGCAGAGGCAATCCCATTCCACCCGGTCCGATGCCGAACAGAAGTGTAAACGTCAGCCAAACGCCTCCCTCAGTCCAACGCCTTTTGTACCAAAGGCCGGCAGGGCCTAGAGTCAGACCAAGCAACGCAGCAACCCAATTGGATTTGTTCGTATTGTTTTTTTCGGTCATCGATATTTTTGAGCCTCTTGGGCGGTAAGGTGATGCGAATTATCAGATTGCAGAACGAACAGCCATTTGCGGGCAGTCAAATCCAATCACGCACTCTTTGTCAGCTTGGAGCACTGCAAACCAACGCAAGTCGTTACACACTTAGAAGGATTCGGCGAAATTCGTCGATCATCGTCTCACCCTCAATGTTTGGTTCGAGTGCGTTTCCAATTTTCGATGGCCACAGTGACCAAGAGTCGGATCGTCTTCGCAAAGATCATGAGAGCAACGCTCGCGTCTAAGAACCATCGTATGCGATTCCATCCGAGGACTTGTCTAGCTTGATTGGCGGGTGGTGCCTTTATCGCCTGCCAATGAAGATACTCGAAGTAGGCCCAGCAAGGGCAAAGTATCAATGCAAGCAACGCAGCAAGCATCCATACACCGGGCTCACTTCGCCATCTTCGGAAGAAAAATGTGTAGAGGCCGAGGGAATAAATCATGAATCCAGAAAAGAATCCAAAGCCCCACCCCTGCGGCAATAAAAATGTTATCGACATGATTGCGATACCTGCCAACATGATCTCGCGTCGATTTCGAACGATGCGGTCAATTTGAGACTCGCTCAATAGCAACATGGGAATGTCTTTAAGAAACGGAACCGTCGAACTTGCTTAAATTACGGCGATTGGAGTCAGTCGCCGGATATAGATTCATCCGCGATGGTCTCGCGTTGGGCCAAGGTGGGGAGTAAAGAAAGAATACCAAGATACAGACTAACGCCGAGCAGGCTCAACACCGACCAAAACCACGATGAATGGAGGCGATCCGTAAATTCATTCGCGACGATCGACACCGTGCCCGGATAGACCAATGGCACGGCGTTGATCGTACCGATGGCGAAGGACATGAAGGCTGCGGCCCTCAATGTGTTTTGATTTGGGCTGCGAAGCCAAGATACCAAGAAAATCAATGGATTCATGCAGAGCATCAATCCAATCCAACCAAATCGGGGCATCGTCATCGCTCTGAGCGAAGGAATGAAAATGGACAAAATTCCAGTAAGCGAGGTCACCACGAACAGAAAAGCGATCAACAGCGGGCCAATCCGTCTCGAAAAATTCGTCGGAGTCGGAACGATGCCGATGGGGGATAGTGGTGGTGATTGGTACGGATTCATGACTCGGTCGGCACTAGGACTTTGGTGTCGAACGCAAAAACGATCAACCTTTGATTGTACCCGCTTAACGGCAAACGAATGCCTCGGTTTTTCCACATTCGAGGGGCCTCTGCCATTGCTGGCCGGGTGATATACTGGCTACTCCACATTAATGTACTGGGCCGATGGCTGTACTGGGCCGATGGCTGTACTGGCTGATTCTCTGACGATGAAAGAAGAACCTGGATGTACGATACGAAAGTCGACGTGGTAGCTCACTTGCAAGCAAAGGCTGGATGCGAAAGTGCGTTGCGTGTCGTACTCGAAAGTTTCGTTGCTCCGACAAGATTGGAGGAAGGATGCGTTCGATACGATTTACACGTTGACTTGGATGACCCGACCAAGTTTACTTTTGTTGAAGAATGGGCCAGCCGCAATCATCTCGAATTGCATGGCAAGTCTTCGCATATCCAAGCTGGTCGTGCCAAATTCCCCGATCTTCTCCAACAGCCAGCGTGGGTTCAGGTACTTACTCGAATAGCCTGACGCCGAAGTGTGGCAATCAATTTTAATTCACTCACTTTTTCAAAACTAGATTAACCTCATGTTTTACCGAACCTTGCCTGCGCAAATCGCGATCGCTTCTCTACTTTTCGAAGTCTTGATTATGTCATCTGCCACTCATGGCCAAACCAACTATCAATTGCCTCCAAACGAGGTCGTCGATATCGTCGATGCCAAACCTGAACCCTCCATATCCATAAGCCCGGACGCAAAGTGGATGATCTATGTCGATCGGGATGCGATGCCCGACATTTCCGATTTGTCTCGGCGCATGGTCGGACTAGCCGGTATTCGAATCGACCCAGTTGCCAACGGTGGATTCCAAACGGATTTTTTGCGGGGTTTGTCTTTGCGTCGACGCGAATCTGCAACCCTAACTCGAATTCCGATTGCTGAAAATTCGCGAATTGCATCTATGAGCTGGTCCCACGATTCGCAATCGTTTGTTTTTACATGTGTAACTGAAAAGGGGACACAACTTTGGTGGGTTTCAATCAGCCAGCCAGAAAAGCCTGTCTTGTTAACCGATCGTCTGTCGACTGTTTTGGGCTCTATCGAGTGGATGCCTGACGGGAAACGAATCCTATGCAATCTAGTACCTGCCGCACGTGGTTCGGAGCCGGCAGCTCCCAAAGCTCCAGTAGGTCCTAACATTCAAGAATCCTTTGGCAACACGTCGCCCGTTCGAACGTACCAGGACTTGCTGTCCGATGCACATGACGAAGAAATGTTCGAGTTTTTTGGAACATCTCAGTTGGCGATCCTTGAGGCAAACGTTGCGCCCGTTGAGATTGGAAAGCCTGCCATGCTTGACGCGGCTACTATCTCCCCAGACGGCAAACATTTGCTGGTTACGACACTGCACAAACCTTTCTCCTATTTGATGACGGCTGGTTCGTTTCCTCACACGATTCAAGTTTGGAATCTCGATGGCAAAATGCTTCATCAAGTTGCGGATGTGCCTCTCGAGGAGAACATTCCGATCGAGGGTGTACGCATGGGTCCACGAGCCGTCAATTGGCGAACAGGTTATCCAGCGACTCTGGTCTGGACCGAAGCGTTGGACGACGGAGACCCTCGCAAAAAAGTCCTTCATCGCGACCAAATCAAGACGCTGGAGTCACCCTTTAGCGGTTCGCCTCGCGATTTGATTCGATTGGAATATCGATATGGCGGACTCTCTTCGTTTGCCAAACCTTCTCTGTTGATGGCGACCGAAATGGATCGGGACCGTCGTTGGGTTAGGTCCATGTTGCATGATACCGATCACCCTGAACAGACGCCGAAAACGATGGTTGATCGGAGCATGCGAGATCGGTATGGTGACCCCGGCCGAATGCTTTCCAAGTCAGATAAGAATGGTTTTCCTATAGCTCAGCAAGTTGGCGATTGGGTTTGGCTGTCTGGACAGGGAGCTAGCCCCGAAGGTAATCTTCCATTTTTGGATCGAAAGAATTTGGTGACTTTGGAAACCCAAAGGTTATGGCGCTGCGCTGCTGGCAGCATGGAAAGCGTGGCTTCAGTGCTTTCGATGGAGGAGACCGACAAACCCACCTTGATCACACGGCGCGAATCGCCAACAACGCCATTGAATTTCTATCTGAGAGATCTGGCTGCGAATACCGATGTCGCATTGACCGACTTTAAAGATCCGACTCCGCAAATCCGTGGTATCAAAAAGCAGATTGTGAAGTACCAAAGGAAAGACGGAGTACTATTGTCGGCAACTCTCTATCTGCCTGCAAACTACGTCGAAGGTACACGTTTGCCATTACTCGTTTGGGCCTATCCCCTGGAGTTCAATGATGCGAGCACCGCTGGCCAAGTGTCGGCCAATCCCTCCGAATTTACCCGCATCGCTGGCATGAGTCATTTGACTTTGCTAACCCAGGGGTATGCGATCATGGACGATGCGACGATGCCTGTGATTGGTGATCCAGAAACGATGAACGACACCTTCATCGAGCAAATTGTTAATGCAGCCAAGGCCGCAATCGATAAAGCCGTTGAAATGGGTGTCGCTGATGGCAGCCGAGTTGGGGTTGGTGGACATAGCTACGGGGCGTTTATGACCGCCAATCTTCTCGCGCACAGCGAGTTGTTTCGCGGCGGGATAGCTCGAAGCGGGGCATACAATCGAACGCTCACCCCATTCGGTTTCCAATCGGAACGCCGCCCGCTATGGGACGCAAAAGATGTTTACGCCAACGTATCGCCTTTCATGCACGCAGACAAAATCAAGACGCCCATCTTGTTTGTTCATGGAGAGAATGACAACAACCCGGGAACTTTCCCAATCCAGTCCCAGCGAATGTTTCAAGCGGTCAAGGGGAACGGCGGAACGACTCGTTTGGTCATGCTGCCATACGAAAGCCACGGTTACCGAGCTCGGCAATCCGTGCTGCATACCCAATACGAGATGATCGCTTGGATGAATCGATTTGTGCGGGATGCAAAGTAGTAACTGCAGTCCAGAATGAAACGTGAAGGTTTGCAATGTCTGAACAGAAGTTCAATCGCCAAGCATTCGGTTCCGTTGGCAGAAACGCTTGTCTGATGGCGATATTGCTTTTTGAGCTTGTCGTTTGGGGTTCAATGCGTTGGTTTGGATGGAATGAAAGCTTGCGGCTCGGTGGATTGAGTGTTTTGCTGATACTATCGGCCTTTCCCTTAGTCATCGCAGCCGTAATGCTATTGTGGAGTTGGCGTCTGTCGATCCGAAGGATGCTGATTGCGGTGACGCTCGTCGCAATTTTCCTGGCGGCAGTCGCTGTCCCGTACCAACGATTTTCGAGCGAACGTCATGCAAGTTTTACGTTGATGTCGGCGGGAGCTGGCGTGCCAAGATACGATTCCTATATGCAAAGAAAGTATCCCCTTGAAAGGCCTGCTCCAGGATTTCTTTCTGCATTGACCATCAAGACTGTCGCGTGGTTGCTCCCGTCGGTTGGTAAGGTTCCGGTCGACGAAGTTGTTTGCGAGTTGACCATCATGAACGATCAACAACTCAGCGCTCTGCTCGGTCAATCGAAAAGGTTACCCAATCTATCGTCCGTCGAATTAGGAGATTCGGTAAGTAATGCGACACGCGTTCAGTTTGTCGAATCTCTCGCCTCGTTTCCGCGGCTAGATCGGGTTTTAATTTGGTGCTCGAACGAATTTGACAGCGAGTCGATTCGAGGACTGAGAGGACTCAAGTCGATCGCCTTCAGCACCCGGATGCAGCCACCACCCTCGTTGCCAAACGATTTAGGCAAGGTGGTCTCTGGGCTTAGTGGAATCAGAGGCGTTTACGTCTCTGGTTTTTTGTTCACTCCGGTTGCATTGATGGAGTGGGAGGACCTGCAAATCGAGTATTTTGCTATTTGGTCAACTCGGACCGCATTGACTAAATCCGATCTTTGCCGATTTTCGGTCGTCGCTCCGCATATCGTATTTGACGCCTTTCCGCGTCCGAGTAACTAGTCTTCTAGCCCCTCGTTTTTCTCGCTCTGAGATGACTTTTTTGCTCGGTTCGGGTATTTTGGAGTGGCAGTATCAACGTTCTTTTAAGTACCTAAAGAGAATTCACAATGCGATTTCGAAGCTGTTCGGTGTTCATGTTTCGTAGTCTTGGGATGCAGATTAAATTGTTTGGAGCCCTTTCGCTGTTTGCGTTTAGCGCGACAGCCGCAGTTGCCCAAGATGGCTGGACTGACAGTGCTGGCGGAAAAACGATTTCCGCCGAGTTTGTAAAGCTAGACGGCGTCCAGTTGACGCTTCGAAAGCCAGATGGAAAAGAAGTTGTCATTGCACTGAGCAAGCTCGATGACAAAAGCCGGCTCAAGGCACGGGCGATGGCCAAGAATGGCGTTAAACCAAGTGCTGGCGTTATTACGGACAACGTAACGTCGGAGGCTGCGAAGAGTACTGGCCCGGTTCCCTTCCCGACGAATCCTTCGGCTAAAGAATTTGTGGATATCGTTACTAAAGAGCTAAACAACAAAAATTCGATCGTTGTATGGGATGCCTTGCCTGTGTCTAAACAGAAGCAAGTCCAAGCGATCGTGAAACTGGCGTCGACCAAAATTGAGCAGCGAACCTTGAATCAGGTTAAGAGGTTTCGATCTGATTTGCTGACGGCGCTGAAGAGCAAAAAGCAATTTATTTTGAACAGTCCAGCTATTCCAATTTCGCCTGATCAAAAACAACAGCTCACGAGTTCGTACGATTCGATCGTTGCATTGATTGAGGGCTCTTTGCCTGAGCAGTGGATGGATTCTAGCTACCTCCAACAAACCGACCTTCGAGAAATTGCGACGAACTATATCGACAATATAAATGTCAAATCCAAAGACCTGGAAAAGACGCTTGCAAGCGGTAGTCCTTTTATAGCAATGATTAATCAAACTTTGCCTTTACCCAAAGTAGAGAGTGCGGATTCGAAAGAGGCAATGATCGCATTTCCGCTACCTGGGATGCCGCCGAACGCGATAAAATTCGTTCTTTCCGACGGCCGCTGGTTACCTGAGGCTCTCCTGGCAAGCTGGGATCAAGCGATGATGCAAGCAAAAACCGTTTTAGAGAAAGCGGATCCTAAAGAGATTCATAAGGGCGTGGGGCAAGGACTGCTCTTTGCAAACGGCCTCTTGGGCACCATCAGCACAGCCGAAACACAACAAGATTTTGACGATGCGATTGGCCAACTAATGGGCATGGCTCAAATGATTCCGGGATTGGGTGGCGGTATGGCCCCTGGCGGACCGGCCGCCTTTTAGTGTTCCGGTGCAACAAGCGGGCAGCCTGTCGTATATCGTCCTTTTTTCACAGAATGCTAACGCTGGCGGCCTGCGATTCTTTCAATTGATTCGATTCGTGTTCGCGCAAGACGCGATCCAGAATTCCATTTACGAATTGACCGGAATTGCGGTTGCCGTACCGTTTAGCAATCTCGATCGCCTCGTTGATCGAAACGCGGCCGGGCACTCCACCGTGCATCATTTCAAAGGTCGACATTCGGAGGATGTTGCGATCAATGGTGGTCATTCGCTTGACGGACCAATTGGCGGCATGCTTGGTCAAAATTTCATCGATAGCGTCTCGGTGAATGCGAACTCCTCGCAAAATTTGCTGGGAAAATGCGACCAGCGGTTTGTTGTGAAGCATACGTTTAGAAACGAATTGATCCGCGATCGCCAAGTCCCGCATAGGATTCATATCCTCTTCGTAGAGTACTTGCAAAACGACTTCTCTAGCCCGGCGACGTGTGGTCATGCTCTAACAGATTGGAAAAGAACAGCAAATGGTAAACATACAATGAGTAGTGTGATTCAGTTGTCAGTGGGCGTCAATCAAGTAATCGAGACCGCAGGCGATGACTTGCAAAGCATTTGGTCGACTTCGTTGGAGACGATCACGCCGTAATTGATGGCGCCCAACCATCCCGACATGATGATTCCGACCGATCCAGCGTGATAAAGGCCTTTGATTTGTTGAGGCAAACCGCGTGAAACGGCGAGCCCTTCAAACTTGGTGCCGAAACTCGCACCGAGCTGATGTTTGGTGTAATGATGGAATGTTTGTGGAGTGGCCGCTTCGGCGTGTTCGATTTTTTCGCGACAGTTCGGCACGTATTGTTCCAATGCATCGAGCGTGGTTTCGACGAGATCCTTCTTGCTGGCCGAGTATTCCTCTTCACTCAAATTGGACCAATCACTCCAGTTGGCGTTGGTGCTACTGACGATTGCAAATCGCTCTTTACCTGTTGGGCGAGTCCGAGGGTAATAAAAACTAAATGTCCGGGAGGTGATCTTTCGATTTAAAAGTAAATTGGTGCGGAACAAAGGGGCTGTCGAGCAGAATAGCAAGTCGCCAGTCGATTCTGGGATCGTCACCCCAGGCTTCAGAGCCATGTAGACTTGCGTGCTGCTATTGTTGAGCCGCACGGCTTGGGCATCAGACAGGAATTGTGGGTCGAAGTGTTCTGGCCCAACCATGTCGAGAATGGTCGATCGCAAATTTGAGTTGCTCACGACTGCCTTGCATTTGATTTCGCGACCGTTGACCACGACACATTGGACGCCACTTGCACCAACCAGTATTTTGGACACGTCGCATCGGATACGGGTGTCAACGCCGTTTTTGGTGAGCTCCGTTTGCATCTTGGTGACAAGGTCATCGGTGCCACCCTCGTAGATGAAAACTCCTTTGGCCATGAAGTTCGAGAAAACGATCCCGTAAGTGATTGCGGGGTCTTCAAGAGTGGATCCATTTGCATAGGTGATCGGCTCCATCAGAAGTCTGACAACATCTTCGCGGCCCGGAAAAAACTTTTCAAAGAGTTGACCTGTCGTCATCGACTGGTCATCGTAGAAATTCATTCCGCGAGCTGCGTCGAAGAACTTCACCACATTTTCTTCTGGGACTCCAAACTGGGACGTCAGTAGTTTTGTAAAGTCTTGGCGATTGAAGGTAGTCGTCAAAGAAAACATTGGATTATCGAATCGAATGTTTTCCAATTGAACGATATTGGACGCGATTTCCTCGTTCCAATAGCGACGACAACTTTTGATCATGCCAAATGGAAACCCGTGCAGCGAGATATCAAATGTATGACTGCCGGGTCGTTTAAACCATGTGGCAAGTCCGCCAAGCTTGTAATGTTGCTCCAGCAGCAAAACGCGGTGACCAGCCCGTCCAAGAATGTTGGCAGAGGTCATCCCAGCCAATCCACTTCCGATCACCACCACATCGTATTCGGGCAAAACCCCGGCTAGAAAATCTTTTGGCATACCGCTA
>Ga0105045_10003484_pt1 | contig 13498 bp, 8 predicted proteins | sample MAT02_FD_78089 | JGI IMG/M metagenome (GOLD analysis project Ga0105045, IMG submission 78089) | Freshwater microbial communities from Lake Fryxell liftoff mats and glacier meltwater in Antarctica - MAT-02 (megahit assembly) | ecosystem: Environmental > Aquatic > Freshwater > Ice > Liftoff...
CGATGTCGGCGGTACTCGGAGGAACGCAGAGTTTGCACACCAATTCTTTTGATGAAGCCATTGCACTGCCCACCGATTTTTCGGCTAAAATTGCGCGTGACACCCAGATTTTCTTACAAAAAGAAACCGGTATTACCCATGCCATTGACCCTTGGGCGGGCTCCTATTTTGTAGAAAAATGCACCGAAGAATTGGTTGAAAAAGCCTGGGAATTGATGCAAGAAGTGGCCGAACTCGGGGGCATGGCCAAAGCCATTGAGCAGGGTTTGCCTAAGTTGCGCATCGAAGCCGCCGCTGCCCAAAAACAAGCGCGCATAGATTCCGGAATAGAAAAAATTGTGGGCGTCAACATCTTTCAGGGGATAGATAGCGAGCGGTTCGAGATCTTGGAAGTGGACAATACCGCCGTGCGCGACAGCCAAGTAAAGCGCTTGCAAGATTTGAAAAAAAATAGGAGTGAACCCGCCGTGGCTGCGGCCTTGCAGGCCCTCGAACAAGCCGCCCGCTCGGAGGCTTCGTCGTCCAGCAATTTATTAGAATTGGCCGTAAATGCGGCACGGGTACGGGCTAGTTTGGGCGAAATATCGACGGCTATGGAACAGGTTTTTGGCCGATTTACGGCTACAACTAAGTCAATATCAGGGGTTTATGCTGCCAATATGAGTCAGAATGAAGATTTTGTAAAAGCCAGCCAATTGGCGGACGAGTTTGCCGAACTAGAAGGCCGCCGTCCGCGGATTATGGTCGCCAAACTCGGCCAAGATGGCCACGACCGCGGGGCTAAAATCATTGCCACCGCCTTTGCCGATCTCGGTTTCGACGTGGATATTGGCCCCTTATTCCAAACGCCCGCCGAAGCAGCCCGCCAAGCCGTCGAAAACGACGTACACATACTGGGCATTTCATCCTTGGCTGCGGGCCACAAAACCCTCGTGCCACAAACCATCGCGGAATTAGAAAAACTAGGTCGAGGCGATATTTTGGTGGTGGTAGGCGGGGTGATTCCGCAGCAGGACTACGACTTTTTGCGCCAAGCAGGTGCGGCGGCTATTTTTGGCCCCGGCACGGTGGTGGCCAAGGCTGCACAGGAGTTGCTGGCGGTTTTGTTGGGTTAAGTAGATGATTGCGGATAAGCCCTATTCCACTTTTCCGTACCTTAGCCCTTCTTGCTTTTACCATAAACTACACATGCCACTTTCCAATACCCTGCTGTTCCTTACCGCCGAAAAAACGGCCTTTCAAGTGGCCAGCGGAGCATTTGCGCGACAGGTAGGCGTAATTATGCTGGAGGAAGCGACGTCGGCGGCCAATCGAGATTTTCTGGAAAAAGTGCTACAAGCCGCCCAACTAAACCTAGCCAACGACACCCTTTTAGCAGAAATTCCAGCAGGGGAACCGCGCCAGATTGCCCCCGATTTGCAGGAGAAGAAGCCCACTCACCTACTTATTTTTGGTATTTCACCCGCCCAATTGGGACTTTCTATTGAGATTAAGCCGTACCAACCCACCCCCTTTTACGGTTGTATCTGGCTTTTTGCCGATAATCTTAGCATCTTGGCGTCGGATGTGACGAAGAAAAAACAACTCTGGGCCGCCCTACAACAGATGTTTTTATAAAAACGCACCCCCCCCTCAACCCCCTCAACCCCCTCAATAACCTCAAACCAAAATTACGCCTCCTACAACTTTGCCACAAGTTCCCATACCCGCTCAAAGACGGCGGCGCCATTGCTGTTACCTACTTGGCAAAAGCCTACGCATCTTGGGGGCATGAGGTGACCTTGTTATCTATGAATACCAGTAAACACTGGTTTGATACGGCCCATTTACCGCCCAGTTTTACCCATTACTCCAGCCTCCACACAGTTTTTGTGGAAAATCACATTCGCCCCTGGCCGGCGCTGATGAACCTGCTATTCAGCCAAAAATCTTACCATGTAGTCCGTTTTGAAAATGAAGATTTTGCCCAAAAACTTCGTAAAATCCTTGAAAATCAATCCTTTGACGTAATCCAGTTGGAGTCTATATTCCTCGCTTCTTATCTGCCGATTATCCGAAAATATGCCCCTCAGGCCAAAGCTGTACTGCGCGCGCACAACGTGGAACATGAAATTTGGGAACGCGTCGCCAATCATGCGTCGCCCCTCAAAAAATGGTATCTGAATCAAATTACCCCCCGGCTAAAAGCCTACGAAGTTGCCCAAATCAATGCTTGTGATTTATTGATAGGCATTTCTCAGCGCGATGTGGATCATTTTCGGCAATTGGGTTTACAAAAGCCTGCCACAGTGTGCCCGATCGGCTTGGATTGTCAGGATTATCAGCCGGATCCGAGCAGTTTTGCCCGTCCTTTGAGTTTGTCTTTTATTGGTTCGCTGGATTGGATACCGAACCAAGAAGGGTTGCGTTGGTTTTTGGATTCGGTTTGGTTGCCTCTGCTGGCGCCGAACTTTCCCGCGCTCACGTTTCACATTGCAGGCCGAACGGCCCCGCGTTGGCTACAGGAATTGGATATGGAGCGAGTAGTTTTTCATGGTGAAGTGCCCGATGCGGCTGACTTTCTTAATCAACATTCCGTAATGGTGGTTCCGCTATTGTCGGGAGGCGGTATGCGGGCCAAAATTCTGGAAGGCATGGCGGTTGGCAAAGTGGTGCTTTCCACCCGCTTGGGTATAGAAGGAATTGAAGCCAAAGACCGTGAATCCTGTTTATTAGCCGAAAAACCACCAGAATGGCTGGAAGCGGTACAATGGTGCTATGACCAAGGCCCCGAACTAGCCCGAATTGGCCAACAAGCACGCCAATGCTGCGAAGAACAGTACGACAACCGTACCCTCGCCCGTACGTTGTTAGTGCAGTTGGGATAAGAACTGCCAACCCAATACACCGCCCAAGCCGTCTGTTCCTAAACGCCCAATTTGTCACCACCTCACCAAATTTCATCCAATCAGCACTCCTCCGACCCCTATCTTTGCCCTATGAAAAGTACAAAACGACCATCCCTTGAGCAAGGAGCCTACCACCTTGTCTTGTTTTTTTTAGCCGGCTTTCTTTCGCCGCTCCATGGACAAGCCGTTTTCATCAAATCCTACGATAATTTTTTCACCGACCGAGCCAATGCCATAGAAGTGCTGCCCAACGGGCGCATTGCACTGGCAGGCGCAACCGCCTTGCAAAATAGCAGCCAACAAAACCTATTGGTGATGATGCTCAATGATAAAGGTGAAAAAATATGGGCGAAAACCTACGCCACGGGCCTTCGGATGGAGGCTAACGATATGCTCCGAACTGCCGACGGAAGCCTCCTAATTACATTCGACGCTTTCAATGCCAACGGGGAAGCCAAGGCTAGTTGGATGAAAATAAATGCCGCCGATGGCAGCGTCCTATGGGGCAGAAGGGCAATACCCAGCAGCCGATTGCCCAAAATTTCGCCCCTCGTGGATGGGTATTTATTAACCGGAGATTTCGTTGTTTCGCCCACCGACCGAGATGCCTTGGCCGTGAAAATCAACGAAAACGGCGACCTAGTCTGGTTTCACATTTTCGGCGAACCCGGTTACGAACAACTCGGCGAATGCTGGCAAGAGCCACAGGGATTTATTCATTGTAGTGGCTATCACATAGAAATCAACGAATCGCAGGGCCTGTACGCTCGCTTCGATGCCGCCGGAAATATGCTCGGAGCCGTGCAACGATATTCGCTGGGCGACAACACTGATTTGCTGAGTCAAATCGCACCGCTTGGAGACGATGGGCTGCTTTTTTCTGGAAATTCTCAAGGGTTTCTTGATGATTTTACCCGTGCTTGGACACTTACTACTGATCGAACAGGCAAAATCAAAACGTCTTTTACCTACGGTATTCCAGGCAAACACATCGGCGTAACCGATATGATTTCGCTGCCCGGCGAGCAATATGTGTTGAGCCTGGGCCGCCCAGCACCCAGCGGAACCCCCGCTACCCTAATCAAAATTAATGGCGCGAATGACATGCTTTGGCAAAACACCTACAAAGGAGAGGGCCTTGGCAATATACTCTGGCAAGTAAAACCCCACGGAAACGGGTTTGCCACGGTTGGAACCAACTCCATTGGAAATCAAAGCAACTTTTTGCTCGCCAAAACGGATGAAAAAGGCCGTTCAGGCGATTGTTGTGCCACGACTCCTGGCTTAGTCCGCGAAACTGTGATTCCCGAACAAACTGCGGTGGTGCCCAATCGAAACTTCGTCTTTGCGATTCAGGATTTTCCGATTACCGTAACCGATGCTTCTGCCATCCCCCAAACCCATTGCATGCCCATTAAAGTGGCGTTTGAGTTGGCCGATAGCACCCTTTGTCCGGGCGAATGCACCGAAATTACGCTGCTTGATGAACTTCCAGACGTAAGCTATTCCCTCAGCATCGAAGGAGGGGCGCGCGATGTATCCAATCCAGATTTACTGTGCCATACCGATGGGGGGCGCATGGTCGTTACGCGCACCGGGCTTTTTAATGGTTGCGAGAATGAAATGGCACAAATTGTAGAGATTGGGGCCAAAAAAGATGCTTTCCCAAATGCCTTTACACCCAATGGCGATGGCGCGAATGATCTTTTCAGGCCAGTTTTCCCCTGCGAAATTGTATCATCTTCAATGAAAATTTATTCCCGTTGGGGAGAGAAAGTTTTTGAAACCAATAACGCCGAAATGGGCTGGGATGGCCGTATCAACGGTGTAGACGCCCCTTCGGATGTGTACGTCTGGTGGGTAGAATATGAGGCCATTCGAAGTGGCGAGCAAAGTCGTTTTGTAGAAAAAGGGGAAGTAACCCTGTTGCGCTAAAGAGCGTTCAAAAACACCTGAATATGAATACCTACCAACAAAAAATAGAAGCCTTCGGTCGGTTGCTGACCATCATGGACGAACTGCGGGAGCAATGTCCTTGGGACCGCAAACAAACCCACGAAACCCTCCGAAATCTGACGATTGAAGAGACATACGAACTGGCCGACGCCATCCTTTCCAACGACTTAGCAGGCGTAAAAGAAGAAATTGGCGACATCATGCTGCACATGGTTTTTTACGCCCGAATTGCCTCCGAACAAGGGGCTTGGGATGTGGCCGATGCCCTGCATGCAATTTGTGAAAAATTAATTTCGAGGCATCCGCATATTTACGGCGATGTAAAAGTGGCCGATGAAGCCGAAGTGAAGCGGAACTGGGAGCAACTGAAGTTAAAAGAAGGGAAAAAGTCTATTTTAGAGGGTGTTCCTGCTGGTTTGCCCGCTATGGTGAAAGCCTACCGTATGCAGGAAAAAACCAAACAAGTGGGTTTTGAATGGGAAAATACAGAGCAAGTGTGGGCCAAAGTGGAGGAGGAAATCGCCGAATTGCAGGAAAATATACAGCAAAAGGCCCCACAAGCCGATATTGAAGAAGAGTTTGGCGATGTGCTTTTTTCGCTGGTAAACTATGCGCGGTTTATTGGGGTGGACCCCGAAACGGCCTTGGAACGGGTGAATAGAAAATTCAAATTTCGATTCGAATACATCGAAAAAAACGCTCCAAAACCCCTGCAAGACATGACTTTAGCCGAAATGGAATTGCTCTGGCAAGCGGCCAAAAACAAATAAATTTTAAATGAGGGTGCTCGCCCTTATTCAGGGTATCAAAAGTCAAAGCATACATGGAGGTGTGCCACACACATCGGAACTTCCCCCAAAAAACGCTCAACTAAAGCGCCGCCGCCCCTGAACGATATCACTGATATTGATATAAAATATCAGAGCGGCCACGATCAGCCAAATATACATCCAAGTTTCTTCGGAAAAAATACCCACCACCTCACCGTATCGCTTCAAATCGCTGCTCGGCCCCACATTGAAATCCTGAATGACGTGCAACACTGCCGCCAGCCCCAAAAACATCAAAACATCCTGCCCTAACTGCGTTTTTAGTCCGATGTAAAACAAAGAGGCCGCAAAAAGCCACAAAATAGCGGTGCTTTCGAAAGATTCAAACCAGAAAAGACCAGAAAAGACCATAAAAACGGCCATGGCCATCAGCGTGCTTTGCGCCAACCGAAAGTGCCGTGCACCAATCCGAAACAGGATATTCCCCAAAATAGCACTCCCCAAATAGCCGCCCATCAAAATAATACCCGGACTGCCGCCGCGGGTTTTGGTATAGCCACTTCCATCGGCACTGATTTGTATGCCTTCTACGGCACCACCCGTCAGAATAGCACCGAGGGCGTGGCCAAATTCATGCAGAAAAGCCACTAAAATCGTAATGGGATACAACAGCAAGGCCCCGAACGAACCACCCATAAATTTGAGCAGCAAGTACACCATCAAAAAGGCTAGCACGCGAAAAAAAAGGATGTTTTTTTGCATATAATAGGCTTGTTTTTACTTCCCAGAGCCGTGTGCAAAGATGCCCAGTTTCGCTTAACGACTATACATCGAGGCCATTTTCTTTCGCCACTTGTTGGTAAAAATATCCGGCCGGGCTGATGGTTCGCTCCATCGTGTCAAAATCAACCCGCGCCAGCCCAAACCGAAAAGTAGGGCCTAAATGCCACTCAAAATTATCCCAAGTGCTCCAGTGAATATAGCCCCTTAAGTCCACGCCTGCCGCGATCGCCTCATGACATACACGTAGGTAATCTTTCAGGGCGCCTATGCGTGCATGCGGGTCGTCGGTACAAAGGCCATTTTCAGTAATTATGAGGGGCTTTTGATATTTTTGATGAAACTGCAGCAGTATTTCCCCCAAACCTTCCGGACGGTAACCCCACATTTTATCGTGTGGAATTTGCCATTTTTCGAGGTCTTTTTTTCGGGAAATAGCATCCACCGGAAACGGGTCAAAAATCATGTAGGCATAATAGCTAAGCCCCCAAAAATCGCAACGCTCAAATGGCCTTGCCGCGCGCTCCATAAACCACCAGCGCACAAACGCTGCCACGGCTTTTCCAAGTAAGCCGCGCCCTTCAAAACAAGCGGTATTCAAAGAAATTCCGATGGGGGCTGTATTTTTTGTTCGAATTAGGCTGAATGCGAGGTCGTGTGCCATCCCCATGTGATCGAGCACGCGGTTGGCCATTCGATATTGTCCTTTTTTTCTCGGCGGGAAGTTACCCAACATAAAGGCGTTCATCGCATATACGTTGGGTTCGTTAAAGGTGTTCCAATACTGCGCGTACTGGCCGAAATGCTGGATACACTGCTCCGTAAAATTCAGGAAAAGCGGAATGTTGTCTTTTTGTGTCCAGCCCCCTTTTTCTTCAAACCAGTTGGGGTGCGCAAAATGGTGCAACACAAACATCAGCGAAACGCCTTTTTGTTGCAAAAGGTCAAAAAAATGTTGGTATTCTGCTACAACTGCGGGGTCAAAGGGTGCATTTGGTGCCGTTTGTAGCCGACTCCAATCCACCCCACAGCGATAAATTGTGCCAAAATGAGCAATAATATCGGCATCTCCCGCTCTTCGATGCTCATGGTCGGTGGTTCGGTCAAAAACATAGCCATCGAGGGATTTTAGTCCGCGCCAAGGGTGATTCCCGGCCGTTTCGACCTGAGCCGCGGCGGTAGAAGTACCCCAAAAAAAACCATCGGGAAAAGAAATACGCATAAGAATCAATTAAAAAGGGGTGTCATACTTTTCTGTAATACAAAAAGACCCGCCTAAGCGAGCCTCTTTGAGGGGGGTAAGAAGAGTTACGAAAACCCCGATTAAAAACGGGAAAACCGAAAGGCCAAGGGGCCAACGTTTTATTCAGTTTTTATCAAAGGGGGTTCAAACACGCTCCGGAGAGTGATATATTTTAACCAAACAGAATCTATGAAGATGGAAAAGAGTAGATGCAATTGAGTTGATTTTTGATGCTCAAATGAATCCAAAAACGAATTTCCTTTCCAACGACTTAAGCCCTCCAAGGGGCTTTTTTTCCCGATACTGATGGCAATTTTTTTAAAAAAAGCCCCTAACCGCGAGCCTAACCGGAAGGGGCAACCATGAGATTATAAATGTAACAGAATATGCGACAGGCCGCGGTATCCAATAAAAGAATACACAGCAGGCCACAAAACGTAACCAACGGGTGGTGCAATGGCTTACTCTAAGACAATGACTTTAAAATCGGAAAAAACGGATTGGGAGAGCGAAATCGGCTAAAAGCCGCCGGATTAAAAGGAAAATGTTGGCACAAAGATAGTGCGACTATCAAATGTACCAACATTTTTTCTTATTTTTTTACCGTACTGGTACATTTGTACCAAAGAGAAAAATATGTTATTTTTACTTAATAAGGCGATTTTAGCGCTTCAAAAGCAACTATTTGACTAGAATTTGAAGCCCAAAGTCAGTAAGAAATCATTGGTCACGGTTTTTGTTGTAGCCACTGGAGCATCCGCGTATGGTTGCACAGAACCCACACCGATACCTCTTCGCCAGCCCAAATCCAGGTAAAATGACTTGCCGCGTACGCCCGCACCGGCCGTATAGGCGGTATTAAAATCAGTGGCGCCTTCTTCGGGTCTGCCCAACAAATTGAAGCCACCGCGCAATCGGAAATTATCTAACACCAACTCGCCCCCCAAACGGACATTCATGGTTTGTCGGTAACTGCGCTGAATATCGTTGTTGACTTCTCGCTCAAATAGTTGGTTGTTTTGGCTGGCTATATCCGACGTGAAATTGTACCGATTGGCGGCGTAATCCACCCATTCCACATCGGCACTAAAAAATCCAACTTTTTTCAACACAACCGCGGCACTCGCGCTAGCCCGCCAAGGGGTACGCAATTTGTAATCAAAAGTGCCGTCGGGTGATTCTTGTACAGATCCCCGATTGGGGCCATTTCCATCCGTAAAATCATAGGAAAAGGTGTTGCTGTAGGAGTCCGTAAGGTTCAATGAAGTGGGTGTATGGAAAGCAGCACCCAAACGCAGGGCTTGGTTAACCTTGTAAATGACCCCCAATTTCAGATTGACACCTAGGCCCGAAGAGCGCAAATACTCGGTATAAACCAATTGGTCAAAAAACTGGACGTTTTCGGCTGGGTCGCGCTCAATATATTCTCCCTCAATGCGATAATTGACAAAGGGTACGCCTATAGTAGCCCCAACCATCAATTTTTCATCATAATTCCCCGCAAAGGAAATGGTCATTTCATTCATTCGGCCGAAGGTTGTGAGGGTTTGTGCGCGGTTTATAACGGCTTGTTCATTGCCCGCAAAATCGTAGGTCGGGTCACCATTATCGTCCTCATAAAACGCCCCACTAGAGGCTGCTAAGTCTGCTCCAAATGGGTCGTTTCCCCCCGCGCGGTAATCATTAAAAAAGCCGTTGATAACACTACCTGGGGCATTTCCTTCATAATACACCACGCGGTTAAAATCCGCTTGTCGGTTGTATCCGATGGCAAAATTGAAGGTCTTCCAGTGCTTTCCACCCGGCGTGGTGTTGAATACCATACCGATGTTGTCAAATCCAAATTTGCTTTTATCGTCGCTGTAAGAAGTCCCGTTTGGAATCGCCGCATCGGTCGTGGCAAAGCTAACAGAAGGGGTTAAAACCAATTCGTTGGAGCGAAAAAGGGCTAGTCCGGCAGGGTTCTGGCTAATGGCACCGAACTCGGCACCCAAAGCGCCAAATGCGCCACCAGCACCCAGCGCACGGGCGGTACCACCGGGCTGCAAATAGGAGTATCTTAATACGTCGCTGGCTTGTTGGCCCCATAGGGACGCAGCACAGCAAAGAGCGAGGGCAAGAAAGGATATTTTATACATGATTCAAGAAATTGTGAGATGTAGAAGTTGGGCTTAGAGCCTGTTTAAATGCTCACTTTCGCTCGAAAGTGGAAACTTAAATAGGTTTTAAGGCAAAAAAAGGGCGGAAAAAGGCAACATGCACCGATTTCCGCCTTATAATTTTTGATTATAACATGTTGTAGATTAGTTCCGTCCGCCACGGCCACTACTGCCACCGCTTCGGCCTCCAGAAGAACTCCGGCCACCGCTGCCCGAACTTCCGCGGTTATTGCTACCTCCAGAGCGAATACTACCGCCACTGTTGTTTGAGCGATTGGGTGTACTCTGTCGAGCAGAACCTTCGCCACGGTCTTGGCCGGAGCGATTCGTCCGTTCAGTTGAGCCCCCCCCCGACTGGCGGGTTGGACGGCTCTCTTCAGAACGACGGGTTGGGCGCGTTTCTTCCGCGCGTTTTGCCGGACGGCTTTTTTCCGTGCGGCGACTGGGGGTGGTTTCCGAACGACGAGGCGTGTACTCGCCATCGTTGTTGTTTCCACCGCGACCAGCAGGCGTCTCTGTGCGTGGAGAGCGGGTCGGCGTTTCCTCCAAGCGACGAGTTGGCCGCGTTTCTTCCCTGCGGGTAGCCGGTGTTTCCAAGCGACCTGATGGTGTGTTGGCATCTCCTCGGGTGCTAGGCGTACGCTCCGTATTGGGTTGTGCCTCAGTACCCTCAGGTGTGCGGATCGTACGACCGGGTACGTTGGAGCGATCGGGGGCTACTTTTTCGCGGCCGGTGGCCGCAGTAGGTTCAATATCGCTGGCGGTACGGCCCATTCTACTGGTTGATTTTTCGAGGGTAGGTACGCTGGCCTGGTCGGTGCTCAATCGGCCGCTTCTACTTGGAATCCGAGCATATCCGGGGTTCACTTGCGTACCGTTACGGCGAGGCCCCGTGTAAGTTTGGGGCTGATAACCGCCACCACCGTTGTTGCCATTGTTATTATCGAAATGGGGGTTGTTCCCCCAGCCATTACCCTGAAAGTTGTTTTGAAAATACGGGTTGTACCCGTTGAAAGTCCAGTACGGGTCATAAAAATAGTTGTTCGTTACCCATGGGTTGAACCAAGGTCGGTTGAATGAATAACAACTATTCCAGCCCCAACTGTTCCAACCTGGTCCGCCACCCCATCCGCCGCCGCCACCCCATCCGCCGCCACCCCATCCGCCGCCGCCCCAAGAATGCCAGCGATTCCAACGGTTCCAACGACGCCACATGAAGTAGTCGTTGTAGTTATACACGTAAATGGAAGCGCCAGGGGCGAAAAATGGATCGTAATTGTACATATCCACGTACAAAGGGTCGTAGTAATCAACCCCGACACCGTTTTGGTGAAAACGACGGATGCGGGAAGAGTACTCGTACGCGTAGTCGTCTTCGTCGGAGTAGCCGTCGTTGTCGTTGTACGTACGCGTTACATTGCTGTTGCCAGCGTAGTCGTCATTGTAGGAGCTTTGTGCAGGGGACGGCGCGTCGGTTGCCGGGTCGTAATACAAATCATCCTGTGCCTGAGCAGCAGGTTGACTGGCCACAACGAACAGGCCGACAAAAGCCCAAATCAGAAATTTATGTGAATTTTTCATGGCGTGAAAGTTTTTGAATATTTGCGCGGTTTCCGGTGCGCACGTTTTCTGGGTCAAAAATAGGACTTAAGCCGCTTATTTTTGGTTAAGGTCTAATTAAACTCCCTTTTGTTGGTGGTTAAACTTGGTTAAAACCCTTTTTAAGATGGTTATTTTAGTTAAAAAATAAATATGTTCCCGTAAATTTGAGGATAATCAATCCAATTAACTTCCTAAAACCAACGATTTATTGTGTCCACATACTTAAGCATAAATTCTGCTACTTTTGCTTTTCTAAAAGCGCCGTGTGCAACGCATGAAAGAAACGACCTTCATAGAACAAAACAAAAAAAAGTGGGCTGAGTTCGAGCAATTGCTGGAAGAAAAAAAACGAGACCCCGAAAAACTGAATGAATTGTTCATTCAAGTCACCGATGATTTGTCGTACGCACGCACCTTTTACCCCAACCGATCGGTCCGGGTTTTCCTCAATGCCTTGGCACAGCGTGTCTTTCACGATATTTATCGAGGGAGGCGTTTTCCGCTCAAGCGGCTTCGACTTTTTTGGACCGACGAGTTGCCACGTATCATGTGGGACACTCGATTGGCCTTGTTGTTATCGTTCTGCATCTTTGTTTTTGCATTTATCGTAGGGGTGGTGTCTAGTCGAATCAACCCAGACTTTGCGCGTGTTATTTTGGGGGATAGTTATGTGGAAATGACCCTCACCAATATTGAAAACGGCGACCCTATGGCCGTTTATAAAGATGCGGGTCCGCTCGGTTCTAGTGTTGGTATTGCGGCGAACAATCTTTTTGTCGCGCTGCGTACTGCTATTTTTGGCGTGCTGGCCTCTATCGGCACCGTATTTATTATGCTGTACAATGGCGTGATGGTGGGTGCTTTCCAGTATTTTTTTATCGAAAAAGGGGTCTTTTGGGAATCCTTTTTGACCATTTGGATTCACGGAACCTTGGAAATTAGTGCGATCATTATTGCGGGTGCAGCAGGGTTAGTCGCCGGTTCTGGGCTGCTTTTTCCGGGTACTTACCGACGGGTGCAGGCTTTTCAAATTTCGATGCGCCGGAGTTTGAAGATTTTTATTGGCATTGTGCCTATTATCATTATCGCCGGATTTATCGAGGGTTTCCTCACACGATTTACCGAAACGCCCGATGTGATTCGGGCCCTGTTTATCCTGAGTTCCTTGCTGTTTGTACTTTGGTACTTTGTTTGGTTGCCGAGGCACTTGGCAAAGACGAAAGGCTTTCGCAGCACTTCGCTCGACTATGAATTGCCGCCCAATCGAACAGAAGTTATTGATTTTGAACGGATTAAAACCGTAGGAGAAATTTTGTCGGATGGGCTGAGTATTTGGGCGCGTCACGCCCGCACCCTCTTTTTTAGCCTTTTGGCGGCTGCGGGTGCTTTTGTTGTGGGGACTTTTAGTTGGTCGCCCATACCGATAGCAGAAACCTTTCCTTTTCGCGATTTGCCCCTTTGGCCGCTCGATATATTGGCGGGAACAGTATCCTTTTTTTGGAATGAAAACCTGCCAGGATTATTCTTTTTCCAGGTGTTGTTGCTCACGGGATTGGCATTAGCGGCCTTTAGGGCCATCGAAAAAGAAATGAACCCAAGCGTACACGTCCCGCTCACTGGGATAAAATGGGTGATTAAAGGACTACCCTTATTGCTCATAATGGCTTTGTTTGCAATAATTTTGTCCTCTTTTACCGATTTTTGGGCCGTTATGTTGTCATGGATTGCGCTGCCCTTTTTGGCTTTGTGGGCGAGCGTACTATACTTTGAAATATCTAATCCACTTAAAGCCGTCTCACGGAGTTTGGAACTCGTCAAATTCGGACCATTGCTGGGCATAGGCTTGCTATTAGGCCTGCTGAATTTGCTTTTCTTTATGTTTTTAGAATCGCCTATCTGGCACATGACCCTCCAACTTTTTAGTTGGCTGGTACCTCCCGTGGAAGGGGCTATGCAAACATTTTTAGGCGCCGCAACTACTTGCTTTGCCAGTTTGATGCTCTATGTATTCACCTTGCTTACCTTACTTTGCGGTGGTACTCAGTATTTTTCTTTTCGCGAAATAAAAGATGCTCGAAGCCTCCAAAAAAACTTAGAAGA
>Ga0105045_10003485_pt1 | contig 13497 bp, 7 predicted proteins | sample MAT02_FD_78089 | JGI IMG/M metagenome (GOLD analysis project Ga0105045, IMG submission 78089) | Freshwater microbial communities from Lake Fryxell liftoff mats and glacier meltwater in Antarctica - MAT-02 (megahit assembly) | ecosystem: Environmental > Aquatic > Freshwater > Ice > Liftoff...
AGGTAGCCAGCGGTTGCAGCCAGCGGCGAGACTTTGGCGACTTCATCGGGAGCCTGCCAAGGCAGGATCGCCGCTCGCCGATCGACGCGGCTGTGGGTCAACCAGCTTTTGGCGGTCGCGACGACGCGTTGAGGCGATTGAGCCGCCTTGGCCCGAGCGGCTTCGCCGATGACGTGATTTCCCGCAGCGTTGGCGTGGTTCGAATTGGCCGGTTGCTGCCAAGGCAACGCATAAGCCAACGCTTCGGAATCCGGCGCGATGTACAAGAACGAGGGCAGCGAATCACGCGATTCGACCTGACCGGCGGCGACAGATTGCGGGACAGGCAGCAGCCGCAGGTCGGCCTGGTCAGCGTCCAGTGGCGTGTACGCAACGACCGAATTGGTAGTCCCCAAGTCGATTCCGACACAGTATCGAGCGTTCATTCGCGGGCTGGCAGAGGGTGAGTGTCAGGGACGAAATCGCCGCAGGTTCAAGCGGCGACGCGGGACACGAGGTCCTATTGGCCACTGAATCTGAACAAAAACAGAGCGTTTCGCCAAGTGCGGTGCGGAATGTGTTGGAGCAGACTCAAAAGATGGGTGGCACCAAACGCTGGGTGGCACCAAACGCTGGCAGGGGTGCGGTTACACCACGGAGCTCGCCTCCGTGGGTTCATGATCAAAACCAGATCGCCGCGCAGCCCCAATCCCAGTCCTTCTGCCGCGCGCCTCCGCGGGCGGCAGAAGGACAGGTGAAGGCGGTTTTGGTTCAGATTGCTCGTTTCTGGTGTTGATCATCGCTCGACCGAGACAAGCTCGGGCCGGGGCGGTTGCGGGCGCTCAGCGCGGAATCAGATTCGGATTCGGATTCAACGTTTGGTGGGTGGCACCAATTGAGAGTCCGCACCAATTGAGAGTCCTTGAACGCATGTGCTTCGCGGGAGTGGCTGTGTAGCCCCAAAAGCATTACAACATTCCGCTGTTCTCGACGTCTTCCCACCAGATTGTCGCTGCAGTGGTCGATGGAATCGAGCACGTTTCCAGTTGACGTTTTACTGTCACAGATGGCTTACGACAAAAGGTGGGCTTTCCTCAAGGTATGACCATGGATTTTATCAATCTTGATCAAATTGTATTGAATCAAGTCTCTACGGAATTGATTGCTGACGCGACGGCCCTCGCGGCAATAGTCAATGGTCGTCGTCCATTGCCTCCCGAGGTTATTGAGAAGATTCAGAATGAACTGCTCGGCGAACGAGTCTATAACAGCAACGCGATTGAAGGGAACACACTGACGTTGCGCGAGACAAAACGCATTCTCGACACTGGGAGCATCGTCGATGTAGGCAAGAAACGAGAAGCGACCGAGGTATTGAATCTGGGAAAGGCGATCGAGCAGGTGCAGGCATTCGTTTCCGATAGATCTACGTGGGGCTCGCTTGAAAATCTAACTAAAATTCACCGCACACTGATGACCGACGTGCTGGAATATGGTGCGGGAGCGATTCGTAGCGAGCGCGTAATGATTATGGGTGCGACCCGACAGCCGCCGCGCCCCGAAAAGCTTGATGACCTTTTGCGATCATTCTCAAATCAACTAGCTGGTTCGCAAGGCTGTGAACCGATCAAATTGGCGACGTGGACACATTGGGCAATTGCGAGACTTCACCCATTCATGGATGGCAATGGACGGATGGCGAGGCTGTGGCAAGATCTTGTACTTTTCGGCAATCGTTTTACCGCTGCCATTATTCGACATGAGGATCGGAAGGAGTACTACAACGCACTGACCGACGCAGACGAGGGGAAATTCGATCCTCTTACTCAGTTGATCACACGTTCTCTTAGCAAGACGCTTCAGATTTACGTCAATGCTCAACGTGAAGTTGACGAACTCAAGGATTGGGCTGCAGGCATCGTCGGCGAAACGAACGCTCGGGTCGATGAGAAACGGCAGCTTGAGTATCTACGTTGGGCTCGACAAATGGAACAAGTCAGAGACGCTTTCGAGAGATGTGCGACGCAAATCACGAATGCGTCCGATGGAAGTGTCGAAGTACAAGTTCGTCCATTTGACATTATCGATCAACCAACCTGGGAAACGCTGCGCTCCGGCGGTTCCGCAGGCAAGACTTGGTATTTTTGGGCAAACTTCCGACAGGGAGGCGAGCGAGTTCAGTATTGTTTCTTTTTTGGACGACACTGGTTTTCAGAAGCAGACCGGGAGTTGCCACAGATCGGTCCTGGAGCGAATCTTCTTATCAGTGAACAACGCGGCGATGGCCCCGCCGTCCGCCTTTCCGATGTTGCAAATTGCCCGATTGCCCTGCGAGAAATACTGATCGTCGATAACAAGCTGGCTCGAAAGCGACTAGACACAACCATCGATAAAGAAGTCTACGATAACGATATTGACGTACTTCAAATTGCGCGTGAGTTCATGCAGCAAGTGTTTTTTAGTCGCCTCACTTAGCGACAGAAATCGATCACCTCGATACAAGCGACCTTTGCGATCAACGCTGTAAAGTCAGTAACGAGCGGTTAGCCTATGCTCCAGCGTTCCTGGCTCGGCTTGAAAATAGACATTCGGTGCCATCCAGCTAGTTGACGACCGAATTGTCGTCGGCTGTCACGCCCGGCTGCAAACATCGTTAGACGTCGATTCCCCCAACGCCTAACATAGGACTGACGAAACAGACGCGTGAAGTTCCGGTTATCATCAACGTCCGCCAGTCCGACTTTCCCGCTCAAAACTTTCCCCAAGGCCGTTCTTCCCGTGGCATTCCCGATCTTGCTTGCCCTGTTACCGCTTGGTGCTTACCTGGTCCTAATGGGCATCATTCGGCTGTTTGGTCGGCCGCTGGTCACCACCGGCGGTCGCGATACGTTTGCGTTGGCTGTCGGGATATCCGGGCTAGCTGCCGTAGGGCCCGGTGAACTTTTTTTCCCGTCCGCCGCTGGTGCTTCGTTCGGCCCAGCCGTTTGGCCGCTGCTGGCGATGCTTTATTTCTTGCTCGTGTCGCTGGTCATCTTGAACAACCGGCCACGATTGGTGATTTACGGGATTCGTGATTCCGCTGTCATTTCGCCACTGTTTTTGGCTTGCCAAAAGATCGACGCTGGCACGCGACTGGATGAGAACGCGGGCACGGTTTCGTTGCCCGAATTAGGCATCCATTTACGAGTCGTGCCGCATCGTGGCAGCGACTCGGCGGACATTGAAACGTTCGAAAGCAACGTCTCGCCGCAGTTCTGGCGGGTGCTGCTGACGGAACTGCGAACGCAAGTGGCACTCGTACCGTCTGCGCCCCCTGCCGCTGGTGTCGTTCTGGCACTTGCCGGTTTGGTCATGCTCGGCGTCGTTGCTCTGCAGTTGGTGCAACAACCCAGCCAAGTCGTTCAAGGGCTTCGCGACTGGCTTTGGCGATAGAGCGTGGGCGTTTAGGCCTTTCGCCGCAGTCGTCTGCAACGCATAATTCCGCCCGAACCAGCAATTTTGTGGCTGAGCGGCAGAGGCTGTATCGATTGCCGAAAAGCCGCATCGCCAGTTTGCTCCTTATCAGTAACCGCACACTTTTATTTTTTCAGGAACGTCGCCGATGTTGGCAAAGGAAATCAAACCGGGCGAAGTCGTCGTTTTCGAAGGCGAGCCGATCATCATCGAGCAACTGTTCGTCCAAACCCCGTCGGCTCGTGGTGCGGCGACGCTGTACAAGTTTCGCGGTCGCAACGCCGTCTCGCGACAGAAAATCGACATCACGTTGAAGGGAACCGACTCGCTGGATGTTGCCGATTTTGAACGCCGCGACGTCCAGGTGATGTTCACTGACGCCACGCACCTGCACATCATGGACATCGAAACGTACAACCAGTACGAAGTCGCCTTGGAGGACGTGAAGGAGCAGTTGCCCTACATGCCCGATGGGCTCGAAGGCGTCCGCGCGTTGATCTACAACGATGAATGCGTGGGAATCGACGTGCCGCCGACGGTGGAGCTGGAAATCACGCAGTGCGACCCGAGCGTTAAAGGAAACTCAGCGACATCGCGTACGAAGCCTGCGACGCTGCAAACGGGATTAATCGTTCACGTGCCCGAATACATTAAGGAAGGCGAAAAAGTGAAAGTCGACACCCGAACTGGGCAATTCCTTTGCCGAGCCTAGAGCGACGCGTGAACCTGTGGCCTGGCGGGTGTGTCAAATCCGGTAGAAATCAAAAGTCGATCAATTTCGAAAACAAGTATGCACAACGGCCTAGCAACCGAACGATCACATTGCTAACATCACTGCCGAGTCGAACACGAAAGTGCGAGATTCACGGGGCGTGGCGCAGCCTGGCTAGCGCGGCTGGTTTGGGACCAGTAGGTCGCAGGTTCGAATCCTGTCGCCCCGATTGTTTGTAACTCTTGGCGGAAGTGGCACTTAATTGCTCCGCCAGACGTGCTGATGTGCGTCGTCTTCTGCGGTCGCAAAGCGGTTTTTACCGTTTTCCATAGTCTTCCTCGTTGCGAAACGCGTTGTGCGGACGGCAAAACGTCTCTTTAATCCCGGCTGTTCTGGCCATGGCATCGGTGCGTAAAGTTGCGAATGCCAGCACCGTGCAGGTGATCACCGATGATGCTCGGTCGATGTTCTGGTAATCTGCCGTCGCGGAAATGCTGCTTACAGTGGCTGAACGCGTTCCTTGAAAAATACTTGTCTTGTAGAAAAACCACGGGAGACAGAGATGCCAACACTTCGCGACATCGTCGGATTGCCCGCCACGCCCGCCCGACTGAGCGAATCCGCTGTAATTTTGATCGATTGCCAAAACACGTATCGCTCCGGCATCATGCAGTTGGTCGACGTCGAACCGGCCTTGAAACATACACGCGAACTTCTTGATCGAGCGCGAGCTGCCGGAATTCCCGTTTTCCATGTGCAGCACGATGCAGGAACGGGATCGCCCTACGACCTGAACGCCGAAAGTGGGCAGATCGCAGACGCGGTGGCGCCTGTGTTCGGTGAGCCCGTTATAGTCAAGCACTTTCCAGATTCCTTTGCAGGAACCCGCCTTCAACAGGAGTTAGAAGCTGTGGGATGCAAAAACCTGATTCTGACCGGATTCATGAGCCACATGTGTGTGAGCTCCACCGCCCGCAGCGCGTTCGATCGCGGGTACGCTGTCAGCATTGTCGAAAAGGCAACCGCGACGCGTGATCTGCCTGATGGCAAAGGCGGAACGATCACCGCGGCCGATGTCCAGAAAGCAAGCCTTTGCGGACTGGCCGATCTGATTGCCGTAGTCGTCGAAGATCAGCAACAGATTCCCGATTGAATCACCACAGCGGGAAAGAGAAATGCATCGGGAGCCGATTTGGTAGATGCGGCATACCATTCAACTTAGTCAGCCCTTTGGTAACATCGGCTCGAGAGTGCAAGATTATTGAGACAAGATAACCGCAGTGTACGCACCGATTCCAATTGTACCATTGTATCCAAGGTTATCGTATTGGCCTGGATGGGCGAATGCATCGTAGGATGAGTGATTGTGAAAATCGGCACTGTAGCCTGACCAATCCGAATTGAATCGAACTCGCCATATCCCTTCGCGTGGAAACCCGATTCGATAGTCAGAGTAGGCTTGGTTATGAAAGTTAAACACGACTATCGTGTCATCGCCAGTGCCTCCGCGATCATAACGGTGCATCGCGAGAATCCCAGCATTCTCGTTAATATGAAAAACGTTCGTTTCGTGCCCTTTCAATCCGCGAGTTTGGTTGTACCAATTTCTGCGCAAGCGAATGAGGTCGCGATAAAGCAGAACGATTCCGGAGTATCGAGTCGCTTTGCTCCAATCGAGCGGCTGCTTGCCGTCAAAAAGTGCCCACTCGAGCATTTCCTGGCCTTGGAAAATCATCGGAATACCCGGCGAAGTCATCACGATCGCTGCTCCAAGAGTGGAGCGTTTCTTAGCGAAATGACTGTCGGCCTGACCAGGAGAAATCTCTTCGGCCAATCTTGACTTACCGTTAGGCCGGCCGTCGAAACTGCCGACTTCATCGTGGCTTTCGGTATAGATGACACGGTGAAATGCGTCGTCATTCCAACGTCGGATGATCGCATCTCGCACGTTATAAAGATTTCGCCCACTGTCGAATGGGGTTGCCAATGCCGCGCGAATCGCTTTATAAAATTGATCATCCCATTGGCTGTCGAAACCAGTGCCACCGGACGATGTGGGGGCAGTGATTTTCGGATTCTGACGCATGTCCTCCGCAATCAAGATTTTCCAAGGCTGATGATAATTGACTTCGTCATTAATCCATCGAAGCAAATTCCATCCCCAACCATCGAGGTTCGACGGGTCGTCCCAGGACACATCGTCACGACTGTGGGCATTGCGAATCCCGGCAACCTTGTCGAGTCGCAAGCCGTCGATGCGATACTCTTCAAGCCACATCATTACATTGTCACGAATGAATTGGCGGACCTCGGGGCGACCATAATCCGGGCGACTGCCTACATCAGTCCGTGCTCTCCAGTCGTTGTAAAAATAGATTCCGCCCATCGGCTGGTTGTCGTAAACTTGATACCACCGATCAAACTGCCAAACTGAATGTTCGGTTTCGCTGTTACCGAAATGCTGTAAAACGACATCCAAGATCACGGCGATTCCAAGCCCGTGCGCGATGTCGACAAGATGCTTGAGCGCCTCTGGACCACCGTAACTCTCTTCGATTGCAAACATATGAACGGGGTTGTAGCCCCACGACTCATCACCCGGAAACTCCTTCAGCGGCATCAATTCAATGGCATTGATTCCCAGGTCGCGAAGGTCCGTCAAATCTCTAGCTATCCCCGCGAGAATTTCTCCGCCCGGGCGAGGATACTTTGGAAACGTCGAGGGATGCAGTTCATAAATTACCAGCTCATTCCAAGCTGGCATCGAATAGTCGTTGGTCTGCCACTTATAATTCGATTGCCAGACGATTCCATCACCGGCGGAGTGCGTGACAACCAACGCACGCGGGTCTACACGCGTGTGTTGCGAGTCACCGAGAACATAGCGATACTGGTCTCCCACCTTAACCCCGTCGACATCAGCCGACCAATATCCGGTGTTTTCGCGAGCCAAGGGCGTGGCTGATACATCCCAACCATTAAAACTGCCGATGACGTGGACCCACGGCGCGAAAGGTGCCCAGACGCGAAATGTCGTCCCGGCGGGATTTGACGCTGACGCTGCGTACGGCATCGAACCGATGCCAGGTCGATTTGACGCAATTACAACGTGACTTGGCATAAGAATACTCAACTTGACAAGGGTTCGGTCCGCTTTCATGAAAAACCATCTACGGGATTCTTAGTCGCAATGCTATTCTTCTGACTCGCTTTTCAACGCTGTCAAATGGTCCGCCAGTCGCTGGGCAAGCCCAACGAGCGTCAACGAAGGGTTTGCAGCGGGAATTGTTGGGAAGACGGACACATCGCAACAGAATAAATTCTCATACTCAAGAAACTTCAGATTTTCGTCTACCACGCCCGTTCGATTGCAACTCATTCGCAGCGATCCACCCGCATGATGAACACTGCCATAGACCCCTTCGCTCCACTCTTCGTTCTTGTAATGATTCGAAAGGCAGGTTACCCCCAACACTCCCAAAATCTCGTTTCGAACCTCGACCAATTCATTCTTTAACGTACAACCCGATCCGTTCCAATTGACATGGACACGCACCTTCGCACCTTCTCCAGAATACTTAATGTGATTTTTGTCATTTAGTAGGCTATCAAAGATAAACTTGATCTCCACTTCGGCTGGATGTTCGCCGCCGACCTGGCTTGCCCAGAGATCGTCGTCAGCGTGGCGCGTATCCCAATACTTCGCCCCAATCAGCAGTTCGATGTTGTAGGGGTGGGAATTGACGTCGGCATCTTTATGACGCAACATCACCTTTGCATGCCCGCGGCCGTCACCCAGCCATGCCAGTTTGCCCGTGGTTGGTAATCGATGAAGGAACTTATAAAAGTAGGCTGGATGGTCGGTAAAGCCTACACCGATTTTACTATTCGGATCTTTCAGTTGACTTGCCAAAGCAAGCTTAGGACTTTCAACGGAGCCACAGGCGAGAACAACAAATGTGCCGCGGTATCGGCGTTCGGTATGGTTCAGCAAATCTTCGCACACCACACCTGTCGCTTTGCCGTTTTCCGTTTCGATTCGCTTGACCAAATGATGCAGATTGACTCGCAGGTAACGCTTGCCTGGTGCTTTGCTGAAACCGAGCGAATCGAGCAACAGATCAGCCGTTGAAAAGCCACCCGTTGAACGTTGAAGTACGTTTTGGGCTATAGCGTTTTCGTCAATGTCGGGTTGGTGCATCGAACGCGGCAAATCCTCAGCACGGTATTTATCTGAAAGCGTTTTTTTGAAGTGCTGCAGAACACATTTTTGATAAGGTCCCAGCGTTTTCTGCTTTCGCATCAGCTTTTCGGCCCGCTCGTACCCAGACGGACCATGATTGTTTTGCAACAAATAATCCTTCACCTCCTGCGGCCACTGATCTCGGAACTCCCATTCTTCCATACGAGGGATCAGGCCCGACCAATAAACCGATCGGCCACCTAAGTTAAAATGGACGCCGCCCGAGGAGAATCCATCGCCATTTGTTCGAACAAAATGCCCGATCTCGTCGCGTCCTACCAGGCTGATTTCAGTGCGCGGAAGTTCATTCATGTGGATCGGCATTTGCATCCCACCGGCTTCAAGCAGCAACACCTTCATTCCTTGATCGGACAATGCATCGGCAAGCGTACCGCCGCCCATGCCCGATCCGATGACGATCACGTCGAACTCATCTTCCTCACGGCCAGGAGACCGGACGGTCAATTGCTCGATTCTACTTTCGACCGACGAAAACTTATCGTAACCGTGACGATAGGCAGTCACAGCGGTGCCGAAGGTAACGTTTTTGTCATTGGGTTGATACAGAAACGAGCCACGATGTAATCGCAAATTCGGCTCATTCATGAATGTGTTGCGATTGAGCACAAGCTTGGCATCGAATTCGTTTCTGTAATAGTAAATGTCAAGATAAAATACCCATCTTTCGTTGACAAACTCGCCGTAGACATCTCGGTTCCAGCCATCGACTTCGTTACGGAGCGTAACCAAATGATTGGGCTGCCAGATAGTTGTACTAAACTCAATTTTGTAGGCGAAAAAAATTTCCGGATCCGCAAATGTCTTGCTATCTAGCCCATTGGCAATTTTTTGGTCGCCGCTTGCGTTCCAAAATTGACCCGACGCATCGACTTCCTGGTCGAACAAAACAAAATTAAATTTCCATTCCCCCGCAAACTGATCGCTCTGAAAAGTGTACGTCCATGTTTCCTCTACCACATCAAAAACGCCTTCATGGTTAAATACCCAGCCATCGCATTCGGTTCGCAACACGATTCTATAACGTGGCGATGGGTACTTGAAGGTTTTGAAGATCACAGTACGTCCGGCAGCAGATAACTCGCGAGCGACGCCACGCTGTGTATCAACGACGAACGCTTCGCCCGATAGTCCGCTGTGATATCCGCGTCGAACTTCGCTGTTGGTTTGGTTGAGATCTGTCATCGCAGGGTGCCTTCAGGTTTTTATTCAGTGAATTGAAAAGATTTGAAGAGATTTGAAAACCACTCAATCGACCACCCAATAGCGGGGCCGATACTGAAACCACCAATCGCCACATACTCTTGCTGATTTATCAACAATCGCGAGTTGCCTGCGTTTCTGGCTTGACACCCCCGCGCAGCGATTCGCTTTTTCAGTGCTGGCAAAGACGATACAGTTGAGTCAATGACGGCAAATTAGACTCTTGTTTGTCCACGACTCCCCGTGCGACTGCCCCCGGAGTATAGTACCGGAAGTGACCGTCCGTGTGATGCGCATCGCAAAAAATTTTGATTTAAAATGAGCGAAGAAAGGTCAGCTAACCCTATACGCCACGAGCACGACGATACGACGTCACTGTCTTTCGACGCGGAGAAAGCGTTGACTTTCGGCGGTGACGGCGCTGGTAATCGGAATATTGCTCCACAGATCATCGGGCGGTATCGGGTCGAGAAACAGTTGGGCCGCGGCGGGTTCGGAACGGTCTACCTTGCGTTTGACGAACGTCTTGATCGACGAGTCGCGGTTAAGGTTCCCCACCCGGAATTGATCTCGGTTCCCCTTGCCGCCGAAGCTTACCTAGCGGAAGCTCGCACGGTCGCGAACCTTGATCATCCGAACATCGTGCCGGTTTATGATTTCGGTTCAAGCGATGCACATGCTTGTTTCATTGTGATGAAGCATATCGATGGTTCCGACTTGCATCGTCTGATCAAGCAGAAAAACCTTCACCAGACCGAAGTTGTAACCGTAGTCGCGACCGTTGCATTAGCGCTTCACCACGCTCATAAACAAGGATTTGTCCATCGCGATTTAAAGCCTAGCAATATTCTGATCGATGCGAAAGGAAATCCGTGGGTTGTTGATTTCGGGTTGGCGCTTCGCGAGCAGGACATCGGCACTGGGCCACGTTATGCCGGAACAGCAAGTTATATGAGCCCTGAACAAGCTCGTGGCGAAGGGCATCGCGTTGATGGTCGCAGCGATATCTATAGTTTGGGCGCTGTATTTTTTGAATTGTTAACGGGGCGACGGGCGGTTAACGGCAAGACGAAGTCGGAAATTTTAGAACACGTAATGTTCCAAGATGTGAAGCCACTGCGACAGATCGACGATTCCATCCCTCGCGAACTAGAACGCATCTGTTTGAAAGCCTTGTCCAAGCGGGCTTCGGAACGTTACACCACGGCGCTCGATATGGCGGATGATCTCCGCAGTTTTGTCGAAATCGAGCGGACGGTCATCGCGTCGTCAGCCCATTCGATGGCTTCATCGATCGAAGCGGCTCGTTTGGTACAAGGCATTGAATCATCGCAATCTGTGCCGGATTCTTCACAAGAAAGCCAATCGATCTGCGTTGTCCCAAAGGGATTGCGATCATTCGAATCCCATGACTCCGATTTCTTTCTAACGCTACTGCCGGGGCCTCGCGATCGTGAGGGGATGCCCGACAGTCTTCGATTCTGGAAACAGAAACTAGAAGAACATGACAATGAGTCGACGTTCACCGTTGGCGTGATGTATGGGCCATCGGGATGCGGAAAATCATCGATGGTCAAAGCCGGATTAGTTCCTAACTTGTCGCCTGATGTGATTCCGATCATGGTGGAAGCAACGGCGGACGGGACCGTTGAGGATCTTTATCGCCAATGCCATAGTCGGTGGTCTTCGATCAAAGCGACGCGTTTACCAGAGTTTCTCGCTGCTCTGCGACAAGGCGAGGGGCCGAGCCCTGGTCGCAAAATTGTTCTGGTTCTGGACCAATTCGAACAATGGTTGCACTCCACTACCGACTACACACGATCCGAATTGGTTCAATCGCTGCGGCAATGCGATGGCGGTCGGTTGCAATGTTTGCTGCTGGTTCGCGATGATTTTTGGTTGCCGGTCAGCCGATTTATGAGATCGCTGGAAGTGAAGTTGATCGAAGATCACAACAGCGCACTCGTTGACCTGTTCGATCGTGATCACGCGGTGCGAGTGCTGGCCGCATTCGGGCGAGCTTATGGTCGCCTGCCATTGCGGACGCGCGAGATGACAAAAGAACAACATCGTTTCCTAGAGGCTGCGGTTGGTGCGCTGGCCGAAAACGGCAAAGTGATCAGCGTACGGTTAGCATTGTTCGCGGAAATGATGAAGGATCGGCCATGGACGTTGGCATCGTTGGAATCATGCGGTGGTGCACATGGGATCGGTGTCGCGTTTTTGGAGCACACTTTTGCGGATGCGTCTGCACCGCCGGAGCATCGGCTGCATCAACAGGCGGCGAGTGCGGTACTGAAGTCGTTATTGCCAGACGTCGGCATCGATATTAAAGGCGAAATGAAGTCGCTGGAATCGTTGTTGCGAGTCTCTGGTTATGAGAATCGTTTTGATGATTTTTTAGATTTGATGCGTATCCTGGACAGCGAGGTACGTTTGATCGCGCCGACGGATCCATCGGCTAAATCGCTATCCAGCTCCGATGGAACTTCACATGGTGCAACCGAACGATATTATCAATTGACTCATGATTACCTGGTGCAACCGCTTCGCGACTGGTTGACGAGTAAACAAAAGACGTCGCGTCGCGGCCGCGCAGAGCTGTGCCTTGCCGAGCGTGCCGCGATTTGGAGTCCCAAAGGCGAATCGCGATTGTTGCCGTCGGTATGGGAATGGGCGTCGATTCATGCGTTGACCGCATATCAAGATTGGTCGCCATCGCAACTTATGATGATGAGCCAGATGAATCGCTTCGTTGCTGGTCGAGCGGTCATGTGGGCAATCATTGTCGCCGCCCTTGCAGGCATTTTCTGGGAAGTCAACGGTCGCCGTCGCTCGCAAGTGTTGATGGAAAGCTTGATCCACGCACCAAGTCGCGCCGTACCAACGATCGTCAGTGAAATGGCGCCTTATCGCCGTTGGCTGGTTTCGATTCTAACAGATCGATTGACTGCGACTGAAACGGAGCCACAGCGTCTGCATTTGCAACTTGCCGCGTCTCAGTACGATCCGTCACAATTGAAAGATTTGATCGACCGTGCGACATATGCAACTCCAGAAGAGCTGCTGGCGATTCGCACCTGCATTGCGCCGTTTGCCGATGCGTTGGTTCAAGAACTTTGGCGAACTGCGACTGCGGCCAATGTGGACGCATCAAAACAGATGCGAACAGCGTGTTTATTGGCCGCGCTGGACCCGGACAACAGCTTATGGGATCAGATCAATAAGAATGTATTGATGACGGTTGAGTCGGAAAACGCGATGCTGATGCGTCAGTGGACCGACTTGTTGCGTCCGGCTCGGTTACGGCTATTACCAGCTCTGGCCACATTGATTGCCGAAAGTGGAGCTGTGACGGAACACCGACCGATGTCGGAGTTGTATGTTGATTTTGCCAATAACTTGCCGGATGCTTATCAACCACTTCTTGAACTGCTGAACCAACAACCGACACCAGACGATCCGCCGACGCCGGACCGAAAAACGATCGTCGAAAACGCGAGGCGAAAGGCTAACATCGCTGCAACATTTGCAATGGCAGGGAAATGGGATTATGTGCTGCCGCTGTTGGCATCATCACCCGATCCGACTTTGCGAACGCTGTTGATCCAGCGGCTCGGTGCGAGCGACTCCTTCACCCCCGCGTTTGCGCAACAGATCGCTGCCCAGACGGATCATGATGATTCGATTGTACAGGGACTTGTTCTGGCGTTGGGTGATTTGCCGAGCGATCGGACTTCGATCAGGTTGCGTGAAACTTGGTTGCCGGTTCTGACGCGATGGAGCCGCGATTACGATTTTGCAGGAATCCAAAGCGCGATCAGGTGGACACTAGGGCGATGGTCGAACGAACGAAATCTTTCAACTGAAACGGCCGCTGGAAACGAGC